>Ga0114925_10000959_pt1 | contig 13742 bp, 7 predicted proteins | sample SumtaG_2_FD_87287 | JGI IMG/M metagenome (GOLD analysis project Ga0114925, IMG submission 87287) | Deep subsurface microbial communities from Indian Ocean to uncover new lineages of life (NeLLi) - Sumatra_00607 metaG | ecosystem: Environmental > Aquatic > Marine > Oceanic > Sediment | place... | reverse complement strand
TATCAGCTGGAATGGGGCGGAGCCCTACAAGGCCATGGACTTTGCGGCTCTCATGAGCCAGACAAAGTATTCCACCAAGCATCACTAAGACGATGCCGGAAGCAGTACAGGAGATCATCTGTGATGACATGCAGATCGATATGCGGTGCCATAGATGTCTAATTCGTTGAAGAAATCGACGGCGTATGCCAGTCTTCAATCGCCTTTGTAAGTCGTTTGACAACATCAGGATATCTTTCTGCGCAATCATCTTGTTCGTGTGGATCCTTGCGTACGTTATACAGCCGGTATGGCGCCTGATCCCAGACATGCAAATTCTTATATTTTGTGGTGTCCGACCCATGATATCGAACAAGTAATTTCCAGTCGCCTTCGAGACACCAGAGATACTGCAATGTGTCATCTGAGTTTTCGAGTGTGATATTGTGTGTTGCATTGCAGACACCAAAGACCCGCTTGCGATTTTTACGGGCCTGCTTATCCATTAAATTAATACCAGGCAGATCATCAGGTGCTTCTGAACCTGTAACGGCTGCCAGTGTTGGAAAGATGTCGATCGCATGAGCAAACTGCGTTGATCGCTCTGGATTTACTGTGCCAGGCCATGAGACCATGATGGGTGTGCGAATACCATTTTCATACGGTGTGCTTTTTGAACGTTGTGCATAGCCCTTCCAGAGCTTCTGGTTTGGGTCATCTGCATTTGTACTGGGTGCTGCCCAGCCGTTATCACAGATATATATGATGAGCGTATCGTTCGTGAGTTGTTTTTCATCAAGATATCCCAAGAGTTGGCCACAGGTTTCATCAAACCACTCACACATTGCATAATAACGAGCAACATCAGGAGCACGATCCGGCGTTGAGTATTTCTTCAGGAGGCGATCTGGTGGCGTATGTGGGGTATGAGGAAGAAATGGTGCATACCAGATCAGAAATGGTTTGTCCTGTTCTACAGCGTGATCAATGAAATCATTGACAGGTTTCATTCCTTGACGGCCAATTTTTAATCCTTCGTCACCATGGCGTCCACGTCGTTTTGGATCACCGTGTGTCATGCCTTGAGTAAATCCTCCGTCTTGCCATGATCCCTCCCACCACTTTCCAGATTGATGCGCAAGATAGCCGTTATCGACTAATGATTTGACAAATGTTGGGAACCGTTGAAACGCTTGTCTCATGGGTATATCGAGGGCGGCACGATTATTGTTTCCATCGACGTCATTGCCTGTAATCCCATGCTCAAATGGATATCGCCCAGTGAGCATCGAAGCTAATGAGGGACGACAGAGAGGCGCAGCCACATACCCTCGATCCATGACAAGACTACGATCAGCAAGCGCGTCCAAATGAGGGGTTTGAATGAATGGGTGCCCCATGAAACCATAATCGGACCACGCTTGATCATCACTGATAATCACAACAACATTTGGTTGTGCAGCATCACAGACAGGCTGGACAACATAGATTATTATGAACAAAAAAAGTAACGGTCTGGTGAGCATTGATATGTTCATTGGTATTCTACAAAAATGATGATGTGGGTTTCAGTCATATTCTTATGCAGAGAGAACGGTTCTGCAAGGAATTGTTTCTCGTTGTCACGTCATAGGAAATGACGATTGTATTTTTGTCTGATCAGTGTTTCCATGCATGTGGATGTCAATGTGATGTTCAGTGTTTCCATTCCGTATCGATCGTATTTGAACAGGGTTTATTTCTCAGGCATTTTTGTATTGAAAAAGTCTGGATGCCAACGCTCTCGATCGTGTAGCTGTCTCGGCTCGCTATGCACATGCTGCTGGTCGTTCTGCTCTCTCATCCAGTCTGCCAGTTGTTGCTTCAAGTCATTGACACGATCCGCCTGATGGGGTTGATCGACAAGATTCGTTTGTTCCCATGGGTCTTTCTGGACATTGAAGAGTTCCCATTCAGGACGTTGAAAATAGTGATTTACGATATCGTTGGCTTGTTTGTTAACTTTTGAGAGGTGTGCCCACTCGGTCCAATATGCTCCGGCCATTGGCTTACGATCTAAGTCGGAATGATTGGTGTGAGCGAACGTGGGATGCAAATTATGGATGAGCTTCCATTGGCACGTGCGAATACATCGAATAGGAAAGATATTCTTGACACCATCACCCGTGTGCGTCGCAAAGATAACATCACGATGTTGAGTAGCCTCTCCAAACAGGACATCTGCAAAGGAGAAACCATCAAGTCCGGAGGGAATTTCTCCACCCCCGCACTCAATTAATGTTGGCAGCACATCAACTAAACTGATCATTGCATCAGATCTGATACCCGGGGCAATCCTGCCGTTCCAAGCTGCAATGAAGGGGACACGGATGCCATAATCGTACAGATTCCACTTTCCGAACGGCCACTGTGAGCCATGGTCACTGGTGTGGATGAAAAGCGTGTTGTCACCAAGCTTTTCTGCAGTGATTGACCGTAGTTCGCCAAGAAAGGTGTCAAGCTCTTTGATCTCCTGGTAATAAGCAGCGCGGTGGGTGCGAGTTAAAGGTGTATCGAGGTGATGTGGTGGAAACTCGACCTTCGCAGGATCAAATGTGGTTGGACTTGTCCACGGGACATGAGGATTTGTCGTGCCAATAAACAGGCAAAGAGGACCATTCGATAGTTGCTGTTTCTGTCGCTGTTCCAGGTAGTGAAGAACTTGTGTTCGGACCTGATCAATCTGCTTCCCATTAGCAATATGATCAAATCCATAGTGCCCAATATGCTTCGGTCCGCCGTGAGCAACCTTGCCGAATGCGGCGACCTCGTAGCCTGCAACTTGTAAATCTTGAATCAAGCTATGTGTACCAGGGTTGGGAAATGTGTGATTGGCTTCAGCTCCATTCCTTGCTGGCATGAGCCCCGTCAGCATAGCTGCTCGGCTGGGAGCGCAGGACGGTGATGCAACAAAGGCGTGTGTAAACGTCATCCCATCAGCCGCTAGTTTTTCGAACTGTGGTGTTGGGATATTTGTATTGCCGTACAGGCTGGAATCAACTTGTGAGTGGTCGTCTGAAAGATAGACGACAATGTTTGGTTGGTTGGCACTTAAGGTTGTGCAGGCTAGGTGACTGCAGCAGACAAGTGGTATGACAGCATATCGGAGAAACAGTCTCATGGTCTTATTGGTCATGTGATGTTGTGAAGAGCTTGGACGATTCGTTCATACACGTTCCTTGCCTCGGTTCTATCTATCAATATGGACCATGTAGCGAGTGTGCACGAGTAGAATGACAAGGTGATCATTGCGAACGATTTTTTGCACAAGTATGTTGCCTTGAGGAATGGATGCCCCGATGTCATCACGATTTCGCCTGCTTGTTGCGTGTCGCTGTTGGTTTCATCTCATCAAACGTTTGGGCTTCGTCGGGACCAGGTGTTGCATATTCAGCAGGTTTGGCTCGGATGTATATGTCGCCATTATCCAGCACATGAACATCCAGTGGCACAATCGTAACCCCTTGTTCATTGATCGTTCGAGCATTATCACCAAGATTTCGTTGTTGGATTCCATTCAGTGGTTCCGGTGGGACATTGGCATTAAAGAATGCGGTACACCACCACTTGCCGTCTTTGTCTTTGAACGGTGTGCCATGACCGAGAAAACGACCAGCAAATTTCCGTTGTCCATACGGTCCGGTGATGCTGTCAGCTACGCAGTAGTAAAGATTATACGAACCCTTACGTCCCTGGTCTGTTGACCACGCTGTACCAAGGTGAACGTACTTGCCACCAACTTTGATCATTGTCGCACCCTCATGTCCAATGCGATTGATAGGATTGCCATCAGGACCAGGGCGAAAATCAGACGGATCGATGCGAACGGGATCACTCGTATAGTGAGTCATGTCATCACTGAGTTGTGCAACGAAAGTGTTGGCCCACAGGAGATATCGCTTTCCGTCATCATCAGTAAAGATTGATGGATCATGGCGTGATCCTAAGGCGCCATTCATGGGATGTGTCCATGGACCACGGAGGTTATGACCATCGGTTAACGCAAGACTTGAATGTCCTTTCGGACAATGTACCAGTGCCCAACGGCCCTTATCATTAAGCCAGTGAACCTCCGGAGCCCATATGTATCGCTTTTTGGGAGTCTTACCACTCTTTGCTTTCATTGTTTGGTCGACCGTAAAGATTGGACCAAGTGATTCCCATGCAATCAGATCGGTGCTTCGCCAGACTCGCACTTGGTGACCGACGATGCTTTCATCACCTAAACCAATATTGTATGGATTCTGTGCTTCCCTCGGATCACCTTCGTGTGGCTGGGTTCCCGTAAGGTAGTAATAATGATCAGGGCCGATTGTGATGTACGGATCACGAATCCAGCCGGCTTTAATATAGAGAGGCTTGTCATGTGACTTCAGTCCAGCGCGGATGGTGGTGGCGCTCATCACAGGAGTGGGCCGACGGTCAGTGGGTGTTTCGGTGAATGTATTTTGAGTGGATGGATGAGGCACACGAACCTGAAGTTTCGTGTCACCACCATTTTTTTTTGGAGTGCGTGGAACTGGCTTTGGGTAGGTTGCGAGAACGGCTTTGAGTTTCTCAACAACGTCGGGGTGATCCTCAGCTAGATTTGTTGTTTCTAGTGGATCAGTTTCATAATCATACAACTCGTATTCTGTTGTCTTTTGTGACGCGCCGAGCGATTGCCATGCGACCATTCGATACCGCTCGGTGCGAATTGCTCGGCCAAGTTTCTTTTTTGGGTAGGCGTGATAAGCGTGATCACGAACACGCTTTGTGGGGTTCTTTAACACAGGAACAAGACTGACGCCATCGATTGATTGTGGCCCGGTTGGTGGTTCGAGGCCAGCCAGTTCTGCAAGTGTGGGATAGATGTCAACGCTTTCGGCGAGTTGTTGCGTCGACGATCCGGGCTGCGTAACACCGGGAGCAGAAATAATAATTGGAATGCGATTGGCTTGTTCGTAGTTCGTGTGTTTGGTCCAGATGCCAAGGTCACCGAGATGAAAACCATGGTCACCCCATAAGACAACGATCGTGTTCTCAGCAAGGCTTAATGCGTTGAGTTCATCAAGGACCTTGCCAATTTGTGCGTCAACATAACTTGTGCTGGCGTAATAGCCATGAATCAGTGTACGTGCAAGGTCATTACTGATCATGGTGGGATCCTGTTTGTCTGGTACCGGGAAGTAATTACGAATCTCACCACCCCGTTTGTGAGCAACAGTGGGTGAGCCACTTGGAAGATCGGGATTCAAAGCCAATTGGAATGAATCCCGATCATAGAGGTCCCAATATTGTTTAGGCGCGGAAAACGGAAGATGCGGTCGAGCAAATCCGACGGCAATGAAGAATGGTTGATCCCGATCCTTTGCTGCTTGCAACCGACGAATCGTTTCCATTGCAACCCGACCGTCGGCGTATGCGTCGTCGGTGACATCGGGATGTTCATACGCGGCTCCTCGTGGAAGCGAATTCATTCCACCCGTTGGTGCTGGCACATTTTGAAACATTGCTTCTTCACGAGTCAGCTTGCCATGCGGCTTCGATAAGGGATCAACGTATTCAATAACTTTCTCTTTGAAATGAGGTACCAGAAATGAATCGGGATCACCTTGATTGCCATGGCCGATGTGAAACACTTTGCCCAGCGATTCGGTCCGATACCCGTGTTGTGCAAAATACTGTGGCATCGTCACAGCATCCGGGACGAACTGGCGAAGCGCACTTCCAAGCCCGTACAAACCCGTTGACGTTGAATGCGAACCGAGCATCAACGTGTATCGTGATGGAGCACACACAGCTTGATTACAGTATGCCATGTCGAACCGTAGCCCGCTGGCAGCGAGGCGATCGAGATTTGGTGTTTTGGCTAGTGCATCACCATAGGCACCCATCGCAGGCTTCAAGTCGTCAACGAGGATCAACAATACGTTTGGACGCTGTGTAGCTTGAACAACATTGGGTAGTCCGATCTGTATACCGATCATGATGACCAGGAAACGGAAAGTGTTGCTGTACGATTGAATATTCATGAAGTGACTCCGTGATCCCACTGTCAGATTTGATATTGCAGACATACCATCATGGCTATTGAGCCTGCACATACTCAAGGAGAGAGGTTCTGAATGCTAGATTGTGATGTTGCATCCCGTATTCAGCGGTGCATTTAATATCACTGGCAACGAATCGTTTGCCATCACATTGGATCTTGAACCCATGTGAGAAAACAGACATCTTGCATGCGATATCAAGCACTCCCCATTGCAGAGTGTAGCTCAAAAGCTTCCGTTCAATCGAGTGTGGCTCTGCAGTATAGAAAACTCATTTTAGAGCACGATGGCCGATATTTGAAAATTGTCAAAGTAGATCGTCTCATCAGCTTTCGTAGCCCATGATGCATCCCCGCCACCAAAGAATGTGCAAAAGAATAGACCATCAATGGCAAAGGTGTCCGTATCACGAAGGCGCAGGTTATTGATTTCTAAAACAGACTTACCGTCAAAGAACGCACGGAGTCTCCCATCTTTCTTGCCTGGGGTATTGATGGAAAGTTTCTGCACAACAGTGTGCCATTTTCCTGCAGTCAATTGGATAGGCTTGCCATTGGTTGCCTGTACCCATGGTATCTGGTGTCCGTAGCGTTCAGGCTGATCCGGGTAGTACAGGTATTGAACTATACGACCGTCCTCTCGCCACATCATCCGTGCTGAGAAGCCATCTCTTCCTGTGGGAATGCCACCACCACTATTGCCTTCTCCACCAAACAGCCCAGGAAGTTTTCCGCCTTTGGAAAATGCAAAACCGTCTTCGAACTTTATGTCGTAGCGAACTTCCACAGATTGGAGTGGTGCATCAAAGTCAAGTTTCCACTGGGCACCATTTTTCGCAGGCCCAAACGTATGGGCTGGAAATGCCACGGCAAGTGCCATGTTGCCTGGCTCAGTTTCAACAATTGACACTCGTCGTTCCTGCACTCCATCTGACCAGAGCGGGTTGTTCCAATGGTTGTCAAGTTGGTCTTCTGTGTAGATGCCCGGATTCGCACCCTCAAAGTCTTCAGTGAAAACAAGAGTTCCTGATCCTTGCGCAGGCGATGCTGATTTTTGATGAGGTCGATCTTCACATCGACTGTCACCGACAGAGAGCAGAAAAATGAGTACAGCACTTGCAGTTCGTGAGTTCTTGTTTTTCATGGTGTTGTTCGGCCTCGTTGCCAATCGATGAGACATGATTGGCGATCTGTGTTAGTCAGGACGTTCTTGCTCACAATAAGACGTTTTGAATCGTTATGGCCTCGACTCCGCTGATTTTTTCGCCAGTGTCAGGTGATTCGATTTGCCTTCTTTCTCGATCTGACGCATGATACGATAGTCGTTGCAAACAGTTCAGAAGGTATTCACCACATGATTGTATCATCCATGGTCAATCACCCCTGCTTATGAACAATTACACGCAACTTTCTCGTCGTCAATCCCTCAAAGCGGTAGGATTTTCTCTGGCGCTTCCTGCGTTGGAGTGCTTTGCTGATGCTGAACAACATCATCATGCCAAGGCAGAACGGCTTGTCTGCATAGGAACGTATCTTGGCTTTCATCAGCCAGCATTCTTTCCCGCACAAGCCGGGCGAGCGTATGAGTTACCCGCGCTCCTCAAGCCGGTCGCTGAGCATCGCAATGATTTCACAGTGTTTTCTGGTCTTGACCATCGAGCTCCCAATGGGCACCGAGCGTGGAACAACTTTCTTTGCGGGCAAGATCCAAACACATACTCCTTAGACCAGATGGTCGCAGATCAGATTGGTCAGCAGTCTCGGTATCCGTCCGTTCAACTCAGTGCTGGGAAAGCCAGCCGAACCATGAGTCATACGAGGAGAGGTGTGGCACTTCCTATGATTCAGCGGCCATCAGTCCTGTACAGCAAGTTGTTTGCGTCGGCAGAAGATCAAGCTCGAATGGAGTATCTGCTTCGGTCAGGACATAGTGCGCTGGATGTCGTACTCGCTGATGCAAAGCGATTGCAGAAGAATGTTTCTTCGATCGACAAAGCGAAACTCGGTGAATATTTTGACTCACTGAGGGAAGTCGAAAAAAGAATGACACGACAGATTGCATCTGTTGGTGATCCTGTACCTGAAACGAGCTATCAACTGCCCGATTACGACCCAGTGGCACCGACGCTTCAGCTTGAAGCGGAAACGTTGATGTACGACTTGATGGCACTTGCGTTGGAAACCAATTCAACTCGAGTCATGACCTTGTTTATTGGTGGGCTTGGACAAGTGTTTACAATTAATGGTCAAACGTTACAGGCTGGGTACCACGCGCTGTCGCATCATGGAAATGACCCCGATGCCATTGCTGACCTTATTAAGGTCGAAACTGAACACATGCGGTGCTTCAATCGTTTCTTGTCTCAACTTAAGTTGAAGACCGACGCTCATGGACGGTCGTTACTCGATAGTACGATTGTGCTTCTTGGAACAGGAATGGGTGATTCTAGTCGGCATGCCAATTCTAATTTGCCCACACTTGTTGCGGGTGGTGGTTTTGACCACGGCCAGCATATTGCGATCGATCAGAAGTCCAATGACCGTCTGCTGCTTGGTGATCTCTACATTACGCTGATGCAACAGCTTGGAATGGAAGTTGATCAGTTCTCCAATGCAACTCGCAACTTGAACCAACTATTTGGTTAGATCAATGCGACACAGTCTTTGTATTCTGTTTCTGCTGGCTCCTGCCTTCTCGTGTGCTGCCGACCAACTGCCTGAAGCACCGTTGGCATTTGTCCAGAGAAACTGTCTCGACTGTCATGATGCGGAGACTCAGGAAGGAGACGTGAACCTTGATGTCCAAACTGTCGACTGGCGTCGTCAGGACAATCGTTTGTTGTGGGAACGTGTGCTTGATGCTTTGACGTCTGGCTCCATGCCACCAAAGGATCATGATCAGCCATCAATAGACGAACGGGCGACTATTGTGGCCTGGATTGATGACATGATGATTTCGAATGCACCGATTGGTGGCACGCTACCGCGACGGCTCAATCAAGTCGAATACAAAGCAACTATTGAATCTATTTTCAACCTGAAGAACTTCTCGTTGCCAGAGGGGTTTCCTGCTGATCGTGAGCTTCATGGCTTTGACAACCTTGGTGAGGGCCTTGTGCTTTCACCGCCACTGCTTGATGCCTATGCCGAAACAGCACGACGTGTTGCCGATGAGATTTTTCCACCTCGACGACCGGCTTCTGGGCCTGTGACGTATCGTGCAGCAGCCGAAGATCTCATCATCAGCTATTCATCGTCAAAAGTTGTGGACGGTGCCATGCGTCTGGGAATGAAATGTGATGCTATTCATCGAAGTTGTACATGGCCTAGCCGCATTGAAGCGAGCGTGTCAGGTATTTATACCGTGACGGTTCGGCTGTCGACGTTTCGTCCAAAAGGTGACAAATCAATGATCGCGAAGATCTTTGCTCGTGATGTCGCTAGCAACGATGGTGTGTCTCATAAAAGCCTGCGCTTACTAAAGGAGATTGAGGTCAACAATGAGTCGCCTGAGGTATTCATGTTTGATGCTACTCTCTTCGAGGGTCAGACAATTGTCTTGCACTGGGCAAACGCAACACTCGATAGCGACCGAGGGGACAGAGCCGAACTACAACAGTTTTTCCGAAAAAAGAATGAGGAGAATCCGAGATATCTTGATGCCTGGCATGCAATGGTGACTGGGGAGAAAGGCCAGGGATTTCGTGGTGGGATTGGTTGGGAGCGAGTGAAGATGCAATTGGGCCGAAGCGATCTCCCCGAGATTTCAGCGAAACAAGAGGAAGCATTGTTGAAGAAGATTGCGGGAAACCCAGTACTGTATGCAGAAACAGTTGTTTTTGATGTCTTTGAAAATGGGCCAGCCTTGGAAATCCATGACCTGTCTCTTGAGGGACCACACCGAGTCGTTGATGGTCCACATGATATCGAACTGCAGAAAGTACAGAGTCGATTTCTCGGGAATCACACACATCCTGAAGACACCATCCGATCATTTCTCACCCGAGCATTTCGTCGTCCGGCCGATGTTTCTACCGTCAAGCATTGGCTACATCTCTATGAGCAGCATATTGCTTTGAATCATTCGCCTGAACAGGCAATGCATCTCGTGATTCGCACTGCGTTGATTTCGCCTCGGTTCCTCTACCGTTGTCTGCAGGATGGCCCCCTAGATGGCTTTGATCTCGCAACGCGACTGTCATATTTTCTCACGGGTCGACCGGCCGATGAGGCACTCTTAAAAAAGGTTGGCAGACTATCGGAGCAGGGAGTATTGCGATCGCAGGCCGAGCGTCTGCTGCCCAGTCGTGCCTCGTCTCCAATGATTGTGAACTTTACTGGACAATGGTTAGATACACGCCTGCTGTCTGAGATTATGCCCGATCCGAAATTCAATTTTTCTGTTGGAGATGAAAAAAGTGCATCCTCAGAAGTGGAGTATTTCTTCTATGAGATGCTTAAAGAAAACCGGCCAATGAAAGATTTTATTGACCCAAACTTCACATGGACTTCTGCTCGAATAGCAGAGAATGTTTACGGACTGAAGGATGGATTTGACAAAAAGAAGGCGAATGTCGTTCATCGTATTTCACTCCCTCGGGGAGGTCGAATCGGTGGCGTACTTGGACAATCTGCCGTCATGATGGTGACAGCCAACGGAGTTGATACACAACCAGTACTGCGAGGTGTATGGGTTCTCGAGAACATCCTTGGTGCACCGCCGCCACCGCCGCCAAAAGGTGTGCCACCCATTACGCCAGATACAACAGGTGCCAAGACCCCTCGTGAGTTGCTTTCATTACACACATCTGAAACCTCATGTGCAGGATGTCATCGTAAGATTGATCCTGTCGGATTTGTTTTGGAGAACTTCGACCCCGTTGGACGATGGCGAGACAACTGGCCCGAGATTGATGTGCCAATTAATGCTTCAGCGACACTTGCAGATGGAACAGAGATTCGCGATATCGTCGACTTCAAGGCATGGCTTGTGGAAAACATCGACCAGTTTTCAGAATGCCTTGCTGAGAAACTTATGACCTACGCCACTGGCCGAGTTCCAAACTACTCGGAACGCAAGGAAATCAACGCGATCGTGGAGGCAAATCAGCGAGCAGGTATGGGGTTTCGCGACTTGTTGCTTGCGCTCATTGAAAGCAAAACCTTCAGGACGAAGTAATTATTAAGAAGGGTCTGAACAGGTATATTGTCCTCTTGTTGTATATACTATGTCTGTCCAGTTAGGTGTGTTTCGGAACGCTCATGATTTTCTAGTTCAGTTGATTAGAGTTGCCATGTTTGTTGCTCGCTGGCTCCGCTATTTCTTTCTGATGAGTGCTGCTGTTGCGACACTCACGAATGCCATCGCGTGCGCAGACTTTGACATCCAGGATCTTCAGAGAAGAATTTACTCAACGATCAAAGCAGTGAAGCCAGCTGTCGTCTCAGTCGGGCAACGCGGCGGTACGTTTAGTGGTGTCATCGTTAGTCAGGAAGGACATGTACTGTCAGTGGGCCACGCTGTGAGTCCAGGTGGTCGCTATCAGATTACGTTGCCGGATGGCCGGCGACTCCCTGCACGTGGGAAAGGATCCAATCCGCGAGCGGATTGTGCCCTTTTGCAGATAACGAGCAAGGTTGATGACCTTCCTTTTGTTGAAATGGGTGAGTCAAAGGCCTTGGTTCGTAACCAACCGTGCCTGAGCATCAGTTTTCCTGGGGGCCAGGGTACACGTGGCGTTCCTCTCGTACGATTCGGTCGAATCGTACGTACCAGCCGTGGCGATAGCATGCTGCAATCAACAGCCTTGATGCAGCCTGGCGATTCTGGTGGTCCACTCTTTGATCTTCAAGGAAGGGTAATTGGTATCCATTCCCGGATCGGAAGAAGTATGGAACGGAACTATGAAATACCAGTTGATACCTTCAAAAAGTTCTGGAGCGAACTCAACCGTGAGCAGACTTTTACGCAATCCGGACCACCTGTGCCAAAACTAGGTTTCCGTGGCTCCGAACTGGACGATGGTTCTGGTATCGAAGTTATGAATATTTACGACGGAATGTTGGCTGCGAAATATGGCATTCAGCCAAAAGATATCATTCAAACGGTCTACGATCAGCAGACACCTTCTATTGAGGAATTACGAAAAGCTCTGATAGCAGCCCGAGACGAGGGAGCAGAAAAAATTGGAGTCACAGTCTTGCGAGCGGAAGAGAAGATCGATCTCAACATGCCGTTCAAAGTCGAGAGGGAAGCAGCGCCAAAAGTAGAACTACCGGACTACGAGAAAAAGAAGTTTGCTCAACCAAACGCCATAGATGAACTTGCAAGCCTTCCCAAACAATTTGCTGAATTAGAGTCACAACTCGATGATGAATGCGTGAAAATTCGTAGCACCTTAAGCGATGAGGATGACGTAATCATTCTGGGGACGTTGATCAAAAACACACCGTTTATCGTCAGTAAGAGTTCGATGGTGCATCAAGAACCGACTGCTGAAGTGTCGGGAACCAAGGTGCAACTCGAGATTGTGACTCGTGACAGCAAAAATGACTTGGTGTTGTTGCGATCACCCACCACGCACGAGATAGGAGTCGATATCAAGGATCGATCTGACAATGCATACAAGGCCGGTTTATTCGTACTGACACCCGATCCCACAGGTCAGGGAGTTGTAAGTGTTATCGGTTGTCAGGTATTTGAGTCTCAAAAACAACAGAGTCGAGGTTATCTAGGGGTGATGCCTGCCGACTACGAGGATAGAGCTGGCGCCATACTCCGCGAGGTCACCAAGGATGGGGCGGCTGAAAAAGCTGGCTTGGAGGTCGGTGACGTTGTGACGAAACTCAACGATCAAGAAATTAGAACCCAAATGGAACTACGACAATTTCTTGGAACAGTCGATCCCAACGATACGATTGTCGCGGTGATCATGCGAGGTGAAGAAGAGTTGAAAAAGACAATCAGGCTGGGGGCGTTTCCATCCCTCTCAGGGCATGCAGCAGACAATATGGAAAAGAGTGGGCGTCGTGATGGCTTTCGTCAGGTCATCTCGCACGATGCCGACATACAACCGTCCAATTGTGGTGGACCGCTCTTTGATCTAAGCGGTCATTTCTTGGGTCTTAATATTGCTAGGAACAGTCGGGTCCGGAGCTACGCCATCACACCGATAGTCGTCAAAAATTTTGTTGAACAACATTCGATTAAGTGATGAATGGTAGTCGGTTAATAGGGTTTCGCATGGTAGGCTCATGGGCCTCTTCTTCCAGTGACATGGTGTACGATGATCGCTTCATAGATCGTTTTGATCCTTCAGGACTTCGTAATGGCTTTTCCGTTTCCAGTCTCATTTCTGTTGCTCTGCTCTGGGCTTCTACTGTTTCAGCCATATGAGCTCACGTTAGCCGCTGATAATATTGAACACATCAATCTTCCGGTCCGCATTCATCGCTTTCGCTCAGCACACGAGCCTCGGCTCAACTGCTCGATGAGTGACGATGACATACGAGAACAAATGAAAGCGGTAAATGAAACATGGAAACAGGCATCGATTCACTGGCATATTGAATCGATTCAAAATATGACACCCCAGGCAACTGAATCGTTTGTCCATGCGCTGTCCCAGAATCGTGAAAAAATTGCACCGGCTCTCATTGCGAATACCCAGCGTGAAAATCTTCTTGCCAATGG
>Ga0114925_10000958_pt1 | contig 13742 bp, 34 predicted proteins | sample SumtaG_2_FD_87287 | JGI IMG/M metagenome (GOLD analysis project Ga0114925, IMG submission 87287) | Deep subsurface microbial communities from Indian Ocean to uncover new lineages of life (NeLLi) - Sumatra_00607 metaG | ecosystem: Environmental > Aquatic > Marine > Oceanic > Sediment | place... | reverse complement strand
CGCCCTTGAGGCCGGCTGGATTGGGAGGCGCTGGGAATGATTTTTGAAGAGGCTATGCGAGACGAGGTAATGCCGCTGGTGGCCATCGTTGAGCTAAAGAGGTCCGGTGTCACATGCCACATTGATTGGCCACACAATTGCCTCCGCGTGCGCGACGACTTCACGCGGAACGGAGTGTTAGACTACGAGTGGCAGACGTGGAAATTCAACGAGCGAGGCAAGATTCACGGTTCGCGTGTGCTTCGCTTTCTCAACTTCTAGGAGGCCAACGTGCCAAAATATACGATTGAGCTTATGCGCCATCGGTCGCGCTTCGACTATGCTGAGATTGAAGTGGAGGCCGCCGACCTGGACTCCGCTATGGAAGAGGCCGCGCGGCGCGTGGACGTTTATCCCACGCCGGAGCCCGAAGGCGTGACCAACATCTCCGAAGGGGACGAGTCAACGGACGGTTGGCGCGTTAACCATGAGGGGACATTCTACCGCGACGAAGAGGACGCGGCGTAAGTTTGCAGGGTGGCGTTTTCCGCTCGGCGAGCCGGGGCGTCGTACTAATTAGGAAGGCTGAATCGGGGCCACCCACCGCGCCAGGCGCGGCCATTGACAACCCGCAAATTCAGCCAACCCCGGCACCTATTCAAAATGGCAGGATTGCCAGCACGAGGACGCAGCACGCGATGAACGCGAGAAACAGAACGGAGTCGGACATGGGGCGGCCTTTGCGCGCCCCCTATTTCAGATGGCGGCGTAGGATTGCCCACCATAGCGCGAACGTGAGCGCGAAATCTAGAGTCCGTCTAAGCGCCGACCGTTTCAAGTTTTCACCTAAGAGGTTGACGTTTTTAATTGATTCTAAACGAATCCCGCCTACACTCTACGGACTGAAACTCTAAACGGAAGGCTCCCCCGATGTATTGGCTTCTACAGATTTACGATTGTTTGCGCCACGATGGCGACGTTCCAGTTGTTTTTGCGCAGGTCGAACACTATGCCGACCTTGACGAGCGCGCCGCGACGCTTTGCGCGGCTTACACAAAGAGGACCGGGCGAATTGCTACCGATTGGCAGGCCGACCGGGTGGATGGATGACCAAGAACGAAATCAAAGAGGCCGGATTCAAGTCGGCCATGTGGTTTGTTGAGCGCCAAATTGACGAAGCTTGGCAGACCTGGCACAACGCGCCCGACGCCGACTCCATGTTTACAGCATGGGAGGAACGCAAGACGCTAGAGCGCCAATGGCACACGCTCAAGGACTTCCGCGACCAGGCCGCAGACGCGTGTATTCGCGACACATTGGAGGCCCTGGCAAATGGCTAAAGAGACTCAGGACTTGTTGAGCTTCGCCGCGGGCGATGGTGTGCAGCTTGACATCGAGGACGTGCGCGCTCTGCGCGACGAATACGAGGCAAACGACAAGGCCGCTGGACGTTACATGGTGGGCGGCAAGGTCGTGGTTCAGCCGGAGACGCTGGACAAGGTACGCAAGAAACTAGAAACAGAAGCGAAGGCCCGCGGGCTGGACCTTTCAAAGGTGGAGATTATCTAATGTGGAGAATCACCGAGGACGTTAGCAGCAAACGCCCTGACCGTTTTTGGGTGTTGACGGCGGACGGCAGCACAATCACGCAAACAATAAAAGCGCACGCGGAGTTTATTGTCCGTGAGCATAACAACGTCGCGGAAATCCTCAAAAACCTAGTCCTGGCTCCCGGCTCCCACTTTTGGGAGCACATGGACGCGGCGCAGGTCGCGGCCTTGCTGGCCGGCGTGGTCACTGAGGTTGAGCTAGTGGGGAGCGACATAGAATGAGCCACAACGCCGGCCTAACAATCAAGGTAGACGGCAAGACTCGCCGGCTATCTCGCAACACTCATTCCAGCGCGCCCGGCTGGATTACAGTCTTTTTGATGGGCTTCGACCTGAAGGGGCGCGAATGTCAAGTCAGCGCCCTAGACCTGCCGGAGTGGTTTTTCTACCGCGGCGGCAAAATCCGCACGGGCGGACAATCTATCGAGCTAAAGAGAGACGGGGGTTACTTCTAATGTTTGAACGCATGATTGATTGCGCCCGCGAAATCGCGGCGCACATGGGGAGCGACTGGACGGCGCAAGAATATAGGCCGTTTGGAGTTGCCCAGTTGAGCGACGACAGAGTCGAAAATTGGGACACTTGCGGCGCGTACCTGTTCCGCAAGTCGGACTCGTTCCGTGTCGAAATGTTTTCGTGGTCAATGCGTGCCGGCGGTCAAACGATAGGCCAGAAGGTCAACGTGAGCCTCTGGACACCACGCGAGCGCAACGCGTGTTGCGGTCGGACGTTCCGCGACATCTCGCCGGCCTACCGCGACCGAACGGAATACGGGACGGGCTCGCCATCGGCACAGATGAGCATGAAGAAAACGCCGAAAGTTCTTGCTAAGGAAATCCTGCGGCGCATGGTCGAGCCTCACACGGGCGACGTGCAGTCCATGTGGGAATACCTCAACGCGGAAAAATGCCGCGAGCAAGAGGCCCTGGACATCGTTGAGCGTCTCAAGGCCGCGGGCATCGAGTTAAAAGACCATTACCACAATAAGGACACCGCGACGGGCTACATTGGCCCGCTCGACATCGAGGTTAGCAAGCGGTATGCGTCAATTCGCGTAACTGGTCACTGCAATAACTTCACCGAAGAACAGGCGCTCGCGGTCGCCGAATTATTCAAGGCCCGCGGCTGGACGAAAAGAGGTTTTGAACAATGATAACGGGGACTCACTACTTTCTGTCGTTCTTGTCGGCGGTCAGGTACTACAAGCCGTATGGCTTCGACGAGGCCGACATTCAAGGCAAGCTGAACGCGGGCGAAATCAAAATTGGGAACCCGCCAATCAGGCAAGGTCAAAAGCTCGTTATGATAGACCGCGCGACGCGCTGGGCTATCGTGGAGTCGGGCGAATGAGGGCTCTAGCAATCGCGGCGCTCGGGCTCACGCTCGCAACGTCGCCGGCGGGGGCTTGCGATGAGCATGGCTCGGAAAAGATAGCGCGAAGCATCTGCTCGGCGAGCGGGGGGACTTGGTTGGCGGGCGTTTGCGTTAATCTCGACCGATAGCCGGCAAGCTTTAGGCCCTCGGGCGTTCCGGGGGCCTATGGCGTGCTTGCGTAACCTTGAAAAGGCAAGAAACCATGCGAACAAAATGCGCCGACCTCGGCGAGGCGTCACCGCTCGCGGTGCGCGTCTCGACCTTGTGTCACCATATCGGCCACGCGGCGCTTATGGGTGCCGGGTGGTTTGGCTACCTGGCCACCACGTCGCCGGCTCCGGCCTCGTTTGTTTACGAGGGGCGAGTCTGGCACATGCTAGGCGTGGCCGGCGTTTGCTGGATGGCGAGTTACCTGGCCATAGGGCGCAAGCCCTGGCACCTAACCCTCAACGTGAAGCGATAGTGCGCCGCGGTTACTGGTACCGGAGCGGGGGCAACGTCTACATCGTGGCCTTCGACCGGGAGACGGGCGACTATCAAGCGTACGAGTCGTCCTCACTCGCGGAAGCGCGGAAGCTCGCAGTCAGGGAGGGAATCGCCTTAACGCCCCAAAAATAAATTCTGGGAACGAATCAGGAACGGCCTCAAGCCGGGAACGAATCATCAACGAATTGTGATGAACACGATTCATTGAACATCGTTTACTGAACCTGGTTCACTGAACACGATTCAAATAAATCCAGAAAAATCGAAAGTCAACGACTTAACGGCATATTTAGGAGGTTGCCATGAAAATTTCACACGGTCCCCACGAGTGGGACGTTAAGCTGTATAAGGTAGATGACATCGACTTTCACGTATGCGATTTGGCCGATGCTATTTGCCCTCTGCCTGGTGCGTGGTACTGGAATGTCCTAGCCACTTGGCAGGAGCCGCCGGGAACGCCGCGCGAATTTGTCCTCGAGTCTGGTGTACTTGATGATAAAGTGAAAGCCTTTACTCAAGGGCGTAAACGCTGTCGGCACTTTCGCCGGGAAAGACACAGGGAGAAGGAGAGCCAGGCCGCGGAGGCTCGGGCTCTCATCCCCAACATGAAAGGCTGGAAGCGTTAGCCCAGCCATTTGTCCTTGTTTTTGTAGACGTAGACCACGAGGGCTACGGCGACAACGACAATGATAACGGTCATAAAGTCCATGATAGGCTCCAATCTGGGGGTATGCGCCCCCACAACAAAAAAGCCCCCTCGGGGGAGGCGGCACCGTTGAAAGCTTAGTCGTCGCGGGGGCTATCTGAATCTGGTTCGAAGTGTTCTGGGTTCATACCAAGGCGTATTGCAGCGCCTCGACGACGTTCTTTTGCCTGCTTCCCCGGTATAGGTGCGCCGCTCGCGTCAAAGCCGCTCTCCCTCAATATGAGGTCAGCGTCTCTCTCGAGCATTGCCCGTTCTTCGTCCTCTTTGTCTGTCATTGTCTTTCACATTGCATTTACAAGACGAGTGGGACTTTTATGGGTGAGCGCCGAACGGCCCTGCTGCGGGACCGTCGGCCGGGTTGTCCATGCTGGCAACGCGCACTCTGCATATAGCTATGAGACAGTGGCCGCATCTATTCGTGCTCAACTAGGTCCATATCGACCCATACAGCTTGAGCACTCCCCAGGAGACTTACAAATACTCGGACACGCCCGCGCTTTACCTCTACAATTACCGCGCGGTGGTCCTCAAATGGGGGTGTTTTGATTATCACGCCCTCGCCGACCCTCAAGGATTTATGGCGTACAGACGTGCTTATAGGTATATTGTACGGGTTTTTGCTGATTCGGTCAAGTCTTTTTATTGAATCCACTGAAAAGACAGCAGGTTTTCCTTCCTGCCTAACGAATCCGGTTATCAGATGGACCTTGTTTCTTGCTTCCCAAGGGAAACCGCCCTCGGCCCCGACAAAAACATAACGCGGGCCAAGGAGCGGGTACGCCTTCGCAAGACTCTTGCTGCCCCGCTTAATAAACTTGAACTCCTGCGGGACCACTGACTCGAGCCCCAGACTCCGTAAGATTACCTTGGTTAACTGCTCACGCTGAGGTACGCATACGAAACAAAACCACTCTATCTCGGGTACCATTTTGGGTTCCACGACTCTAGTGGACCCATCTCTGTCACGAGCAAACCCCACTGTTCGATTACGTTTAGGAGGCGCTGCTGCGTATCCTCCTTCTCGAGCGGGGTCCACTCACCACCATAGCACACTCGGAACCCCTCGATGTGGTCGAAGCCTCGGTCGGCCCAGACCACAATGCCCAGAGAACCCTCGTGCCGGCGCGTCATTCCCTCCATAGCCTTCTTCTGGGCTGTTAACCCCTTCTGATATATGGCTATTGGGGGTTCCTTCCTTTCTATGAGGAGCATACGACCGTTGCGCTCGGTCATTACGTCTATATCGGTGAAGCCCCAGGGGTTTTTATACTGGAAGGCTTTTTGAAGCGAGACACCGACAGCTCTAAAGAACGCAGAGTCGAAATCACACGGCTCTGCGTTCTCTACGTTACGAAACTTCCCGTACTCAGTCACGGGGCACCAGGCGCTCTGCCGCGCCGTCTGCCCACGCAAAGTCAACCTCATTTGAGGGTGTTGCGCGGGGCGTCTGGTGTAGGCGCTCCTCCATCTCCGCCCGGAACTCCTCGCCGCTTATGCCGGGCTCCGGCATCTCGGGAGGATTGTGCGTGCGCAGCACTCGAGGGAAGTCCTCATGCTCGTCCATGCCGGTCGACTCCGGCCGCTGGGGAGCCATTGGCGCGTCGCCGGGTATGGACACTACCGGCATACCGCAACGCCCTGCTGCGTAGTCCTCGGCGGTCTTAGCGGCCCACAGCAAGAAGTCTTGGGCATCCAACTGCCTACGCATACGCTCAATCGCGTCCGTCAACTCAGTCTGGAACGCCTGCCCGGCGTCCGCTATCTTTTCTCTAGCGTTCATTCTAGCCTCTCTTTTCGCCCAGGATGATTTGACGCCAGTGCTCGCGGGCGGCGAGCAAGGTGTCCCCCAGCTTCTCAAACGCCTTGGCTTGGGGAAAGCCGCCGCGAACACAATCTTCATACGCTTCTAAGAATATCAGGGCGTCTGCCTTAATGTCAAGAACTTCTTGCGAATCAGGCATACGCCGGTGTCGAACGAGGAATCCCTTCAACATCATGTGCCAGCCCTCGCGCGCCGCGGTCACGAATATCTCAGGCCGGCGTTCGGAGTACACGCACTTGTTCCAGTATTCCTCCCCAATAATCCAGGCGGTGGCGGCGTGGCCGGGCTCGGCGCGCACCGGCGCGGTGCCGGGCTCGGGCGGCGGCATAGCCTTCTCGCACGCCTTTATCATCTCCGCCAGGCTCGGGAAGCCCTTGGTCGTACGGAATGTGACCATGGACTCCGAGGCCGCCTGGAGTGTCTGTGGCTTGAAGTTTTGAAGCTTGCGCTTCACGAGGTCTACCCAGCGGCGCTCGGCCTCTGGGTCCTTACTCGGGTAACGCGCAAACGCTACCTCGAGGTCGCCGATGAAGTCTGCTACGTCGTACATGGGGGCTCCTATCTGAATTTCTCGGCGAGGGATTGACGCTTGGTCAGCTCCTTGCCACGGTTGACGTTGGCAGCCTTGTTGCTCAAGTAGTGGCGGGCGTGCTTCTCGAGGCTGTTGCCCCACTTGTACTCGTCGTCCGGCGTGAAGCCTGCCAGGGATATGTCGAGCTGCACAGAGCCGCCGAATATCCCCTCCCACCTTGCCCGCTCTTGCTGGTCGGTGATTGTTAGTACCTTCCCCCACATTGCGAATATCTCTGGCTGTAAACCATAGACTGGCATCTCGCGCGTAGTGTGTGAATCTTCTTCTTTACCTTCTTTCCTTTCTTCTTTTATCGTCACGGTCGCGTCAAGGTCGCGTCCACCTTGCGTCACGGTCGCGTCACCGGTGCCGTTGTAGGACTGAAATTTGTCGAAGTTTACGACACTTAGCAGCACTTGGCCCGCGTCAACACGCCGTCTGACCAGCATGTTCTCCTTTACCAGCAGGCGTATAAACCTTTGGACCTTAGAGGGGCTCCATCCCCATTCTTCGGCGAGGTAGTGGGACGACGCCCATATCTCCCCGCGCTTGATGGTGAAGACGTGCCCCTTATAGACAACCTGCTTATCCTTCCAGTAAGCCTTCATTAGCAGGAGCCCCCAGGCTCCCAGGTATTCGGGCGAAGTCCCTAGCCAATGGTCTAGAATCTTCCTGTGCATTTTGATGAATCCGCTCAACGGGGCCTCCTTTTCGGCAATCTGTAGCAAGTAACCTGACTTCCCTCAATCCGCAACCGCTTCTTACCTAGCCGCTTACCCAGCGCGGCCAACAAAACGTGCTGGGCGAGGGGCTCGAGCCCTACCTCCCAACACGCCTCAATGTAGTAGGCCACAAGCAGGTCCCCCCGCACGTAGCCCGATATACCGTCCTCGCGCGCCATACCGACAAGGGCCTCGATGTGTACCCTTGTGGCTGCACGCCGCGCAACGCTACCCTGCACGCCCCCTCGCCTTCTGGTGGGCGCGGTCGTAGTGGTGCTGGCAGTACGGACCCCTCTGGACCGTTTCGCCACAGAACCTTAGCGTCCCCAGCTTGGCATCGCCGTAGACCGGCCAATGGCATTGCCTGGGCTCCAGGTCCTCAAACTCGCAGAGCCGGGTGTCCCGGTCGTAGGTATCGACTGCGATGTCCTTGAACATGCCGCGACCAGGGCGCGTGCGCCGGGGGTCCACCTTGGTAGGGTTAGCGTAGCCAAAGCCCTTGCCGTGGTGCTTGCGGTTAATGCGCTCGTTCTCGCCCTTCGCTTGCGCCAGGTTGGCGCGGTGGAGGCCCATGCGGTTCCACTTGCCTATGACGGCGTTGCGGGTAAAGCGGTCCTCGCGGTGGAGCCAATCGCCCCAGAGCCTATTCATTTCGTTGCACGTTTGCAGGGCGCTCATACCCCTTTTCCAGCACTTTTCTCCGTGCTTGGTCATTTTCTTGGTCCAGCGGGGCATGGGCTCCTCCATTTCGGTTGATTCCCCACTCTCCCATGAATTATTACTGCGGTCAATGAAAAATAGGTGTTGACGGTTGGAATCAGGGGGTGTACTCTTCGAATGCCGCTTGGTGGGGCTCTTAGACAGACCTGCGGGGAGGCGAGTCTGAGTAAAAGCGGCACGGGCGAGGGGCAGTCATGTAACGGCTCCTCGCCCAACTCTCTGGAGGCCCCCATGGGCGACTTGGTTACATTTGAAGAGTTTGAGTGCCGGCGTGTGCTGCGCGCCCACCAACTTGGCACGTACTTTGTGAGCTATGAGGACCGCATGGCGGGGAATGAAGCCCTTTCCCTCTATCAGGGCAAGTTTTCCAAGACGCTCCCCATGCCCCCGCCCTTACGATTTGACCCACCGTGCGAAGCAATGCCGGTGGCCACCCCGGCCGGAATGGCCTTTGACAACACAGGACAGAAGCCCCATGCTGTATCAAGCGTTCATCGCATCTTTGACATTCTCAGGAATCTGCTTATTCATCGCCTGGGTGGCACTCACCCTGTCGGAACCCAAGGAAAGGACCCTTCCCCATGAGCGTAGGACCCATAAAGACAAAGGTACCAAAGGTGCCAAGAGCGGCAGCCCCAAAATCTGAGCTAGACAAGCTCATGGAGCTGTCGAAGATAACGTGCCCGTCGAACTTCGCTAAGATTATGGAGTACGTTGACAACGACCGCGAAGCCAAGAAGGCCCAGGCGTGGCATGACGCTATGCGGGCCTGTCAGGCTGAGATGACGGCCATAAGTAAGGATGGCTCCAATCCCCAGACGCGCAGCAAGTACGTCACCCTGGGGGCGCTCGACGCGGCCCTGCGGCCTATCTACATCAAGCACGGATTTGATGTGACGTTTGGCACGTTGCCCACGCGCGAGGCTGTCAACGACGCCGTGACCGTTACCATGTGCATCACTCACGAGGCTGGCCACGCCCGGCGGTTCAACATCGAAATGCCGTGCGACGGTCAGGGCATCAAGGGCAATACCATGATGACCAGTACCCACGCGGTCGCGAGCGCGGTGTCCTACGGTCGGCGCTACCTACTGACTATGGGCTTCAACCTGGCGACGCAGGACGACGACGGTAACGCCGCCGGCGGGCGGCCGGCACAGACCAATGGCTTCACGCGCACGCTGCCCGCCGAGGACAAGGTGGACAAGGTACAGAAGGAGCAGCTCGAGGGCATGGCCGAAGAGGTAGGTGCCAACCAGCGTATGCTCTGCGTATATCTCAGCAAGAAGTGGAACGTCGAGGTCAAGACCATGGGCGACGTGCCCAAGTCCCGCTTCGCCGACGTAGTAGAACAGTTGCAGCTCAAGAAGCAGAGTGACAATGCCGATAAACAAAAAACACTCTGACAAAGAGATAGGGCTGGGAGCGTACTTCACACCACGCGTTGCGGTCCTGGCCCTCTTAGACATCGAGCGTGAGTATATCCCCAAGGAGGTATATGAGCCGGCCGTGGGCTCTGGGAACATAGCCGCGGAGCTGGAGCGTGAGGGGTACGAGGTCTACTGCGGGGACATTCACGACTATGGCTACCCCGGCACCGTGGTAGAGAACTATCTCACGAAGGACACCTGCCCGCCGTGGGTAGAGGGTATTATCACGAACCCGCCCTTCAAGCACAGCCTTGAGTTTTGCACCAAGGCTGTGAATGAGGTTAGGTACGTGGTAATGATGGGCCGCATACAGTACCTCGAGAGCGTGGTGCGGCAGAAGTGGCTTGAAGCGAACCCGCCGACGCGTATTATTATCCCCTCACGGCGACTGCCCATGATGCACCGCCTTGGATGGGAGGGGCCGGAGGCGGGGAGTAATATGTGTCACCCCTGGTTCATCTGGGACGAGGAACGTCCACAAGAAGGCATGACGGAGATATACTACTATGACTGGAAACAATACGAACCCCAACACGACACCGGACCCGGAGACGGGCGAACTAAAGCAAGTTGAGCAGGGCTCGTTCGAGTGGTTTATGATGAGGCTTGGGAAGCTGACCGCTTCCAAGATAGCCCTGGCATTAACCAAGACCAAGGGTGGTTGGTGCGCCTCGCGCGAAAACGTCATGGTGGAGATGGCGGTCGAGCGCCTCACCGGGAACCCCCTGGAGAGCTTCACGACTACCGCCATGCAGTGGGGAAAGGACACCGAGCCCCTCGCCCGCGCGGCCTACGAGTTTCACACCGGGCGCAAGGTGTCCCAGGTAGCATTCGTCAACCACCCCACCATCGAGTGGGCGGGCGCGTCGCCGGACGGTATCATATACGGCTTCACCGACAGCGGGCCGGGGACCGCGGGGCCTTGTGGGCTCCTCGAAATAAAGTGTCCGAACACCGCGACACACATCAAGTTTCTTACGACCGGCTTCATCCCCAAGAAATATATGTGGCAGATGGCCTGGCAGATGGCGTGTACTCACGCCGGCTGGTGCGACTACATGAGCTATGACCCACGTATGCCGGAGCACCTTCAGCAAAAGATTAAGCGCGTCGAGCGCGACGAGGCCATGATAGCCATGCTCGAGCACGACGGTAAGGAGTTTCTTGCCGAGGTTGCCCTCATGGTGAAGACCCTCGAGAACATGGAGATTGAATGATGAAAGAGGCCCGCTATACCGAGAAGTATTGCCTCGAAATGTTGGCGCTCTGGGAGACGGCGTGCGCAATCCTGCCGGGGCAGTCCGGGTGGGTGTTCGTCCAAACGGAATACTGGACTAAGCATCTCACGGAGGCGGTAGCCTACAGGGAGAAGGACGATGGCTAAGGCAACCATGAAGGAGGCCGAAAAGCCCTTGTCCGAGGTCTACCGCCTAGCAGCGCTCGAGTGGGGCGATATGTACTCCGCCTGGTACACCATGTCGGAGGGCAAGACCACCATGCTCGCCAAGCTGAAGCAGATGTTGATTGATGGGGATAACCGCCTCGCCGAAAACAAGGCAGAACGCCTCGCCAAGAACCTGCCGGAGTGGGTAGGCTACCTCAAGACGACGAGCGAGCTGCACCACGCGGCGCTCCGGCTGCGCGCATACAAGGAGTCTGTCGAAATGCGCTACCACGAGAAGCAGAGCCAGGACGCGTCCGCGCGCAAGGAGAGGAACCTTTACTGATGGACATTGAGGTAGAGATTGAAGAGGAAGAGAACCCCTACGACGAGGACTCGCCACAGTGGTTACTGTGGGAGAAGGTGGCGAAGTACGAGCGCATAGCCAGAGAGGCCACGGACACGGCCAACATAGCGGCCGGTAAGGCCGCTGAGTATAGTGGCGCGCTGGAGAGACTTACGAAATGAACGAGCTGAAGCAAATGGCCATCGACCTACTAAAGGAGCTTCGTGGCATGGAGCGCGCCGAGCTTTCTGGCGACGAAATCTACCACGTCACGGGGATTATGGAGAGGGCCTATATACTGGGCTTCAACACCGGCAAGACCAAGGGCTATATCCAAGCCCTGGGAGAGGAAGTAGCCGAGGAGGCGAGCGGGCCGGTGTGCGAAGGGTGCAGCGACGGCGGCCATTACGAGGGACAGTGATATGTCGCGACGGAGCGTGGAGATGATTGTCTACGCCTTTATGCTGATGGTTGTATCCTGCGGAGGCGTCGCTCTGACGATATACCACGTATGGCCATGACACAGCAGGAGGTATTCAACAAGTACCCGCTGGCGCGGCGCTGCGAGGTATGCAAACACTGGGACGGCAAGCCCCCGAAGGAGGAGGGCGTACAGACCCACGGGCAGTGTACTCTCAACGGCTGGGACATAGGGAGCCATGGCCACTGCGGCGGGTGGACAAAGAAGTGAGCCGCGACACAGACACCGGCCTGGGCGTGATATGGCACGAGGCGCGCTACGTCGTACACTCGCAGATAGCCCTCTACCTGTCGCTGGGATGGCGGATAGCGGACGACCTTATGGACACGCACCACGGCGACAAGGCAGTATTGATGGTGAAAAATGGAAAAGTGGACGAGGAACCTGGTGACTAAGTATGTACTATTTGCGGTTGGCTTGGGTGTTTTATGGGCGTTTACTGAGGGCGTTTCGGCGTGGAATGAAACGTACGCTGAGTGCCAGACGCGAGTGGAACGCGAGGGCGGGTCAGTTAACATGGTACGTTGGGTATGTGGACACAGACATAAGGAGGGGTGGTGGAGTGATGAACGCGATAGAACTCCTCGAGTGGAGACTCGAGGGCGCAAAAGAGAGGCTGCGCGTCGAGAGCGCGATAGTCGAGGCTGGCAAGCAAAAGTTAGAAAACATTAAGCGAGAGATAGTGGACTTTCAAAACGCCCTGTGGAAGCTGAAGGAGATTCACTAATGAAGCACGCAATTGAGGTACTACTGTTCCAGAAGGGACGCATCCGGGTACAGCTCGACGGCGCTCAGAAGGAGGTCGACCAAGCCAACGAGAGCCTTGTAGAGCTGACCCACAAATTCAACTCTATCACTCGTGCCATATTGGAGCTGGAAGGGCTTGAAAAGACAGCAACCGACTAAGGACGAGAAGCTCGCCACGGCGCTACTCCAGCTCCTCCACTTCATCGACGGCAAGTGGCAACCTATCATCGACCGCGAGAGCGCCAAGAAGCTGACCGCCAAGGAGATTTGCGGCCTGCTCGAGCTAGACCACTATCCGATTAGCGTGTTCATGGGCGGCAGCAACCATCCGACGAACATGCAGTGGCTCACGCCGGAGGAGCACCTGAAGAAGACGCAGAGCCTCGACCGCGAGACGCACAACAAGGTACGGCGCAACAAGAAGAAGCGCATGGCGAGCCTGACCGCCGCGGACGTGAAGCGGGTAGACACCTACCTCGAGCGCAACAAGGTCCATAAGCCCGGCGACATAACCTGGGTGGACGACCCGAAGGCCCTACCCTATGACGTAGCACATGCGAGCTGTGGGTGCGTCTTCGCCGACCTCAACACGACTTGCCAGGACCCGGACTGCCGTATCTGCTTCAAAGTAAAGGCCAAAGAGGAATTGACAGCGAGGCAAAAAGCGTATAGAAAGGCGGTATATGAACAGCGCAAAGCGAAGCGCAAGAAGCCTCACGGCTGGAGCAAGAAGAAGAAATGACAGCAGCACTTCTAGCAGTCGCCTACGCGGTCGGCGTCATAACGATAGTCGCCGCCCTGACCAACATAACCCTGTACGCGTTTTTCCCAAAAGAAAGTGAGCAAGACGATGAGTGATTATGATGACGTAAAGCAGGTCCGTTTATGTGCCATGTATAGGCGCGTGAGCAAGGGCGGCAAGACGTACTTCACCGGCAAGCTGGGCTACAACAAGGTAGCCCTTGTCCAGACCAGCAAGACGACCGACGACGGCGTTGAGATTTGGTCAATGCTTCTCAGCGAAGTACCGAAGGAGACTGAAAAGCCTGCCGTCGACACCGAGAGTAAGCTCGACGACGAAATGCCGTTCTAGTGACCTATGAAGAGTCATTGCTTCTGAATCTGGCGGATTGGGAGCTGTGTGCTTTCAACCGCCGCCAGATGATGATTCACTCTATTCAAGGCGGACAGCCGCGGGCGGTCAGCCATGTCTACATGGAGAATTGGCTGGCGGCGTGCGAGGTCGTCCGGTCGTACAAGAAGGCTCTCAACCTTGAGAGCGGGCTAGAGGAGGTCCTGATTGATGGACGCACTAAAGGACTACTGGGAGATGTACGCTCGAAACGGCCTGTGGTACGTGACGGCGG
>Ga0114925_10000957_pt1 | contig 13743 bp, 11 predicted proteins | sample SumtaG_2_FD_87287 | JGI IMG/M metagenome (GOLD analysis project Ga0114925, IMG submission 87287) | Deep subsurface microbial communities from Indian Ocean to uncover new lineages of life (NeLLi) - Sumatra_00607 metaG | ecosystem: Environmental > Aquatic > Marine > Oceanic > Sediment | place... | reverse complement strand
GCTGCCCATTCTCATCAAGCCAACCGGTGTAATGAACGGTAACCTGCTTGCCCTTCTGTGGGGATGCTCCTGATCCCTCCTGCGTGATCTCATATACTAATCCTGAATCAGTTGTTTGACGTGTCATCTTGGCGTTCCCTTCTTGAGCTACCGGTTTTGATTGTTCTTCACCTTGTGATGCCCCACACCCTGCTAATAGAAGGAGGGGGAGGACTATTACTAATTTTTTCATTTTATTCCTTTGAAAAGACTGTGTTTACTTGTCTGCAAGACTACGAAGCAATGTATCCAAAATTTCACGCATTTTTGCACCCTCCTTGCGGACTTTTGCAAATCCCTCATTTCTTTTAAAGCTAAGGATACTCTCTTTTGTATCGGAAGATTTTAATCGATTTCTGTCACCTGACCTGGAAAGAATCTGCCGACCAGTAGGCTCAATATCTAACTTCTTCATAAGCTTAACCCAGGCTACATGGATGAACTTATTTCTTAAAATCCTGAAGCGCCCTAAATCGAATTCTTTATAATTACAAAAGACTTCTTCTATGGCTTGGCCAAGCGGTTCAAGATTACAATCCTCATACTTGTACGATAGCTTCTTCTCAGACCTTCCACATTTATCACAACTACCAATCCTCCTTTTCTTTTGCACTATCTCTTTTAGTTTTTCTCTCACCGGCTCACACAGTTGACCTATCAAACGCATTCGAATTTCTACTGCTACAACAGCACCTGCAGCTTGATCTAACTCCCCTTGAATATGGTTTAAATTACTAAGCATAGGCTCCATTTCACCTTGGGTTATAAGTCTCTTTTTTATTGGCTGGTTTTGCATAATAATTTTCCTTTAAAGAGATGGCCGTGCCATCCGTAGCTTGCCGAGCCGGAAGGCCCGGATAAGCGTAGGATGGTGCGCCCGGCAGGATTCGAACCTGCGACCTACGGATTAGAAATCCGTTGCTCTATCCAACTGAGCTACGAGCGCATACATAACAGAAAAGAGAGCTTTTAGTATACTCAAGCCAATATAATCCGCAATAGTACGTTATTGCTCAGGAGCCACAAATAGCTTGCTAAATTCGCTGGCTACCTCTGTCAAACGGGCTGAAATATCGTCGGAGATATCTTCTGTTTTCTCTATAATACGGTAGATATCATCCTGGTAGACCGATTTTATATAGCTCACAAACTGGGTTACAAATGAATGCACATGGGCCATTTTGATCGGATCCAGAAAATCATATTTTAGAAGGAATAAAATCAACGCCTGATCCACAAACGTGTAGGTGGCATACTGAGGCTGTTTGAGAATCTCGACCGCCCTTTTACCTCGTGCTAGCCGTTTGCGAGCCACCTCATCCAGCTCAGTGCCAAATTGGGCAAAATCCAGAAGCTCATGATATTGCGCAAGCTCAAGACGCAACGCCCTGGTCATTCGTTTAACCGCCTTTGTTTGTGCTGCTCCGCCCACACGAGACACCGAAAGCTCGGTATTAACCGCCGGACGAATCCCTTGATTGAATAGCTGTGTATCTAAAAATATCTGCCCATCGGTAATAGAAATTAAGTTGGTGGGAATGTAGGCAGTGATATCATCGCTTTGAATTTGAACGATAGGAAGCGCTGTTAGTGAACTGCCTGAAACAAGCTTTCCCGCACGCTCTAAAAGACGTGCATGCAGATAAAACACATCTCCAGGATAGGCTTCACGTCCTGGTGCCCGACGCAGCAAGAGAGACATTTCACGAAACGCAATCGCATGGTTACTCAAATCATCATATACCACCAACGCATCATGGCCACGCCCTCTAAAATATTCGCCGACCGTACAGCCAATGTAGGGAACCAGGTATTGATTTAAGACCGCCTCGCCTGCCTCAGCACTGATAATGACGGTATATTCAAGTGCGCCATTCTCTTGCAACAAGCGAACCATACGGGCAATGTTTGCCTGCCGCTGACCGATTGCCACATAAATGCACAACATATTTTTGCCCCGTTGATGCAAAATCGTATCGATAGCAAGAGATGTTTTTCCCGTATTTCTATTTCCAATAATAAGCTCCCGCTGACCGCGCCCAATTGGCACCAGCGCATCAACCACCATAATACCCGTCTCTAAGGGGCGGTTCACCGGACTTCGTTCAATAATACCGGGAATATCCGCTTCTATCGGAAGATATTCATCAACTGCTATATCACCGTGCCCGTCAATCGGTTTGCCCATCGCATTAACAACGCGACCCAACAACCCCATACTCACCGGTGTTTTGAACACTCCGCCCGTTCGTTTCGCTATTTCACGCTCATTTACTTGGATCGTGCTATGCAACAAAAAAATAGAAACGGTATCTTCATCAAGTTGCATCACAATGCCCCGATTGCCTCCTTCAAACTCAATCAGTTCATGATACACCGCATTGGAAAGGCCGTGCACACGACAAATACCATCGCCAACTTGTACCACAATTCCAATTTCTTCTAACTTTTCTTCTGGCAGATCGCGCAACGATCGCTCAAAAAGTGTCACCAAATCTGTCGTTCTTTCTTTCATGAACTATTCCTTACCAAATTGCAGAATAATATAGATCGCGTAGCTGCTTTGCAACGGATAACTCCCATAAAAAGGTATCGCTATATACCCGAACTCCTGCAATTAATGCCGGATCAATTGTATATGTATAGCTTTTTTTGCCCGCAATCCGCTGTGCCATAAATGCTTCTATCGTGGCCCGTTGCTCGTCGGTTAACACGTATGAGCTCGCCACCGTAATGGCAACCATGTTATTTTTCTTCCGATATAATGCGCTAATTGCTCGCAACACCAGCACAAATTTGGATGATCGTCGCTCGTCAAGAAGCAATACTAATAATTTTTGAATGGACTTGCCAAGCGCGAATCGATCACAAAATTCCTCGAGACCGCGCACCTTAACTGATCGATCAATCACCGGAACTTTGAATAAAAACAGCGCACGCCTATGCGTAGATAAAAATTGAACCGCCTGATCAATATTTTGTACCAGTTTATCCGTTACTACATCCCCAAAGACAGCAAAAAAGGCTCGAGCATATTTACGCGCTATGTCCATATATCCTCACTGTTTGCGCATATCAAGCACAATTTTTTTAATAAACTTCCGCTGCGCAGCATCCTGAGCAAAGCGCTTCTCCAACTCCCTGCGCGCCTGCTCTATTGCTTCTGGCGCAACCTGCTTATAGGTACGATACAAGGCAATCTGCTCCCTATGTTCCTCAAAACGTTTAAGAAGAACACCCTTTCGATCTTCCCGTTCACGCAAAAGATCCTCCCGCTGCTCGTTGACCACTGATTGCCAACGCTTCACGTTCTCTTTGAGTTGCTCCTGCTGCTTGGTATCATCACGTATTGCCTCTTGCAGCTTACGCTCATCTTTTTTCAGCGCACGATGGGAACTGCGCAATCCCGCTAGATACGCAATATATTTTGCCATCTGCGCTCTCAGATCGGGCATAAGATATACCTTTACCACATACAGTATTAAACCAAACAGCACCACAAAATTAAGCAGTTTAAAAAAGATAACCGTCATCTGTTCAGTCACGACTATCAGCCCCCCCTACACGTGCAATGATTGTTTGAGAAATACGCTCTGTCATTGAGCTAAGCTCCCTTGAAGAAGGAGCGTGCACAAAAATTTTCGGCGTAATACCACGAAACAGCTCCACTTCATTAATCTGGCCCGGCAGATATTTCTTACAATAACGCTGACAGGAAATCCACCGCGCTGTCTGTTTTTTTCGTGTATCTTCAAGAGATTTCTTATCGCCTGCGACAAGGCCCTCCAACCGACCCTGATCTTCTTGTTCTTGCACGATAGCACGATAGGCAGGCTTTAGGAGAATAAAACGAAATAAAAGATAGGCAATAAAAAAATTGATTGCTTGAACGAACAATGTGGCATTTATATTCATATAGGCTCAATCGGCTACGGTAACATTGTAAGCACTCTAACGTTAAAAATACCCCCGGAGGGGATTTTTATCAATCGATTTTTGAATGCCCGGTTATGCTGTAGCGTAATGGCCCACATACAACAACCCCGCTGCAATGATAAGTGCATAGATTGCTTCCGTTTCCACTAAGCCCATGGAAATCATCATAGCAGTTCGTACTTTTCCTGAACTTTCCGGGTACTTGCCTATGCTTTCACAGGCCTTCATGCCTATGAACCCTTGACCTAGCGCTGGTCCGATTGTACCGATACCCATCGTAATAGCAGCTCCCAGAAATGCAGCGGCCTTTACATAAAAAACACCTTCCATAATTCATCCTTATGTTTTGGCATTGTCAATTTGTCCCTCACTCGCACTGCCAACTGCCCACATGTTCCATATTCTACCGCTTTTTCTCGTGTTGTTACAAGTTTTTATAGCGATAGAGTGGAAATAGGGGGATCAGCTTGCGATGTTGGGATGCAGGAAAGGATGAAAGAACTGACCGATTCAACGTGCCCTTGCTGCTCTTTGAGGTCGGTTTCAAACTCGGCATCGCAATCCAATACCAAAACCGGGATCTCCTTCATCTGGGCACTCAGGTCCTTTTTCTCAACCAACCAACTCTCATGTTTTTGGTGAATTGTCTTAATATAATCTATCGACACGGATGACTCTTCGTGACGATCACGTTTTTGCAGGCGCTCATGACACACCTCCGGCTTAGTACGCAAGTAGATAAAGCCGTCAGGTTTTGGCACATAGGTGTCTACCAACCAAGAGAACCATGTTTGATAAAGCTGCCACTCAAGCGCATTCATATACCCAAGTTCGTAGCAGTTGTAGGCAAAACAGTATCGATCAGAAAAAACTGATCGCTCTAGAACCTGTACCGCATGATTTTGCATGCGAGCATGAGCTTGTTGCACCATAATACGACTAACAAACGCATACGTTTGAAAGCTATATGCCCACCGCTTGGGATCTTTATAGAAGAGATCGAGTAAATTATCACCATCGCCACCAATACTTTGCCATTGCTCATGCGGTTCAAGAACCATCTGAATATTCAAATATTGCTTAAGCATTTTCAAGAACGTAGACTTCCCTGATCCAATGTTACCTTCTACGATAAAATATTTTGGGGTTGTTGCATCTTGTTTCATAGGATCCCTATTTGTTGGAAAATAAAACCGAAGCTCATGATACTATACTAGATATTTTTCGCAAAAAACTTTTCGACTCTCATATACAGAACTGAATCAATCTGTATAAGCTCTTTGTCATACCATATAAAATGAAGTAGAATGACCTAGCGAATCAGTTTACTTATCAGGATTGCACAGGATATACATAAAAAAAGAGTACGTATGTTTTCTACAAAAGCTGCCCATTTTTATATTTTTTTATTCGGCACCGTCATCTTTTTCCAACCCCTCTACACAACAGAGGTCGACGTATTTGGCAGCGTAGAATCAATGGAAAAAGCAATGACATTTGATCAAGATAACAACACCCTTCCCGACGACAGCTCACGCGGCATCGATATGTTTGATGATATAGATAGCTTTGAGCAAGGTATGGATGATTTGGATATTAATGATTTTCTCAATACCGTTGCGCTCGACACCGGCGGCCCTCGAAATATAGAGCCTGCTGAGATATTAGAACTCCTCGAAGCAGCTAATGTATTTTCTGTTCTGGATCAAGATTTTTATAGAAGAACTAATCCATTTGTCCAACGCAGCATTTTAGACCTCCCCCTCTGGGAACTGCATAGCTGCACAGAACCGAAGCGGTGGATCGTAGGAGCTCATGCATTCTGGAATCATATGGACCGCTCGGTATTCTTTGGAAAAAGCACTAATATCGACACCCTTATTAATTTTAATCAAACCACCATTTTTGACAAACTGAATGAGCTCAAACCGCAAATTAAACAACTCGTACCCAATCCTGCCCTTGTTGATGATCTCCTGGATCAAACCAACATAAATAATCTGCTCTCACTATTCAGAAACTTTACCGTCCAGCAACGCAGAGTTGGTGCAATGATGCATGCATGGCGCCAATGGGAACGATTTGAATTGCGCATGTTTCTCCCTCTTTATTATTTGGAACGAAACATGTTTGCCCGTCCAACAGAACAAGCTGCACTTGAAGAGCAATTCGGCGCCCTGGATCAAGACTCACAAGAAAAAATGCAGAAAAACTTCTTGATAAGCGATAAGTTTGGACTCGGCGATTTTCGGTTTGAGGCAGACTATGCGGTATATAAATCAGATGATTTTACATTCCGCGTTGGAGGGCTCACCACCATCCCCACCGCAGTGGCGTTCACCGAGGGGATTATGGGTTCTTCCTTTGTGGACAATAATAAAAAACAACCAACATTCGATCTGCAGGCTCTTTTTGATTTGATTCCGGATAATTTCGATGTAAACGCATTCACCGACGCTGATCAACAAAAAGCTCTCGATATCGTTGTAGGAGATGTTTGCAAAAATAAAAATGGTTTTTTTCTCGGCATGCTCAGCCGAATGAGCGCTATGCTTTTAGATACGAAACTGGGCAACGATGGCCACGTTGGCATCGGCGTACTCATTCGGGCACGCACGCTGCTCAGCTCATTTTTGTATGAGTTTGAGTGGGCAAAGCGATTCAGTTTTAATAATAAATTATCCCTTGAGTATCTCGCCCCAGCCAACGAAACCCGCTATTTTGTCTACCGAAATAAATTATCTGATTTCACCTCACGAGATTTTAGTAGCAGTGATCCTGATGTACAGGAAGCAAATCTGAAGTTCATTGAAACAGAAATGGTCAATAAGTTTTATCCTTTTGCCGTGCGCACCAAGGTACAACCCGGCATTATTTTTCGTTGGATAAGCAGATACTGCTGGTGTGGTGATGTGTGGGATATCACGGTGGGTTCTGATTTCTGGCTCCAAACCAAAGAAAAATTCAATGACTTCCGCACCTCACAAAGCCTGGAACGATTAGATATTCAGAATGGAAAGAAACCGTTCGCCTACCAAGGAAAAATCTTTGCAAGTTTTGCACTCAAATGGGCACGCCCCACCCATACTTGGCACGTTGGTCTCAATGCTGAGGGCACCACATGGAATGAAGGAATCGGCAAAGATTGGACGGTCTCGCTTAACATAGAAGCCAACTTCTGATATACCGATACAGTGTATCGCTACTATTCATGAACAAAACTAAAAAGGAATGTTGATTATGAAAATAAATAAACTACTAACTACCCTTTCGCTTTCACTTCTTGTTTCAACCACCTACGGAGCAGATACTGGACCCGCATATGGAATACATACTCGATCAATCAAACTTGAATCCGGCATTTTAAGCAAGGTTGATGGTATCTTTTTTGATGGAGATACGATAGGTCCCCTCAAACGATACCAATATAATCTTCGCACTTTTCTCATAGGTATACGGGGTGAAGATGGCAAACGACATCCGCAATATACCTTTGAGAGCAACCTCTATACCATGCAACAGTTGAGCAGACTGGAAACAACGCGCGGCTCTAATGAGGAATTAAAGAATCTTCTGCGACAAATACGGTCGGATTTTGAAACTTTATCTATGGAATTTCGCGGCGTAGCACGAGGATCAAAGCCATTCATGGCAACCTTGGTTGAAGAATCATGCGCACGACGTGGCCGTTTACACAATAGCATCCTCTACATCTGGGCAAAAACTGATGAAGCAGAAGAAGAACAGTTATTCGATGACCATATACACACTATTAGAGATCTTGAAATGTTCTTTACTGATCTACACAATTTCCTGGGAGACCTCATGGAAAGCTGTCCAAAGGCATGCAGACAGTTCCAGGAAAAAGTGGGAAAGTTTAATAAAATTAAAGGTCTACTCCTTGAGCTAGGTCTTTCAACAGAAACACAAAAAGAATTTCTCAAGCAGATTAATCATTCATTGGCAAAGCTAAAAACAGACGACATCAATCTCGCTACCGTGCGTAAACTTTTTGATGAATTTAACAACGAAAAGTAAGGAGCTACACACACCTTGGAAGAATTAGTTGGAATCGTTGATCGCATTATTTTTCATAATAGTGAAAATGGGTTTACTATATTTGCACTTCAGATGCCCCGCGCTCAAACCACAATAATCAAAGGATATGTTCCCACGCTGCAGCCAGGAGAGCAGGTTACACTGCAGGGCACATGGATCATGCATCCAAAATTCGGCAAACAGTTTGATGCGCAATCATGCCAAACCTCATTGCCAACCTCCCTGATAGGCATTAAGAAATATTTGTCTTCCGGCATGATTAAAGGCATCGGCCCAGTCTACGCAGAAAAGCTCGTAAAAGCGTTTGGGCAGCAAGTGCTGGAAGTTATTGATAAACACCCCTATCGCCTTCACGAAGTATCGGGCATCGGTACAAAGCGAGTAGAACGCATTATTACTGCCTGGCAGGATCAAAAAGAAATTTCACACGTCATGGTATTTTTGCAAGAAAAGAATATTTCTCCCGCATACGCCACGAAAATTTACAAAAAATATGGACAGAATTCAATCCTGATACTTCAAGAAAACCCGTATCGCTTGGCCGATGACATTTGGGGAATTGGTTTCAAAGTGGCTGATCAGATTGCACAAAATATGGGATTCGAGCATGATTCGCTCAAAAGAATCACGTCCGGATTATTGTATACCCTTTCCACCTTAGTTTCTGCGGGACATCTCTATGGCGAACTGGAAATGCTCAAAGACAAGGCTGTCACCCTTCTTGATCTTGAGAAAACAACTGATACGGCCCATAAACTAAAACTCGCCCTTCATGAGCTATATAATAGTAATCGCATTAAACTAATTTCCCATGAAGATAAGCATTATGTAGCCCTTTCAGCCCATTACTATTCAGAGAAAGGGATCGCGCAAAAAATAAAAAAACTTATAGAATCGCCAACCCCTCTTTCTTTCGATATCAGCAGTATCTATCAGCAGATGCGCGCTGATAACGGTCGGTTTGCACTCAATGAAGATCAACAAAAAGGAATACTCACCTGCCTACAAAACAAAGTAACCGTAATTACCGGCGGACCAGGAACCGGGAAAACAACCTTAATCAAACAGCTACTAACGATTCTTGATCAGAAAAAAGTTCGATACAAACTAGCAGCTCCCACGGGACGCGCAGCTAAACGTATTACTGAAAGTACTCGACGTCACGCATCTACTCTTCATCGTCTCTTAGAATTTGATGTAGGCAGCATGAGCTTTAAACACAACGAGCAAAACGCATTGCCCGTAGATTTTCTTATTGTTGATGAAGCATCGATGATCGATGTATTTCTCGCCTACGCAGTGGTAAAGGCGCTACCTTATCAAGCACATGTGGTCTTCATTGGCGACGTTGATCAGCTACCATCGGTAGGGGCGGGCTCTATTTTAAAAGATCTGATTACGAGCAACTACGTACCCACCGTTCGCCTAACCAACATATTCAGGCAAGCCCAAGATAGCTTGATCATTGTAAATGCACATCGCATCAATAATGGAGAGTTCCCCACACAATCACAACCGAATTCCCGGCGCGATTTTATGTTTATCAAGGAAGATAATCCGGAGATGGTACCCGAACATTTAAAGCGTATTTATCTGCAACAGTTGAGCCGCTTTAGTATTCTGCCATCAGAATCAATCGTGTTGGTTCCCATGAATCGTGGAAGTGTGGGCACCCAAAAATTGAACTACGATCTCCAACAATTGTTAAACCCGCAAGAAACAGAAAAGCAGATTTCCCATGCTGGCACCCTATTTAAGATTGGCGATCGGGTGATGCAAATTCGCAACAATTACGATAAGCATGTATTTAACGGCGATATGGGAATGGTGGAAGATATTAATGTTGGCGAGCGCACTATAATGGTTCGCTTTTTAGACCAACTCCTTGAATATGAGACAACGGAACTTGATGAGATTGTTCTCGCCTACAGCACCTCCATTCATAAAAGCCAGGGGTCGGAATTTAATGCGGTTATCGTGCCTATATTTATGCAACATTTCACCCTTCTGCAACGCAATTTAATCTACACCGCCATTACACGCGCCAAAAAACTGTGCATCTTCATTGGCCAAACAAAAGCGATCGCTATGGCAATAAAAAACAATAAAAGCGCAGAGCGTATTACCTTTTTGCCACAGTATCTAACCAGCGATCTTCAATGCCGATGACTCACTCTCCCCTGCATTGAAATAATTACGCAACCAGATAAACTGACTCCATACGAGTAATGATCAAGCACAAAAATCAAAAAAGGTGAATTGAATGAAACGCACGCTCCTCAGGGCAGTTATTAGTGCACTGGTTATTTGCCAGCTGTCGCACGCGGAAATAAAAGAAGAAAAGAAATTATATCCTCTGCAAGCGTATCTTCCCATACGAGTTAGTGGGTACATCAAATGGGAATCTTACGGTGACTCTCGCCAAGTCTTTGGATTCCGTGACGACCAAGTTCTTTATTACCCAGAAAAGAAAAATCTTGACGCTAATTGCCAAGATATCAATGCAAACGGGCAATTTCAGATGGCAGCACTTCAATCACGTTTACACATCGAGGCTGATGGCCCAAACATATCGCAAGCCACGAGCTTAGGCGTTATAGAAGCGGATTTTTTTGGCAAAGCGGGCATCTCCAATATTGTCCGACTGCGCCATGCGTATCTGCAACTGCTGTGGGAAAAGGTCGCTATATGTGCAGGACAATATTGGCATCCTCTTTATGTACCTGGAGTTGATGTACGGACTATTTCCTTTAATGCGGGTTCTCCTATGGAAACCTTCTCTCGTAACCCTCAACTGCGCATCACCTACAAACCAACCACACACACCGATTTTATCTTTGCCGCCTCCACCGAATTTGATTCTCCATCAGATGGTCCTATTGGCGGTAGTACTACGTACATGAGAGACGCCATTGTGCCAATGCTTGATGCGCAAATCAAAACGCATTGGGGAGAACATATATTTGGCGTTGGGCTTGATTACAAACGAATTGTGCCCCGCCTACAAACAAACACCGGCGTAAAAGCACACGAATCATTGAATAGTTTTTCCGTCATTGCCTATAACGCTTTCAACTGGGAAAAAGTTTCGACCTATAACAAATTCATGTTTGTACAAAACGCCGTAGATCAAAATATGACCGGCGGCTACGCAGTCCATTGCGTTGATGCTACTAATGATCATAGAGAATATACCAACCTCAACGGCATAGCATTTTGGAATGATACAGAATTCAATTACCACGACAAATTCGTGCCAGGCTGGTTTGTCGGCATTATTAAAAATATTGGAGCACGCGAGACAATCCTACAGAACGTAACTGATGATGATGGAAACATCACCGATCAACGCATCTTTGGTTTAGGAACTGATATTGATTACATTTTTAGAGTCTCCCCACGCCTCACCTGGAAAGCAAAGAATTTCAAGTTTGGCGCTGAGTTTGAATACACACGAGCAGCATACGGCACCATTAATAACAAGGGGGATGTGATCAACACCGATCCCGTAGGAAACTTTAGAGTTTTGTTGGCGCTGTTTTATTATTTATAGATCGTCTCCGAAGAACTCTACCAATTCTTTTAGGCAAAATCAGCTAGCTCACTTTCAGCTGCACCCACTCAGAAGCGCCCGTATCGAGCCAGATTGAATGCAGCAGGGTGCGCTCCTCAGGATTAAAGTTAAGCTGAAGCCCTTTGTAATCCATATCTTTTATCGCTTCCAGCCGCTCAATAATCTGCTTATTTTTTGGACGCCCCTGGATCTGGCCAAGGACATAGAAAAAGAGATCCGTGGCAATATACGATTCGAGGCTCAAGAGATTAAGCGCCAATCCTTTCTTCTTTGCAGCCTCCCTAAATTGCTGCACAATCGCCAAACTGCTGGTTGCGGGGTTGGGTACCACAGTCGCATAAACCACGTTAAGCTTTTTTTCACGAATAAAGCGCACAAACTTCTCTTCCCCAAGATCGGAACATCCCAGCATCTTTTTGCCGTGGAGCTTATCCGCCCCAATCTGACGAATCAAGCTTTTAGCAGCCATTGCTGTTGAAAAGAACATAATAGTATCGGGCACATACTCATCAATCTTTCGGATTTGTTCATAGAAATTAACATCACCGCGCTCATAAGAGATCTCCTTCCAAAGCACATCTCTCTTTTTGAGCAGTTCCCGAGCAGCTTCCAAAAGTCCCCACCCAAAGGCGTCATTTTGATAAAACAAAAGAAATTTTTCCGATTTCATTGTATCAAGCGCATATTTCGTCAAAGCCCGGCTTTCATTCACATACGAAGCACGTAGATGAATCACATACGTCAGCTCCTTTTTTCTGAAAATAGGCGCTCCTGAGTAGGGAAATAGGACAAGCACTTTCCCTTTCCTAATCAAATCAAGGTAGGATTCGAGTGTTGGACTTCCCGTTGGCATAAGAAACGTATAAATACCGCTTTTTAAAAGTCGTTCCACTTCAGGCCGGGTGATTGCAGGGGTGTATTGATCATCAACAAACACAATCTCCGGCACGCTTTCCCCTTTGTCCCGCGCTTGGGCAAATCGCAGCTCAATGCCTGCCTGCACTGCTCGCCCTAAGATTTTTGTCCCCTTGGTAAAATCGGTTAGCGTAGCAACTTTAAATGGTCCTTCTGGTGCAGCTTCATCTTTGGCCACTGGCTTTACTGGCGGCACAATTGCTTCTTTTTTCGTACCCTTTAAAATCCACTCTCCCTCCCCCCTATCAAGCCACAAATTACCAGAAAGTTCTCTTGTTTCCGGATTGAAATCAAGAACCAACCCCTTAAATGGATAGCTCTTCATTCGTTCGGCTTTCTCAATAATCTTCTCGTTGGTTACGGGCCCTTCGATCGTGCGCAATATTTCGAACAAAATATTTGCATTAATAAACTGCTCAAACGAAACCTTATCATACGACACACTTTGCTTATCTGCCCAGGCACGATACTCCTTTGCAATCGGAAGATTACTCGTTTGTGGATCCGGCACCATCCGGATTAACGTAAAGGTTAACCCTTTATCTTTTAAGAATCGTTCAAAGGCATCTTCATACACCGAAAGCCCTAAAAGATTTTTTCCCGCAAAGTATTGCACGCCCATCTGGCGAATCAATCCACGAATGGCAAGGGTATTAGTGGAGAACAAAATCGTATCGGGATTGAAATCACGGATTTTCGCCGCCTCTTTTTTGTAGTTCACCACATTACGCTCATGAGGCAATTCGAGAAACTTCGTAACACCAGCCGCTTTTAACGCCTTGCGCGCCCCTTCAAGCGCTCCTTTCCCAAACGCATCATCCTGATAAAAGATCGCAATTTTCTTAGCTTTTAAATCTTTGATTACATACTGAACGAGCTCTTCCCCTTCACGAATGTAGGAGCCACGATAATGAATGAGATATTTCAGGTCAGGTTTTCTAAAAATGGGCGCCCCGGTAAAGGGGAATAGCACAAGAACTTTCCCATCCTTAATAAGATCGAGATAGGATTCAAGCGATGCACTTCCTTGCGATCCTATAAACGTATTGATCCCTTTTTTCACCATTTTTTCAACAACGCTTCTCGTTTTGATAGGGGTATATTCATCATCTTTGGTTGCTAATTCTGGAACAATACCCGGAACCGTATTAAGCGTATGCTCCTTGTCAAACGCAAGCTTAAGCCCTTCTTTTACTCGTTTACCAATTGGACTAGCCCCT
>Ga0114925_10000956_pt1 | contig 13745 bp, 15 predicted proteins | sample SumtaG_2_FD_87287 | JGI IMG/M metagenome (GOLD analysis project Ga0114925, IMG submission 87287) | Deep subsurface microbial communities from Indian Ocean to uncover new lineages of life (NeLLi) - Sumatra_00607 metaG | ecosystem: Environmental > Aquatic > Marine > Oceanic > Sediment | place... | reverse complement strand
TTCAAGGAAATCACTCCTACGGCCATGCGAGAAGTATACATTGAGACCCCCACTGTCAAATGGGGCGACATAGGCGGATTGGACAAGGCAAAACAGGAGCTGATTGAGGCAGTCGATTGGCCGATCAAGAACCCAGACGTGTTCACCAGACTAGGGATAAAACCTCCGAAGGGGATTCTCCTTTATGGGCCACCCGGCTGTGGTAAGACTATGCTTGCATGTGCGGTGGCAACAGAAAGCGAAGCAAACTTCATCACCATAAAGGGCCCTGAAGTCTTCAGCAAATGGGTGGGGGAATCCGAGAAGGCTATTAGGGAGGTCTTCCGGAAGGCAAGGATGGCTGCACCCACAGTAGTATTCTTCGACGAGTTCGATTCCCTTGTACCTAGAAGAGGTCTTGGATACTCGAACAGCGGGGTAAACGAGCGCGTGATCAGTCAGCTTTTGACAGAAATGGACGGCGTCATCGCCTTGGAAGACGTTGTGATCGTTGCGGCAACAAACCGACCGGACTTAATAGATCGTGCCGTGCTCCGACCAGGACGCTTCGACAGATTAATATACGTTCCAGAACCTGGCGAAAAAGCCCGCGTTGAGATCTTCAAACTCTACACAGAAAAAATGCCCTTGACAGAAGACGTTTCCGTAGAGCAACTGGCGAAAACGCTGAAAGGCTACAGTGGTGCAGATATTCAAGCACTGTGCCGCGAAGCCGCATTGAACGCACTGAGAAGAGACATCAAATCAGAAATTGTAGACGCCACTGACTTCCGAGAAGCCGCAAAGAAGATCGGTCCAACAGTGACCCCTGATATGGAATCATGGTACAAAAACTTCCTAACGCAGGCAAGAAAATTCAAGAAGCCCGCAACTCCGGTGGCATGAAGTGGTCACAAAAACTTGGCGACCTCATCCGCTGAGAACATCCCTTCTCGAGATTCTTCAGCGCAAAGGGGCAATGACTGATGCGGATCTGTATAACATGGTCAAAGAATCTCAGGAGATTGGGTTCGCTGCTCTAAACACGGAGCTCCTTCGCTTAGAAGTGCAGGGATTAATCCGGGTTACCGCTCTGACTAGGGGAAAAAGACGTGTAGAACTCGTAGAGCGGGAGAAAGGACGGACTTAGTAGACGTAGTACATATAGAGCTCTATGAGATTCCTCTCGCTGTACGTCTTGCTGTCGTCCCCAGTTTCGTCACAGGTGTGTAAGCTCCTCCTGCAAAGGTAAAACTACACTTCCTGCAGATCCAGACTCCAACACTTTTACGTGAGACCGTGAGTGAATTGCATTGAGGGCATCTGTGAAGTCTCCTTGCTTCCGAAACGACATCGACATATCTCTTCCTCAGAGTTGCTCCGTATCGTACGCTCAAGCCTCCGCCCAATCCGATCTTTTTTGTTTTCCCCATCACTCTTTAACCACTAATTTTCGTACCTCTGTCGCCTTCTTTTTCGCCAGTTTCGCAGCCTCCACAATCTGATCTGTAGTGAGTAGACCTCCTCCTGCTTTCTGGATGGCGCAGATTTTTCCCTCTTTCTCAATGGTGATCGTTATCCTGGTGTCCATCGCCTGCTCTTCCTTCAGTCCAGGATCAACTACAAGTTTATCATTGATCTTTGCGAATGTTACTGCGATGGGATAGTTCTGAATCGGTAGCTGATTGTAGCCTGGTTTCACTTGGACTTCTTCCTCACTAACTTCATAATTCGCTACCTTTGTGTTCATCAGAGCTGCTAGTGCTGCTATTGCTGAGGCATCAATGAGGTTTCCGTCATGATTCAAGACGTAAACATCAACGAACACGATGAGCACTTTCTTGCCCTTGATCAGACACAGCTCTTCCGTTTTTATTACCTTTGATTCTCTTATTCCTCTGTCAACAACTCTTGCCAATTCGATGGCTTCTTCTCTTGGTGGTCCCGGTTCAAACCGCGGAGATGCGAGAGGCACTAGTTCAACATTAACTGTCAAAACTCCCGCATCGGGTGTGTCTGGGAATGGCCTGCCGACTTCAATCTTCACGCCAACCAAGACTTCGGTTCTTCCAAGAAAGACGCGGGCTGACCCCTCAGCCTTCTCAATCACTCCCATCTCAACTTTGATATCTCGATAATCTTCCAGTCCTCTGCCATCGATTCTTTTGCCTTTGCTCACGAGTTGCGCGATCTGCTGTTGCTGAATGCGGGTGACCATTGACATTACTCTTTCACTCCCTCTCTCACTGAGATATACTTGGACTTTAGAGCTTCCTTCTGTAAAACATGGAGTTGTTTACAGCCTTCTAGGGAAAGATTGATGGCCTCCGTGAATTCCTCTATTGTCAGCTGGCCATCCATTTGAAGAAGGGTTATGACATCTAGGTTGGGCATGTATGCGAGCGGAACGTCTGCTTCGCCCTTCTTGTCTTCAATGTCGTTCAAATCCAGTACAAGCTTTCCATCTACTTTTCCTGAGGCGCAGGCCGCTGTTAGATCCCGCATTGGAATTCCTCCGTCGGCTAAAGCTAGTGAAGCCACAGTTAGGCTTGCACATCTTGTCCCTCCGTGCGCCTGTAGAACTTCTATAAATAGATCTATCGCAGTCCTTGGGTAGTATTCGAGGAAGACTGCTGGTTCTAAAGCTTCTCGGATTACTTTTGAGATTTCAATCTCCCTTCTGGATGGTGCTGGAGACTTCCTTTCATCTACGGAAAATGGGGCCATATGATAGCGGCATCGAAGAATTGCGCGATCAGGGCGTTCACGGTGCTTTGGATGTACTTCTTTTGGTCCATAGATGCCGGCTAGAATCTTGTTTTTCCCTTGTTCTATGTAGGCTGAGCCGTCTGCGTTGCTCAGAACACCGACTTCGATTTTTGTCGGTCTTAGCTCATGTAATTTCCTGCCGTCGATTCGAAGCCCATCTTTGTTTATCAATGTTTCATTTGACATTTTCTTATCGTCCACTCCTTTCTTTAAGTAATTCAGCTACACGATTTGTCAGGCCGCTTGTGTGCGATTCTTCCTCAACCTTCTGGATGGCCATGATAGCGAGTTGCTCATCTTCTACGGTTTTGCCGCTCACAAGCACTCTTCCGTTCTGGCCTATTACAATATGACATCCTGTTTCACTCTTTATTGTAGTTATCATTGATCCTTTCTTCCCAATTAATCGTGGAATCTTCGAAGGAATTATTCCCACTATCTGTCCACGAGTTACCTTTCCCAGATCGGACTCTCTGACTGTTAGTAAAGGGTCTCGGGTTCTGTCATAGGACACAATCTTTGCTATTAAGATATCGCCTATATCGAAAATAGATGTCAGATTGTTCCTTTGAGGGCGATAGGATCTTTCCATGACGTCTGAGGCCCGTAAGAGGGCTGGGTAGGGGGAGTTTATGTCCACGATCCATCCGCCGATTGTCACATCGGTTACTCCGCCAATTACGATGTCTTCCACCCTTGGTACGTAGAAAGCTTTTAAGGCAACCACGAAGACTCTTCGTTCCTGAAATTCAACTAGTCCAATGCTGGTTGAGTACACTTTTTCTTCGTTTTTGAATGTGTTTTCGCCTGCAAAATAGTTGCCTTCAGCTAGCAGATCACCGGGGGCAACTAGTTGTCGTCTTTCGAAAAAGGTTGGCATTTTCTTCAAATCCACTATATGATCTTGACTTCAGCACTTCCTTTCGTGAGGTTGCCGATTTTGTCTAGAAATGGTCCGTAGAGCCCTGCAGGCATCTCCACTGTGGATCTCCATGATCCGTCTGGGCGCCACTCTTCCCTCTTAATTGTGCCATAGCCCTTGATTGTTCCATAGGCTTTAGCGGCGTATTCAGTTGAGATCCATATCTCGACTTTAATCTGTTCCATTTTGATTGGTAGAACGGGGCGTAGCAATTTAATTATCTCTTTTGCTTGTTCCTCCGTGCTTTTAAAGGGGTCGATAGAGTACCTGACTTCCTCCATAGCTTTCTCGATTCGAAGCGGTGGATGAGGAAGGTTGCTCTTGGGGTCAACCGCTTGGCGGGTTATAAAGGCAATTATCTGCTTTCTCTTTTCTTCGGTTAGTTTTCTTCTTTGGTTACTTGTGAGCTGTAACGTTCCTTTTCTAAGGATTATCTCCGCTATTTCAGTGGTGTTCAATGTGCTGAAAGCAGTCTTTAGTTTGTCTTCGGCAGCTTTAGTTCCCTTATTTGCGTCAGTATAGACGGTTTCTGCTACAAGAATTTTAGATAATGGCACAGCTCTTCCCATCGTGAAGTCGAGTGCGGGTTCAGGTTTGACTAAGATTTCAAATTTTTCACCGTTGCGGGTTATTCGGGCAACGGTGTATCCATCTCCCATCTACTGATTCACTCTTACTCTACAGCTTGTAGGTGCTTCTCTACTTCTTCAGAGGGAACAATCTCGTATGTTCTTGTAGCTGTTGGTACGGTGCTGATCTTGACCCTGAGTTGCTCTTCTCTTGCTTGAAGCGCTTTCTTTAGACACTTGACTGCAAGTTTCTTTGCCTCTTCGAGGTTTAGGTCTTCTCGGTATTCATCCTTTAGAATGCCTTCAACAGTTTCTCTTCCCACACCTACGGCTACTGCTTTGTAGGCTCGGTAGGTTCCACTGGGATCTGTCGAGAAGATTCGACCACCGCTTTTATCTACGCCTCCGAAGATTATTGAAACCCCGAAGGGTCGAACGCCGGCGTGCTGGGTGTAAAGTTGCTTTATGTCTCCAATGCGTTTTGAGATAATTTCAATGTCAATGGGTTCATCGTACATCAGTCTGTTGCTTTGACAGAACACCCGTGCTTGATCAATTAGAATGCGTGCGTCAGACCCTAAACCGACTACCGCTGCACCTATGTGCTGATCCACTCCGAAGATCTTCCAAGTGAAGCTTGAGTCTTGTAGTTTTGATTCGATTTTTTCTTCTGCTCCGAGGACAATTCCCTCTGAAGAAATAATTCCCAATATTGTTGCTCCGCGATTAACCGTTTCCAGAGCATACTCTACTTGAAACAGGCGACCGTCAGGAGAGAATACAGTTATTGCCCTATCATAGGCTCCTGGTGCCGCAAATATAGACAATTCATTCACCTCAGATAGATGTTACTCGTTTGACAAGAATCTGGAAGCTTGACTAAAAACCTTTTCTATGACGACCTCGGTTACTGTACACTTTAGTTACTACATAAAAGCTCTTATTTGCCTATGTCTTGAGTCTTTCGGAGGTTAATGTTTGGGGGTCAACCTTAAGCCCCTGGTTACAAAGACAGAAGTCGATTTACCCCGTCTTGCAGGAAAATCAGTAGCAATCGATGCTTACAATTCTCTCTATCAGTTTCTTTCGATTATACGTCAGGCAAACGGTACTCCATTAAAAGACAAGATAGGCAGAGTGACCAGCCATCTGAGCGGCTTGCTTTACCGGACTTCAAGACTTGCCGAGATGAGTATCCGTGTGGCATATGTTTTCGACGGGAAACCTCCCTCCCTGAAAAATCGAGAGATCAAGCGGCGTGTGAAGACCCGAAAAGAAGCAACTCGCAAATATGAAGCCGCGCTAGCGAGAGGTGAAACAGGAGAGGCTTTTATCTATGCCCAAGCGACCTCGCGTCTTAGGGACTACATGGATCAAGATAGCAAGCAACTCTTAACACTCATGGGCATTCCTTGGATTCAAGCACCTGGCGAAGGAGAAGCCCAAGCAGCGTTCATGACGAAGAGAGGCAGCACAGATTTCTGCGGTAGCCAAGACTATGATTCTCTGCTCTTTGGGGCACCAAGGCTTGTCCGAAACCTGACGATCAGTGGCAGACGCAAACTACCTCGGAAACAGATTTACGTTGATGTTCTGCCTGAAATCATCATGCTTAACAAGACTTTGAATGAGCTTCACATCTCTCATAAGCAGATGGTTGATGTGGGAATACTTGTCGGTACAGACTACAATCCTGAAGGCGTTAAGGGTGTTGGTCCAAAGAAAGCTCTCGATTTAATCAGAGAACATGGCGAATTAACTGATTCGCTTCTGGAATCCTTGGTCGGCAATTCTCCAAAATTCGACTTCGCGCAGATACGAACTATCTTTCTGCATCCAAAGGTTACTTCGAGTTACAATTTAAAATGGAGCAAACCTGACATTGAAGCTTCAATCGATTTCCTCTGCAAAGAACGGGACTTCACTGAAGAACGAGTAAGACGAGCATTGGGGAAATTGGAGAAGGGTATAGAAGAATCCAGATCGAAGACGACTCTTGACACATTTTTCTGAAGTTATTTGATCTTATGCCCAAACTCTCCAGTCAGAGGCACAAAGGCAACGCCGCCCAAGTTTTCCTCAGTCACGTTTCCATCGCTTTTCTTGGTCACTCGAATTAAAGACTGGAAGAGATGGATGTTTCCTACGGGAGCTATCAATATCCCCCCCACTTTGAGCTGCTCAAGGAACGGTGGAGGGATCTTAGGGGCTGCCGCAGTCATCAGAATCCGTTCATAGGGGCTTTTCTCAGGGTAACCCGCGGATCCGTCGTCGTTGATTACAGTAACGCGGTCACCAAATCCCTGACGCATTATGTTTTCTCTAGCACGTCCAGCTAACTCAGCAACGATCTCCATAGTGTAGACATGCCCTCGCTCTGACCTAGGGGCTTCCTTGGGAGCAACAATTTCCCCTATGGTTGCAGCGTGCCAGCCGCAACCTGCGCCTATCTCCAGAACGCTGTGTCCGACTCTCAAGTCTAGGGCTTCATTCATGATCGCGACCATGTGTGGCGCGCTGACGGTTTGCCCCATTCCTATTGGTAACGGAGCGTCCATCGAAGCGTATTCGATAGACTGCTTGGGAATGAAAAGTCCTCGCGGTACTTTCCTCATAGCTTGGATGATATGAAGAGTTTTGAGGACTCCTCTCTCTGATAGATGATCTATGAGTTGATTCCATTGATCAACGTCTTTCTGTATCATAACAGAGTCGCTAACTAATTAGAACGGCTTCTCTAAAGAATTATGGCTTACAAAGGGGAGCTATCTCACGGTCACTGATTTCGCGAGGTTTCGAGGCATATCCGGATTGTATCCTTTCTCAGTTGCCATGCGGTATGCAAAGATCTGGAGTGGCACAACGTAGGTTATTGGTGATAATACTTCGGGAATTCCTCGAGGAACCTCAACATAATCATCGGCAAGTTGGATAATTTCTTCATCTCCTTCCTCACAGACTGCAATAATATTCGCTTCTCTTGCTTTCATCTCTGAAATGTTGCCCATTAAGGTCTTTCTCGTCTCACCCGGGGGACAAATGAAGAATACGGGAAATCCTGGCTGAATGAGGCTGATTGGTCCATGTTTGCTTTCGCCTGCTGGGAAGGCGATTGACGGCACGTATGCAAGCTCCATTAGCTTGAGTCTTGCTTCCAAAGCAGTTGCTACACTTATTCCTCTGCCAAGGAAGAAGAAGCATTTCTCATCCCGGAATTTCCTAGCTAGCGAACTGATCTTGCTCTCCTGAGATGTTATTGTCTGTTCAACCATTTCAGGGATCAACTTGATCTTCTCTTCTAGCAAGTCGATCTCCTCGGTGGAGATTTTTCCCCTCTTCTTAGCGAGTTGAGTGGCTAGTTGAGCGAGAACCGAAAGCTGAGAGGTGAATGTCTTGGTTGCAGCCACTCCGATCTCTGGACCTGACTGCTGGACTACGTATACCCTTGAAACTCGAGTTAGGGTTGATCCAACAACATTAGTCAAACCCAGAATCGTTGCAGCTCTTTGCCTAGCTGTCTCTACGGCCGCGAGTGTATCTGCAGTTTCGCCAGACTGGCTCACCGCAAGGATGGTACTATCTATGTTTGCTGATTTTGAATGTTGCTCACTGAATTCTGACGCGATCACAGGGTGTGTAGCCAAATATGAGATTTTCGAGAACATGTAGGAAGCCGCAAGACAGGCGTGATATGATGTCCCGCAGGCAACCATTATCACTTCATGGGCTCTGTCAAGAAAAGTCGTCAATAAATTCAGATACTTGTCCTGCAGACGTAATGTGTTGCGAAGCGATTCTGGTTGTTCATGGATTTCTTTCAACATGAAATGAGGGTATCCTTTCTTCTCAGCCATCTCAGGTGTCCAGTCAAGAAGCTTCGGTTCACGTGAGATGATGCGTCGATCACTGAGCCTTCGGATAGTAAAAGACGTTCTTTTCAGGACTGCTAATTCTCCATTTCTCATGAAGATAGCGCTTTTAGTTAGTGGAAGAAACGCTGGTACGTCTGAAGCAAAGAATCGCCCCTTTTCAGATATCCCTAAGACAAGAGGGCTCTCATTCCTGGCGCAAATAATCTTATCTGGTTCATGTGTTGAGATAGTGGCTAATGCATACGAGCCTTCCAGTCGGCTCAGTGACTTGAACACCGCCGCCTCAAATTTCGAGACGTCAGCTGGTTCCGTGTTTCTTCGTTCATCTGGTTGAGGTTTTCGAATGAAGTATTCTTCTATTAGATGGGCAACTACCTCGGTATCCGTCTTCGATTTGAAAACATGCCCGTTATCCTCTAACTCTCTCTTGAGTTCAGCGAAATTTTCGATAATTCCATTGTGGACAACTGCAAACCGAGGTGGGCTTGAACAGCCGAATTGGGGATGCGCGTTGACACTGGATGGCGCACCATGTGTGGCCCAGCGTGTGTGTCCGATGCCAATTCGACCTGGAAGGTCATCAAGGTTGCACTTCAAGTGCACTTCGTCAATTTTGCCAGCATCCTTCTTGACGAAAAGTTTTCCATCTTCAATGGTAGCCTCCCCGACTGAGTCATAACCTCGATATTCGAGACGTTTCAATCCAGTATGAATCAACGGTGCCACGTTGTCCGCTTTACATATACAACCGAAAATCCCACACATTGCTTTGCACACTGCTCAAGAGTCTTAAGAAAAGACTACAAAGAGACGTCTATAAGCATTTTTAGGAGTAAAACGTGAATCTTACAGATTTATTGATAGGAGTTAAAGGATCGAACCAACCCCTTCTGTGGGCTAAACTGGGTATTGGTCCATGAAGTTGTTTCATGCGTTATTTGAATTGAACTCCTTGCTTCACGGTTTTAAGGGTCTGCCCTAGCCCTGGCAGATTGTTCAAGAGCAGACCAAATCTGAAGGAGCTCGTAACAGTCCTCACAGCCTCTGACATTAAGCGCTGGGGTTTGAGATAGAAGCTTTTAAAATAAGTGAGAATCATGGAACTTACCTCCTTGAATGGAACCGCTGTTGGGCACACTTGAGGAACGAGGATATTTTCCTCCCAATCTCTCTCCTCGATAATGTATCCTTTCGTGAGGAGTTCGTTCCATAGTGGTGAACCGACAGGTACACCAAGAATGTTGAATGAAGGCACGTCTATGTCAATCTTTTGAGCGAACTCCAGAGTATTACGGATCTCACGCCTGCTCTCGTCAGGAGCCCCAACAATGAATGATCCAACAATTATGTCTACTCCTGCTCTTCTCGCATTTCGAGTGGCAGTTGCTGATTGCTTCGGTGTAATGCTCTTTCTGTAGTAGTCTAGGATTCTTTGGTTGGCGCTTTCGATGCCGAAGTAGACTACTCTACATCCTGCTCTGACCATTTCTCTGAAGGTATCAAATCCACAGTTATCTACCCTTGAATCGCAGAACCATTCAACCTTCAGCTTTTTCTTCTTCAAAGCTTTGCAGAATTTGATGACGCGACGCGGGTTCAATGTAAAATTGTCATCAACGAAAAGGAACTCTCTATATCCTTCACTGACAAGGTATTCGATTTCGTTAATTATGTTAGCGATTGAGCGAGGTCTCCAAATTCCTTGAGCAAATTTACGACATGAACAGAATGTACAATGGAAGGGACATCCTCGGGAGGAAAGCAGAGAAGTGAATTTCTTGGTAGCGGTCTTTACCCCGAAGATTCTTGAAGCATATTCGCAATCAGCCAGTCGCCGATCGGGAAATGGGAGCATATCAACGTCCTTGATCAGCGGTCTATCGGGTGTAGAAACTATCTTCCCGGTGATGTCTTTGAAGGTGATTCCATCGATAGTCTTCAAGTCCCCATCGTTTTCTAGACACCTTACCAGTTCGAGACTCACGTATTCTCCTTCCCCTCTCACGATTATGTCAAGGTCGTTATATTTCCGCAACATTCTTTCCGGATTGAATGTCGGCTGATAGTTGCCTGCGACAATCACCCTATCTTGGTTTTCTCTCTTTGAGAGTTCAGCGATTCTCCCTGCCTCTTTTGAGGAGCTACCTAAGACCGAGAGCCCGAGTAGATCAGGATCTTCCTTTCTGATCCAGCTTGCTGCTTGTTCGGTTGAGTAGCCCTTTGCTGCTTGATCTAGAACCGAGACTTCAACTCCTTCATTTGCCAAAACTGTCCCGCAATACAAGATTCCTAGGGGGGGCCACGCGTTTGAACACATATCAAGCAGTCCTTCAGAAAGCTTCGGCTGAATGAATGAGATTTTCAAAGGACTCCACTTCTCTACTCCTTGGGTCGTAGTAAATAAGAAGCTTAGGATGCTTGGTGTCATAGTTCACTCTCTTGACTACTATAAAAAACTTTATAATGCCATGTCGATCTCATCCTGAGAGAAAGCTAATGAAAAGAGAGCATCTAGTGAGTGGAAAAGGAACACAGCGGAAGGTCAAGGAGATTGCGATCTACAAAGACCCTGAAAAACTGAAACTAATCCTGAACAAGCTAACATGGAAGATTCTGCTCCAAATCAGCGACACAGAAATGTACCCTCTGGAAGTCGCTAGAAAACTTCGCATTCACGAACAGACGGTCTACTATCACATGAGGAAACTCTCTGAAGCAGAAGCCATTGTTAAAATCAGGGAAGAAGACAAGAAAGGTGCCACTGCAAAATACTACGCACCTAGCTCTAAAGCGTTCGGAATCGAGTTACCCTCTGGCGGGAGGATGCAGACAGTACCTCTTCCCTTGATCGATAGCAGGGTCGAGGCCTTTCTAAGACCAGTTGTGGACCAAGGAAGATTTCAGGGCAGGATTATAGTTGGCAGCCCCACCCCCCACGGTCCGTTCAAAACAAGCGCTCGTGATGGTCATTATGCCTCCCACCTCACGTTTTTCTTGGGGCAATACGCGAGAGTTCCTGAGGAGTTTGGAATCAAACTAGATGTCGATGTGAAGGCTGAAAAGGAAGAGGCAAGAAACATGATTCTTGTTGGTGGACCTGGAACAAACCTTATAACGCAGGAAATTAACGAATCGCTGCCCATCCGATTCCACATGGAGCGTTCAAAGCACGGTTTTCTGTTAGGTGGACTCGTCTCTGGAAAAACAAACAACGTCTACACAGGAGACAGTATTGGATTGATTGCAAAGATAGTGAATCCTTGGAACTCAGAGAAACGAATCATTGTCTTCGCAGGCAACAAGGCTGTAGGCACAAAAGCCTGCGTTATAGCCTTCACAAGGTACTGGAGACGTATCTTTCGCAAATACCATGGAGGAGATGGCTTTGCAACCGTTATTCAGGGCTTTGACTTAGATGGCGACGGAAAGGTGGATTCAATAGAAGTGCTTGAATGACTCTTAGCTACCGCCAAAAGACCGACTCAGTGGTAGTGGAAGAAGCAGGAAGATACCTTGAGACAGCGTGAAGTGATAATTGCATACGGTCATGCAAACATTCTTGCTACAAATAAGAAAACACTTGAAGTTACAAAAGAGCCTTCTCTAAGTAAAAGCGGCACCTGCATTGTTGCAGTGAGAGCAGACAAAGGAGCTGATGATCTAAGTAGCGAGTTCAAAAGACTATTGAGAAAAAGCGGTAGTTCGATAGCTATCACCTTCCAGACTGCTGGCGAAGAAGAGACCATCATAGCTACTGGTCATCCCGAACTTTCCTTGAGTCACCCAAGAAGCCTAGTTGTGCGAAAGAGCCGCTTTATCTGCGAAAGAACGCTAGCGATTAAGGCAAACAAAGCAGCTGGAGACTTTTCCAGACCCTTTGCAGAGAAACTGAGAAATCCGAACCAGCAGGTCATGATAATCCTCTCGGCACACACTCCTGATGTCTCAAGTTGAGCAGCGATAATTATTTGAGATCAAGTTTTTCGCTTCATAACTCTCTTTAATTGCGAAGCGATTTCTTACGTCGATCTACAATGAGCCAGAAAGCGCTTTTCCTGAAAGAAGTCGTTGATAAGGTTGGAGAGAAAATCGGTGATGAGGCTACCGCAAGAAAGGTAGAGGCATTTGCGAAACATGGTCCCCTCTTTCTGTTTTTCGAGATCCTGCAACTCCGCAAGGAAATCGAGAGGTTAAAGACGAGCCAAACAGAAAGCGAATAAATCAAGCCTTCTCCGATCTTTTAATGATATATATGTGCGAGTAAAATCGACTCGCAACCAGTCATTAAAGTGACGGGCCCGACGGGAATTGAACCCGCGACCAACGGATTAAGAGTCCGCCGCTCTGGCCTTGCTGAGCTACGGGCCCAAAGATTTCAGGTGACAATCTTCTTTTATGTCGCTCCCCTAATACTTTTTCGTTGAAATGATGTCAAGGTCGATTTAGTTGGCTGAACTGGTCTTCATTGGTCTTGGATTACACGACGAGCAGGATATGTCCCTGCGCGGACTCTCAGAGGCCAAAGAAGCTGAGTCTGTTTTCGTGGAATTATACACCAGTTTGATGAGTGGTCTGCAAACAGAGAAACTGGGAAGACTGATAGGAAAGAAGGTTACACAAGTGAGTAGAAGGGCACTCGAAGACGAGAGCGGAACAACGATTCTTCAGGCCGCAATGAAAGGTAAGACCGTTTTCCTAGTACCTGGAGATCCGATGATTGCGACAACCCACATAGACTTGCGCTTAAGAGCTGAAGAACGTGGGATAACAACCCGAATTGTACACGGGGCCACCATCGTCTCCGCTGTTTGTGGCGCCACAGGTCTTCAAAACTACAAATTCGGAAGAAGTGTGACGATACCCTTTGCGTATAAGGGCTGTACTTCAGACAGACCTTACGAAGTCATAAAACATAACCTTGACGATGGGCTGCACACACTATGCTTTCTCGACTTAGATGTTGAAGAGAACCGATATTTGACCTTGAATGAAGCTCTAGAGAGCCTTTTAAACATCGAGAAGAAGAAACCCAAATTCACTATCTCACTGGATACCTTTGCTGTGGGTCTTGCCCGCTTGGGTTCATCCGAGCAGGTTGTGAAAGCTGACACCGTCAAGCGCCTAAGAGCACACAATTTCGGAAGCCCTCCCCACACGCTGATCTTCCCAGGGAAGCTCCACTTCATGGAAGCAGAGGCCTTGATTACCTTGGCTAAGGCCCCTCACAGAATCAGGAATCAGAAACGATGAAACTCGAGGAGCTTGTTGACAGATATATAAGGAGTGCTAAAGTAGCCTTCAGAGAGATTGAAGAAAAAGCGCAGAAGAAAACGAGTCCCGAGAAGAAGGTCCTTGAAGTGTTGCAGTCTGCGAGCAGATATCTAGAAGATGCTCAGTTTTACAGAACTCAAAAGAATTTCGAAACCGCTTTGACTTCAGTAGCATACTGCGAGGGTCTGCTTGACACGCTAAGAATACTCGGCTTGGTGGAGTTTCAATGGGACCCAGCGAAAGAATAGACAATAGACGTCGCATTGTGCTGGCTGCGGGTGTATTTGACCTGCTCCACCTAGGTCACGTGAGGTTTCTTGAGGCGGCGAAGAAGTGTGGCGGAGACGGAGCGATACTTGTCGT
>Ga0114925_10000955_pt1 | contig 13748 bp, 11 predicted proteins | sample SumtaG_2_FD_87287 | JGI IMG/M metagenome (GOLD analysis project Ga0114925, IMG submission 87287) | Deep subsurface microbial communities from Indian Ocean to uncover new lineages of life (NeLLi) - Sumatra_00607 metaG | ecosystem: Environmental > Aquatic > Marine > Oceanic > Sediment | place... | reverse complement strand
GGTCTTAGGTGATCAGAGAGCAATGTGTAAATAATTTATCATTACAACAATTGACTTAGTATGAATGATTTGATGAAGGTGAAAAAGCATAGAAATGCACAAAAAAATGTGTTTGATACACACTTTTATGTGCGGTCTAATATAGCGGTTTTCAAAAATATGTTCCAAATGAATTTGTTCGGAAGCTTAGACGCTGCATAAAGTCTTTGAAACGGAACATTATTTTGAGAACTACGATAAAACTGAAGGTTTTTACCTGAGTGCGAGCGTTCCCATTAGTTAGACAGGATTACGATTTTGTGATTAACTGGAATAATATCTTGTATATCCTGTTATCCTGTCTAAAATGGGAAATCGAACGCAAGGCTAATGGTTATTTCTTTTGTTCCATGGGATGGAAACTGCAAGGTAAGTTTGTAACGCATTTACCGCAGACATGAGTTGTCTCCTTAAGACCAGCCAGAGCTTTGGTGTGTTTCAAATTTAGTTTAAGGCGGGTATAGCAACGCTGACGATCGATTCCCTTTTGGTTCAAGGCGCCAACAGGGCATTGCTTTATACATTTCAGGCACTCTTCGCCGGCTTTGTGAAGACAAAGTTCCCGGGATTTAACAATGGAACTATCTCCCAGATCGGCATAGGTAACCAGGCTGCCAAGACGACCGGCACAGCCTGAGTGAGTGATTAACTGAGCGTTGACACCGAAGCGCCCAAGCCCGGATATATGGGCAAGATGTTTGTGGGACCATCCAGCAACCAGTTTAACAGCATCAAAGTTGTGGGTGGCAGGGGTTATGACTGACTTATAGCCTCGCTCAATCAGATATTCTTTGATCCTTTGAGAGAGAACCTCGATAAGGTCATTCGTCCCTTCATAAGCCAGGCCCCAGTTGCGGCAAGGAAATTTGCCGATGCTATTTTCCTCAATGAGTTCCTTAGTAAATGGAATAAAAAAGACAATTACAGTTTTGGCCGATGGCATTAGTTCCCATGGCAGTATATGTTCGTCAGAGGCGATTTTCGGAAGGATTTTAAAACGGTCATCTGCCTTAGCCGTCACCAAAAGTGGTTTACGCCACCAGTTTCGTACATCTGCTTTTGACGGATAAGAAGATACAAACTCTTCAACTAATACTCTAAGATCCTCTGCGGTTGCTCTTGAATCCATTGTTCCTCCTGGTGTCAATCCGGATTTTTACAGCTCAAAACAATTTGATATCTTTAATAATACAGTATCAATTCCTGTAATTGTCTGTCAAGTACCTTGAGGCTTTATAAATGATCCACAGAACTTTTTACGGCCATAACTAGTGCCTGAACGAAAAGTCATGTTTAGGCCAAATCCGAAACTCGAAACTCGAAACTCGAAACAAATTCGAATACCAAATGACAAAATGATCGAAACGAACCCATTGGAAATTCAAAGTTTTTGTCATTGGAACATTTTTGATTTCTGTCATTGTTTCGTATTTCGAAATTCGTATTTCGAGTTTTTGACCGAAAAACCGGGGTTTTCGTTCACGTACTAACTATGATGGTCTCGTAAAAAGTAGAAAATCGTCTTTTTACCTGGTTTTAAGTTTTAGGTGTTAGATTTTAAGTGCCTAATTTAAATACTAAAAAATATCTTAAACCTTAAAACTTGATGAATTCGACTTTTTACGAATTCATCAACTATGCATCCTTATATATTCAAAACTTTACTCCACAATACTCCACCCAATTAAATTTCCTTTATCTATTTTTAACTTTCAATAATTATTATAAAAAATTTAAATAAATTTACATTTTTTTCTTGACATCTCTTTTAAAATGTAGTTTTATTCATAAAAAGTGGATTTAAGTGGTTATATATGGTGATTTATGTTTCGTGGAAGCTCATTTCATACGATAGATTCGAAAGGACGTATTATTATCCCAACCAGATTCCGTGACGTCATAAGAGCCGATGGTGGTAACGGAGTCGTGGTTTCAAGAATGGATAAGGGTCTGGTTTCCTATACGCTTGAGGGATGGAGTAAAATTGAATCCAAAATACTGTCCCTTGCCGAAAAAAGTGAAAATATGCGCCGCTTCAGAAGAGTCTTCATAGGAGGATCATTTGAGTGCTCTTGTGACAATCAAGATCGCATCCTTATCCCACCGGCTTTAAGGCAATATGCAGAGCTAAAAAAGGAGATCGTACTTATAGGAGTACTTGATCATTTTGAAGTCTGGTCCCGTGAGAATTGGGATAAAGAAAATATGAATATGGAAAAAGACATGCAAAAGGAGGAGGTTAGAAACGAAATTACAAAGTTAGGACTCTGATTCCATGCCCTATAAACATATTCCTGTAATGCTAAATGAAGCACTATATTACCTGAACTGTGAACCCGGCAAAATTTTTGTAGATTGCACGCTTGGCGGTTCAGGTCATGCCAAGGCTATTTTGAAAAAAATCGTTCCAGCAGGGCTTTTGATAGGCATTGATCAGGATAAAGATGCAATAAGAAACGCGAGAGTGGTTCTAAAAGCATATGCCTCAAATATCCGTCTTTTTAATGAAAATTTTATATATCTTCCTGAATTGCTATCGCAATTGGATATCGATTCAATAGACGGAGTTCTTCTCGATCTTGGTATTTCACTTGATCAACTCGAGTCAAGCGGTAGAGGCTTCAGCTTTAAAAGGGATGAACCGCTCGATATGCGTATGAATATTGAATCAAGCACAAAAGCTGAAAATCTATTAAACAGGTTGGAAAAGGATAGTCTTGCAAAAATTTTTAAGGAATATGGTGAGGAGCGTTGGGCATGGCAAATAGCGCAAAAAATAGTAAAGGTAAGAAAGCGGGAAGCTATAAAATCAACCAAACAGCTTTCTCAAATCGTATGTAGTGCCATTCCAAAAAGGAGGCGGGATTCCAATCAAAGGATTCATCCCGCAACGCGAGTTTTCATGGCTCTTAGAATTGCTGTCAATAGGGAGCTCGAAAGGCTTGATCTCTTCATGGAAAAGGTTATTAATCTTTTAAATCCTTATGGCCGTCTTTGTGTTCTATCTTTTCACTCCCTCGAAGATCGAATTGTAAAACACCGAATAAAAGCTCTTGAAAAAGGATGCATATGCCCTCCAGACTTTCCAAAATGTGTTTGTAATAAAGAAAAAAAGGTGCGCCTTTTGACTAAAAAAGCACTGCGGCCTTCGGCAGATGAGATTAAAGCCAACCCTAGGGCAAGGAGCGCAAGACTGAGAGCTGTGGAGAAGTTAGAAGACTGAAGTCAGAGGACAGAGGACAGAAGACAGGGGACAGAAGACAGGGGACAGAGGACTGGGAACGAAAGAAAGTATCTGGCCTCTTATTACTGCATATTATGAAACGAAAAATAAAAAAGAAGGTTCGCGGAGAAAAATTATCGGTCGCCTGGATTATTCTCATGCTAATTTTTATCGCGGAACTCTTTTTTTATACCTGGTGTAGAGTACAATATATCCAGATAGGATATGAAATAACAAAAGAGGCTTATCATTATCGAAGCCTTTTAACCTTACAAAACAATTTAAAGATTGAGCTTGCCAGCTTGAAATCTCCCGAACGGATTGAAAAAATTGCAAAACAACAGCTCGGTCTGACAACACCAACACCAGAACAAATGCTTATAATTCCATGAAACCATTCGAAAACAAATATATCAGACTACGCGTCACCATTGTAGGTTTTCTCTTCAGCATCTTTCTTTTAGCAATCGGGGCAAAGGCGGTGTACGTGCAAATTTTTCGCGGCCCATGGTTGTCTGAAAAAGCAGCAGGCCAATATGAAAAGTCTTTCATATCTCATGGAAAACGGGGTGCAATATACGATACAAAATATAGAGAAATGGCTGTCAGCATCGATGCGGCTTCAATTGCAGCATATCCGCATTATATAAATAACTCACAGGCAACAGCAAAACTCCTTGCAAAGGTATTAAAAATCAACATATCAGCGGTCAAACGAAAATTATCTTCTAAAAAGTCATTTGTATGGATTAAACGTCAAATAACACCAAGAGAAAAAAAGGCGGTCGAGGATTTGAATCTAAATGGGATAGATTTCATACCGGAACATACCCGCTTCTATCCAAGCAGAATGCTTGCCGCGCAGTTACTCGGATTTTCAGGAATAGACAGCCGTGGCCTAGAAGGAATCGAATTCTATTATGACAAATATCTTAAAGGCAGTAGTGATAAATTTACGGTTTTAAAAGATGCTCTCGGTCGTGAGTTCGATGCTGAAAAAAAAGTAGTGCCAGTTTATAACGGAAAGAATATCATTCTTACCATTGATAGGACAATCCAGTATATAACCGAAAAAGCTCTCGAAGAAGCTGTTAATGATTTTTCAGCAAAGTCTGGAATCGCAATCGTAATCGACCCAAATACAGGGGCCGTATTGTCTCTGGCACACTTTCCCTTTTTCAATCCAAATTCTTTTCAAGACTTTAGCAGGGAAAAATGGAGAAACAGAGCAATAACCGATCCATTTGAACCGGGATCAACCATGAAGATATTCATGGCGGCTGCAGCGCTGGAATATGGGAACTGTACACCCAACACAATCTTCTTTTGTGAAAACGGTGCTTATAGGATCGGTGCGAACATCATCCACGACTCAAAACCTCATGGATGGATGTCCTTGCAACAAATCGTTAAATATTCGAGCAATATAGGCGCGGTCAAAGTTGGCGAAAAGATAGGGAAAAAGGCCCTTTACCAAACACTCCGTGACTTTGGGTTCGGCAAAAGGACAGGGATTGATTGCCCGGGGGAAACAACAGGCAGCCTAACTATGCATGATCAATGGTCAAAAATAGACGCTGGTACAATATCATTTGGCCAGGGAATTTCAGTCTCTGCAATACAGCTTATAACCGCGGCTTCTGCAATTGCAAATGACGGGATTCTCATGAAGCCCTATATCACCCGTGCAGTATATGATCAGAATGGACGTATAGTACAAAGTTTTAGCCCTTATAAAGTTAGAAGGGTAGTTTCTAAGGAAACAGCAAGGGCTGTAAATAGAATAATGAAGACTGTTATTGCCACTGGAGGCACAGGTGTCAGGGCCGCGCTTAAAGCTTATTCCGTCAGCGGCAAAACAGGAACTGCTCAGAAAATTGACAAAACCGGAACATATGCTAAAGGGAAATATATGGCATCTTTCATCGGATTCGCACCTTCAGAAAATCCTAAAGTAACGATCCTTGTCATAATTGACGAGCCGCAGGAAAAATATTACGGCAGTATTGTTGCAGCCCCGGTATTTAAAAAGATAGCCAATGAAACACTCAATTATTTAAACATATCTCCCAAAAGTGGAAATGAAAAATTAATCGTCTCCTTAGGGAGCAAGGTAATAGGGTGAAGCTTTCTGAATTACTTAAAACAGTTACCGTAAAAAGAGCAATCGTTTTAATCACAGGAAATAGTATGCAAACTCAAGAAATTGAAAAAAAAGACCAACTACGATTGGATCCGGAAATAGCTTCGATCCACTATAAAGCACAAGATGTTAAGCCGAGCGGCTTGTTTGTCGCTATACCGGGCCTTACGACAGATGGCCATCATTTTATTGACGAAGCTTTTTTAAAAGGTGCATCAACAATTGTTTGTCAAAAATCTGCCGGCTTGCCTCGCATGAATCAGCGTGACGGCTATGAGGTTAAAAAGGATTCAATAATAATTGAAGTTGAAAACACCAGAAAGGCCCTTGCTGCAATATCGAGCCGGTTTTACGGAAACCCGTCGGAAAGCTTATTTATAATTGGCATAACCGGCACAAATGGAAAGACAACAACCGCTTTTTTTATAGAAAGTATACTTAAAAAAGCCGGTTTAAATGTTGGCGTCATAGGAACGATAAATTACCACTATTCAGGAAAAACATATAAGAACCCTATGACAACGCCTGAATCGCTTGACCTGCAGAGAATCCTGGCAGATATGCAAAAGAAAGGAATTACCCATGTTGTCATGGAAGTTTCATCACATGGTATCGACCTTTTCCGCATTGACAATTGCCAGATAGATATAGGCGTATTTACCAATCTGAGTCAGGATCACTTAGATTATCATAAAGATATGAATTCATACTGGGAATGCAAAAAAAGGCTTTTTACTGAAAATCTAAACTCGGGTCCAAAGAAGGGCCGGACCACCGCTGTAATAAATTGTGATGATGCAAAAGGAAAAGAACTTTTGAGGTTGCTTCCCATTTCAAGTCTGACCACAGGCTATTCAAATAATAACATGATATGGCCAAAACATTTTAAAATCGATATGACCGGTATTGTGGGAAAAATTTCAACTCCTGATGGGGATTTTGAGTTCAAATCAACCATTGTGGGAAAACACAATCTGGAAAACATTCTCAGTGCCACCGGCGTTGGCTTTGCTCTTAATATTCCCCTAAAAACTCTTAAAGACGGTATAGAAGAAATTTCCAGCATACCCGGACGTCTTGAAAGCATTCCTAACGATTCGGATAAATTTATATATGTTGATTACGCTCATACTCCGGATGCTTTAGAAAATGTCCTGAATTCGTTAAAATCGCTTACATCAAACAGAATTATTTGTGTCTTTGGTTGCGGAGGCGATAGGGACAAAGAGAAACGCCCTCAAATGGGTGAAATAGCAGGAAGACTTTGTGACCTTGCTATTATTACATCTGATAATCCAAGAACAGAGATGCCCATGGAAATCATCAGCCAGATAATTCAGGGAACAATAAAAGTTTCTTCGCATGAATATACACCATCGGAACTTGCAACCGGTTTTAACAAAAAAGGGTATGTTGTAGAACAGGATCGCAGAAAAGCCATACGGCTTGGTATCAAAGTATCGCAACCGGGCGATATTGTCCTTATTGCAGGTAAAGGTCACGAAGATTATCAGATAATCGGAAACAAAACCGTCTCTTTTGACGACAGAGATGAGGCTAGACAAGCTCTTTCACAAGAAGCGATCAGCAGCCGGCGCACAGCCACAAACCATTAATGATCGCTTGGGGCTTTTTACATGCCTCAACAACCATAAAGATGGCCATTATTAGCAAAAAGTTCAACCTTTTGAAGAATAGACAGATGACAAAGCCTATGTCGTGGATAACTGCTGAAATCCAAGAAGCATCAAAGGGGATACTTTTGTTTGAAGATGAGACTCTTGCTTTCTCAGGCGTCTCTATTGATTCGCGCAAAATATCCATAAGTGACCTCTTCGTTGCAATCAAAGGGAATGTTCATGACGGCCATGATTTTATAGAAGATGTACTCGGGAATGGCATTCGCGGTCTTGTTATAAATAAGGATAGAGCAAATGATTTGCTCAGTACTAAATGGAAGCAAAAAAGACCTGTTTGTATAGCGGTAGACGACACAACAAAAGCTCTTGGTGACCTCGCTTCTTTTAACCGTAAGCGTTCAAATGTATCGGTTATCGCAATAACAGGTTCAAACGGCAAAACTACAACCAGAGAAATGACTACTTCTATAATTGCCGGACGTTTTAATACTCTATCTGCTATAGGAAGTTTCAACAATGAGATAGGGCTTCCATTAACCCTTCTTAGACTTGGGCGACATCATAAATGGGCTGTTCTGGAGCTTGGTATAAATAGCCCGGGCGAAATAGGAAGACTTGCAGATATATGCCTGCCTGATGTTGGCGTTATTACAAACATAGGTCCCGCCCACCTGGAAGGGTTGGGCTCGTTAGAAGGAGTCATGAATGCTAAAGGGGAACTGCTGAAAAAAATCAAACCAACCGGAACAGCTGTTCTTAATGCAGATGACCAAAGGGTTTTACAGTTGGCAAAAAAAACATCAAAAAATGTGCTCCTCTTTGGGTCATCTAAAAAGGCTGTGATCAGAGCCTCGGAGATAAGAGAAAAAGATTTTGGAATATCCTTTTCCTTAAACCTGGAATCAGAAAGTGTCTCTATCGATCTTGATATACCTGGCAGGTTCATGGTCTCAAATGCCCTGGCTGCAGCAGCTACAGGATATTTGCTGGGGCTATCTGCTGAGGACATAAAGACGGGTCTGGAAGGTTTCAAGCCTGTTCAGGGTAGGATGAATATACTTAAAACGACAAAAGGTGTTACCATAATCGACGACACCTACAATGCCAACCCGGGTTCCGTGGAAGTAGCAATAATAACTCTTAGGTCATTAAGGAAGAATAAAAGAGGATTTATTGTATTAGGCGATATGTTTGAACTTGGAAAATATGCGGAACCTATGCACAAAAAGATAGGATTGTTGTCTGCCGGATCAGATATAACAAGACTCTATGTTACTGGTGAGTTCGCAGAAAAAGTTGCAGAAGGTGCCAAAGAAGGGAATATGGATTATAGAGATATTTTCAAAGGCACCCAAAAAGAGATATTAACGGATCTAACCGAGTCGCTTGGTCCTGACGACTGGGTTTTAGTTAAGGGATCCAGGGCAATGGGTATGGAAAAGATCGTTAAGGGACTCATGGATTGGGGAAATGGCTGATGCTGTATCATTTATTATATCCGCTACACACAACAATATCGGCATTTAATATCTTCCGGTACATTACCTTCAGAACGATTTATGCCAGTCTGACTGCATTTTTAATATGTGTTCTTTTAGGACCGTGGGTTATCAGAAAACTTAGCGAAATGCAGATCGGACAATATATTCGGGAAGACGGCCCCCAAAATCACGCTAAAAAGGCTGGAACACCGACCATGGGTGGAATCCTAATTATTTTTTCATTAATAGTATCTACACTTCTTTGGTCTAACCTAACCAACTATTACATATGGATTGTCCTTATAATCACAACTGGTTACGCCATAATCGGTTTTGTCGATGACTATCTTATGCAGGTCAAAAAAAAGAACAAAGGGTTAAGTGTACGAATTAAATTACTTATGCAAGTCATACTTGCGATTGTTGCAGGTGTTCTAATTTATCTATACCCCGATTTCAACACTCGAGTTACAATTCCTTTTTTTAAAAATATTTCACCCGATCTTGGCTGGGTATATATCATTTTCGGCGTTTTCGTTATTGTTGGAACATCTAATGCCGTTAATCTTACAGATGGTTTAGATGGCCTTGCCATAGGTCCGGTAATCATCGTTTCGGTAACCTATATGGTTTTTTCTTATGTGTCGGGCCATGTCAAAATTGCAGATTATCTGCAAATCAACTATGTCAGTGGAAGTGGTGAACTTGCAATATTCTGCGGGTCTTTGGCGGGGGCAGGTATCGGTTTTCTCTGGTTTAATACCTATCCGGCCCAGATTTTCATGGGAGATGTCGGCTCCTTATCTTTGGGTGGTTCACTCGGTATGGTTGCCGTCATCACAAAGCAGGAAATACTTCTGGTGTTAGTCGGCGGGCTCTTTGTTGTAGAAGCCCTATCTGTAATATTTCAGGTAGGTTTTTTTAAAATGACAAACGGCCGTAGAATTTTCAGAATGGCCCCTCTTCATCACCATTTTGAATTAAAAGGGTGGCCGGAACCAAAAGTGATCGTTCGATTCTGGATCATTGCAATCGCTCTTGCACTTATTGCGATGAGTACACTCAAGATCAGATAAACTCACGTAATAATTCACCGGTGGAAAAATATTTGACAGGATAACAGGATAAACATGATTTAAATCCGGTTGATCAAAAAAATCTATCATAACTTTAGACAAAAACTAAACTGCAAAGACTGAGTTTTATATATTCTGCTTCCAAAGTATTACAGTATCAACAACGGAACCAGGCAAATTTTACAAAGGGAGAACTAAATGTTTATTTCTTGAACCTGTTAGGAATAGTTTTTAATGAAATAAAATTTAAATTATAAAGTAACATCAAAGATTTAATATTTCTGATGAACATAATTTAAAATTATTATCTTGTTTATCCTGTTATCCCGTCTAACAACTGAACTATTACTATGGAACTTGCTAATAAAAATATTCTCATCGTTGGTCTTGGAAGGACCGGATTTGCGGCGGCACAGTTCGCAAATAATAGAGGGGCCACTGTTACTGTAACAGATATAGCAAATGAGCAAGAACTTGGTTCATATGCACAAACAGCGCGTGAAATGGGCATCAAGATAGAACTTGGGCAACATCGAAATAAAACTTTTGAGACTGCTGATTTGATCTTATTGAGCCCTGGCGTTTCACACACAATTAGGCCCATTAAAAAGGCTAAAGATAAAGGAATAACAGTTTTAGGGGAAATAGAGTTTGCATTTAAATTCATACGTGAACCCATTATCGCCGTAACCGGCACCAACGGGAAGACAACAACAACCACTCTTTTGGGCAACATGTTAAGGAATTCCGGATTTAAAACATTCGTGGGCGGCAATATAGGTAACCCTTTAATCGGCTATGTCAACAAGGGAGAAAAAGCTGAAATCGTTGTAGCCGAGGTAAGCAGCTTTCAACTTGACACTATAGATTCCTTCAAGCCAAAGGTTGGAGTTTTGCTAAATATTACTGAAGATCATCTGGACCGATACCCCAGTTTCCAAGCTTACGCAAAGGCTAAGGCCCGAATATTCGAAAATCAACAGAAAAACGATACTGCTGTATTAAACGGTTCTGATCCTCTTGTCTGTTCAGTGTGTAAAAATATCAAAAGTAGAAAATTGTTGTTTTATGATCATAATGATTTCCAAATAGGGACCAATGAAGGCGCAGTACTTAACAATAAAAGAATAATAATTCACACAAAAGAAAAGGGGAAAAGAACTTTAGACCTTTCCTCCACAAGCCTGATTGGCAGACATAACATAGAGAATGCTGCCGCTGCAAGTATAGCGGCTCTTGCGGCTGGAGGGAAAATACAAAGTGTACAAACTGCCTTGAATAAATTTACGGGTCTCCCGCATCGGCTTGAGTACGTAACAACTATCAACGAAGTCCGGTATTATAACGACTCAAAGGCGACAAATGTTCATTCAGCCATGAAGGCTCTTGAGACATTTAGCAAACCTGTAATATTAATTATAGGAGGGCGTGATAAGGGAAGCAACTTTCAATTATTAGAAAATCTCATGCGAGAGCATGTAAAGGAACTTATCATTATGGGAGAGGCAAAAAAAGATATCAAATCCGCCCTTGGGCATATTACTCCGACAAAAATAGCTACTACAATGGAAGATGCAGTATATCAGGCATATCTGACGGCAAAACCAGGAGATGTTGTGCTTTTATCTCCAGCATGCTCTAGCTTCGATATGTACAGCAATTATGCAGAGCGAGGAGAAGTTTTCTACGAATTAGTAAATCATTTAAGTTAAAATATAACAGTTCAGCTATTTTTTTCGACAGGATTAACAGGATTAACTTGATTTATAATAATTATTTTTAAGAATCATGTTTATCAGTAAGTTGAATCCTGCAATTGATTATTTTATATTATTCTTGCTCAAAAACAAAGAGGAATACTACGGAAATAGTCTATAGCTATTGAACAAAACAGTTTTTTATTTGACTGCAAGCGTTCTCGCTCAGGCAGGATTATGATTTTGTGATTAACTGGAATAATATCTTGTGTATCCTGTTATCCTGTCAAATATTTTTTGTATGGTGAACTGTTACGTTAAGATGAATAAAACCGTGCTCAAATGACAAAACATACGACCACACAAAGACAAGAAACTCAAGCTTTAACATACGACGTCAAACTTCTTTTTCCCGTGCTCTTTCTGGTAGGAATGGGAATTGTGATGGTTTATAGCGCAAGCTCTGCACTTGCCCTGGAAAAATATGGAACAAACTTATATTTTTTAAAGAAACAGGCACTTTTTTCTTTATTAGGTATCGTCGTTCTCGTCATTTGCAGCCATATTCCCTATAGATTTTTTCGCTTTTTGACATATCCGTTTCTTATCCTTGCGCTTATATTCCTTGCTGCGATTCAATTTTCCGAGTTTGGATATTCAGCGGGTGGTTCGGCGCGATGGCTGCGCTTCGGAAGCTTTTCATTTCAGCCGTCGGAGTTTGCCCGTTTTGCACTGGTTATATATCTGGCTTATTCCATGAACAAAAAAATAGATGCCATCAAATATTTTACCATCGGTTTTCTTCCCCACGTTCTTGTGCTCGGAATATTTACTGTTCTGATATTTCTTCAACCTGATTTCGGCGCAGCGGTGATTTTTGGAGCTATTACATGGATCATGATGTTTGTTGGGGGTGTTCGCCTTTTACACCTTTTTCCCCCTCTTCTTATTTTATTGCCAATTTTATATTTTTTCATGGTCAATGCTGAGTATCGTTTAAGACGTATCATAAGCTTTCTAGATCCATGGCAGTATCCGGCAGATGAGGGCTATCAGATAGTCCATTCACTAATGGCTTTTGGGACAGGTGGGATATGGGGATCTGGAATCGGGAAGGGTTATCAAAAATTATTCTATCTTCCGGAACCGCATACCGATTTTATTTTTTCGGTAATTGGTGAGGAACTTGGTCTTCTAGGTGTTATGGCTATATTGGGACTCTACTTTCTGATTTTATGGAGGGGGATAAGCATCGCAAGAAATGCGGAAGATTATTACGGATCTTTCGTAGCTATCGGGCTTACAGCCGCAATAGGTATTCAGGTTTGCGTTAATATGGGGGTTGCTCTTGGACTTTTGCCGGCTAAAGGTCTCGCGTTGCCCTTTTTAAGTTATGGCGGCACATCCCTTTTAATTAATATGGCATCCATCGGAATACTAATGAATATCACAGCCTCTAGATACAGATGAATGGGCAATCAATCAATATTGTAATTACAGGAGGAGGTACGGGAGGTCATCTTTTCCCAGGAATTGCTATTGCTCAAGAATTTATAGCAAAGAATCCTAAAAACAGAATTCTCTTTATTAGCACTGGGAGACCCTTTGAAATATCTGTTTTATCAAAAGCAGGATTTGACCATAAATCTATTTCAGCTGAAGGAATTAAGGGGCGTGGATTATGGAAGCAGGTTGTATCGATCTTAAAAATACCAAAAGGAGTTTTTGAATCAATATTAATCCTTAGAAGCTTTAGACCGGATCTGATAGTCGGCGTTGGCAGTTACGCCGCAGGGCCGGTGATTATTGGAGCATGGCTTATGGGTATTAAAATCGTCTTACATGAACAGAATATTTTCCCTGGAATTACAAACCGTATTTTATCCCATATTGCCGGCCGGATATATGTCTCGTTCACTAATACGAAAGATAGCTTTAACCCCAAAAAAGTCTATGTCACGGGAAATCCGGTGCGCAAAGAGATTTTGCATTGCAAAATGCCCAAGACGAAAGGCAGAAACCAAGATAGGAAACTTCAAATTCCATTTACAATCCTAGTCCTTGGGGGAAGCCAGGGCGCTCAAAGCATAAACAAGGCTGTTATTGAAGCGATAGAACACCTAAAAGAAAAAGATAAGTTATTCTTTGTGCATCAGACTGGGTCTGTTGATGAAAAAACTGTAAAAAATGCTTATACGAGACATGGTATTGCTTGCGCCGTTAAATCATTTTTTAGCAATATGGCACAGCAATATCAAAAAGCCGATCTTGTTATCTGTAGAGCAGGAGCAACAACGGTGGCGGAACTTTCAGTTTTAGGAAAGGGTGTTATTTTTATACCCTTCCCTTTTGCTTCCGACAATCATCAGGTTTTAAACGCTCGTGCACTTACAAATGCAGGTGCAGCAGAAATGATCCTTCAAAAAGATCTTAACGGTAAAGTAATCGC
>Ga0114925_10000954_pt1 | contig 13750 bp, 13 predicted proteins | sample SumtaG_2_FD_87287 | JGI IMG/M metagenome (GOLD analysis project Ga0114925, IMG submission 87287) | Deep subsurface microbial communities from Indian Ocean to uncover new lineages of life (NeLLi) - Sumatra_00607 metaG | ecosystem: Environmental > Aquatic > Marine > Oceanic > Sediment | place... | reverse complement strand
TAGTGTCCATCCAGAAATGAGATAGTTTTCGCAAGGTCAAGGAAGATGAGGATTTTAACCACAGGAATATATTGAAGTATTTCGAGGATTAAAATCCGAATCTGACGCAGAGATTGCGGAAAATAGCCATTTATGGATGGGCACTAGTTATATAACCTGTGCATCCAGCCTTTACGGCCTTCTCTTCATCTCCTTGCATCGCGTAAGAGGTTAATGCCACGACCGGGATATCTTTTAGCGCCGGATCTCCTTTGATAATCTGGGTAGCCTTCAAACCATCAATACCAGGGAGCTGAACATCCATCAGAACAAGATCCGGTTGGTGCTTCCGGGTAAACTGTATGCCAGTTTCAGCATCCACGGCCTCAAGTACTCCATAATTGCGAATCTTCAAAAGACTCCTGACCAGTTTCATATTCAACTCATTGTCCTCAACCACCAAAACCGTCTTACTTGCCATGCTAATTCAGCCCCCCAAGTTTCCAGTTTCTTCGCTTCACTATCAAGCGTTACTTGCACAAATCATGCCTCTTTAATAATATGTTGCTCTAATTGGTTAAAGCTTTCTCTTGTTAGAAATAATAGGCGATTTTGTGGGTGAATTTTCCAAAAGTCTTACTGTGTGCCAGATTCCTGACTCTTGCCACCTTTTCTCATAAACAAGATCACAAACGACTGATTATGTCGTGGAAATAGGAACCATTGGCTGGCGAGAATACCCAGTAGAAGTCAAGAAATTGACGCGCAGTCGCTGCTAACTTCGATTTTTTTCAAATTCGTGCCTCTACACTTGCCAATGAAAAGCTTAATTTATTGATTTTATTATGATTTCTTTTCCACTCAATTACGGCATGATTCCTGCTTAAAACATCCAATGGTTTCATGTTTAGCCCTAAAGCAGTGACAACTTGGGCAAAAGACTAAACAGTGTGGCAGTTTCAAAACGTCCACTTTTGCCTCCCGCCCCTTGGCGGGACGTCAGGCTTTCCGCCTAAGGGGGATTTTTCCAGCGGTTTATTAAATCCTCCCGCCCCCCTTTTCAAAAGGAGGGAGTATTTGGTCTTAAGTTAATAACATTGATGTTAGGGTTTACAATGGCTGAGAAATCCAACTCATAAGGGCCCTATGGGAAAGATACTGATCATTGATGACGATCAGATGATGTGTAAGGCCATGTCCACACTTGTAGAGCGTACGGGTCATGACGTGCAGTAGCCGTGCTGGTTAAGATGCTCGAAAGCCAGCATAGGCGTTGATTCCCCCTTCAAATTAGGCCAAATCTTTAGCACTGAAAAACTGAATGTGGGTAAGAATAGAATATAGGTGTGGAGTTGAATCAAATTAATAAAATAGAAGAGGTTCTCAAAGGGTTGGAGAAATTACCTACCCTTCCGGGTATTGCCATGAAGATTTTGGAGCTTGTGAGAAGTGAGGAGACGAATTTGAAAGAGCAGGTATATTTGAATAGTAACCATTGATTATTTACAGAAGGAACAGAGATATTATGGATTTAGCACTTGAAGAACTCTACAAAAAAGAAACTGGGGCTCCTTTCACAGACAGTCTTACGGGCCTTTTTAACCACGGATTCTTTCAAATAACATTGGAGCGTGAAGTAAAGCGGTCTGAAAGGCATGGGGAGCCATTCACCCTGGCCTTGATCGATATCGATTCTTTTGGCCTTTATAACAGACGTCACGGATCTGTTGAAGGAGATCGTGTCTTAAGGGAAATTGTCGACCTCACTGTGAAGAATATACGGCAGGTTGATCTGGCTGCCAGGTATTCAGGTGATGTGCTTGCGGTTATCCTGATAAAGTCTAATACTCAGTCAGCACTGATAGCTGGAGAAAGGATCAGACAGGCAGTGGAGAAGCTCCCAGATGAAGCGCCTACAGTCAGTATTGGCCTCGCGTCTTACCCAGGGGATGCCACGAACGGTGAAACCCTGATCAAGAAGGCACAAGAGGCATTGCTACAGGCCAAAATCAGGGGAAGGAATAGAGTTTGTTTTTTGGAAAAGCAAACCGAACCTGCTAATGCCGGGGCACCAAAGGTATTAGTGGTCGATGATGAGCCGCGAAACGTAAAACTGTTGGATGCTTTGCTTCGACCTTTAAATTATGAGGTCTTAAAGGCATCTAATGGGGAGGAGGCCTTGTCCATAGTCAAGAAAATCGATTTGGATCTGATATTATTAGACATCATGATGCCAGGAATGGATGGCTATGAGGTGTGCCGGCGTTTGAAAGGTAGTGAGTCTACACGCCTGATTCCTGTGATTATGGTGACTGCCCTGGACGATGTGGATTCTAAAATAAAAGGGATAGAGGCTGGCGCAGATGATTTCCTTACCAAACCACCTAATAAAACGGAGTTGCTCGCCAGGACAAGGTCTCTAATTAAGTTAAAAAGGCTTAACAATAATTTGGCCAGCATTGAGAATGTTCTTTTTTCCCTGGCAAACACAGTGGAAGCCAAAGACACCTATACCCAGGGACATGTGGAGAGGGTCTCTAATATGGCAGTCAGCCTGGGTAAAAAGTTAGGGATGACAGGAAGAGAGCTTGAAGCTTTAAGGTTTGGGGGTGCTCTGCACGACATTGGCAAGATCGCAGTGCCTGGTAAAATCCTGAATAAGCCAGGCCCACTCGATCCCGATGAATGGGAGATTATGAAGAGTCACCCTGATGAGGGGTGTAAAATATGTCTGCCTCTAATGAAAAACCTGGGTCCAGCTCTGGAGGTAATCCGACATCATCACGAAAAACTGGATGGTTCAGGGTATCCGGATGGTCTCAAGGGAGATGAGATCCCCATAGCTGCCCGTGTAATGGGAGTGGTGGACATCTATGACGCCCTGATCACAGATCGGCCCTACCGTAAAGGGATTACCAAGGAAAAAGCCTTTTCAATCCTCCGCGAAGAGGCTGAGGAAGGTAAGTTGGATAGGGAAATCGTCGAGAGCTTAATAGAAATAATTAGTGGATAAAAGACTTAGCGTGAAAGATGGTGCCTCAATTGAGCAAAGTTCAATTGAGTGGTACCTGGTGCCCGGTATCTGGAACTGGTTCTACAGAATATTTTCTTTCAACACCACCTGATTGGGCATCGCTCAAACAGGGTAATACTATTTTTTTCACCGAAGGTGATTCATTGAATATAAAGCACATAAGTGACCTTTTTAAGATTGGCAAGCTGCTGCTGCAGGCTTTAGGCACTGAAAGCAGAGGCCGTTCAAGCATTGATCCTGAAGGATAGAAAAACCCATGTCTCCCAAAAATGCCCCAGCACCTATTTTGGGGTCGATCTCTAAATATCGCAAAAATCATTGTGATGGCTTTACCCTCATTGAGGTGCTAATCGTCATCGCCATAATTGCGACGCTTGCCGCCATTGCCATACCCGCCTACTCAAATTATATCCAAAGGGCAAAAATTGCCAGGTGCATAGAGGAAGTCCGTATGCTGGATTCAGAAATCGCCGCATACCATGAGAAAAACGATAAACTACCAGATAATCTAAATGATTTGGGGCGTGGAAATATTCTGGATCCCTGGGGAAATCCATATCAATTTCTGAACTTCGCCAATGTTAAGGGAAAGGGTAAAATGCGGAAAGACAGGAACCTGGTGCCAATAAATGCACATTTCGATCTGTACAGCATGGGCAAAGATGGAAAGAGCCAGCCTCCTCTCACAGCCAAGGTCAGCCACGACGATATTATACGGGCTAACAACGGTTCATTCATAGGGATTGCTTCAGGTTATTAATTAGGTTGTTTTTGATGAAATTAGGCACAACATTTTTCAGGAGCAGGGTAGCACGAAGAATTTTCGTCCTGTTCGTTTTTTGTGCTCTCGTTCCCATCTCAGTGCTGGCAATCATCTCATTTAGCCAGGTGTCGGAACTGCTTAACAAACAGAGTCAAAGGCAACTTCATCTAACAAGCAAGAGCCTTGGCATCTCCATTTTTGAGCGGCTATCTTTTCTTGAAGAGCAGTTAAACATTTTCTCTGCCACCACTACTGCCACCCCGGAAGTTTCAAAGCACAGGTCAGTTGAAGACTATAGTGAAGGCTTAAGAAAGCGGTTCAAAGGACTAACTCTTATAGCTGACTCTGGAACGTATATCCATTTTTTTGGCCCTATTCAGAATCCGGCACAACAATCTGCGGAAGAGAAACAACACATTAGATCTGGCAAAACAATCCTGTCAACCCGGTTGACTGCCGATAACCGTTTGGGCATCTTTATGATGAGGGCACTTGATCCACAAGACCCTAAGCAAGGAATCCTTTTTGGGGAGATAAATCCCATGTACCTGTGGGGATTGTCTGAATATAATACACTGCCCAGCATGACCGAGCTTTGTGTTTTGGATGAGTCAGATAATGTCATCTTCTCCGCCTCCCCTCTTTTTCCATCATACCTTGAAAAATCAGCCTTTAAAATGAGTCATTCATCGTTGAATCAGTTTCAGTGGAAATACGACGGCAGAGATTATTTGGCGAGTTTTTGGACTATTTTCCTGGAATACAACTTTTTCTGCCCGAAATGGACAGTAGTTCTGAGCCTGCCGAAAGATTATGTTTATGCCCCAATGGCCTATTTCAAAAAGATATTTCCTCTTGTCATTCTTTTGTCTCTTTTGGTGGTATTGCTTCTCAGCGGCATCTTGATTCGAAGAACTATGCACCCAATAGCAAACCTCAAAAATGGAACACGGCGTATTGCCATGAGAGATTTCGATAGCAGAGTGACAGTCACAAGTGGCGATGAATTCCAGGACCTCGCAGAATCCTTCAATGAGATGGCAAAACAGTTGGGAAGACAGTTTAACGCCTTGGTCACGACGGAACAGATCCATCGGGCCATCCTTTCAAGTTTAGATACTGGAAAAATTGTGGATACAGTGCTTACACGTATACATGATATTTTTAGCTATGATTTTGTCAGTGTTACCTTAATCAATTCTCAAGACAAGAGTTCTACCCGGACGTATTTCAGGCTTATCAAAACGGAGGTTGTGGAATTGGTTGAGGGTGTTGAAATCACGCCACAAGAGGAAAAAAAGCTTATTGATAACAGTGAAATATTGTCAATAAATGTGGACGAAGATCTTCCAGGCTATCTTGGTCAATTTGCTTGTAGGGGAATGAAATCATTCACAGCATTTCCCCTTTTGGTCAAACAGGATTTAGCAGGAGTCATGGTTCTGGGTTCTTTTGATTCGTTCTCACCAAAAAAGGAAGACCTACCCCAAGCCCGTCTGTTAGCTGACCAGGTGGCCATCGCTTTGTCAAATGCGCGTCTGACTCAAGGGCAGAAACGAGCACAGAAAGCGCTTTATAGGGCAAATATTGAGTTAGAAAAAAGAGTGAAGGAGCGCACTTCAGATTTGTTGTCGGCCAACGAACATCTTCAAAATGAAATTGACGAGCGGGAGCAAGTCGAGGTCGAGCTAAAAGAGGCAAAACAAACAGCCGAAATAGCCAACACTGCCAAAACTAATTTTTTGGCAAATATGAGCCATGAACTGCGCACACCCTTAAATGCAATCATCGGATTCAGCGAATTACTCCTGGATAAGCATTTCGGAGATATAAACGACATACAGGAGGAGTATCTGAACGACGTACTTGAAAGTAGCAGACATCTCCTCTCCCTTATCAACGACATCCTGGATTTAGCCAAGGTGGAAGCAGGAAAGTCGGAGCTGCGACCAACAGGTGTCAACCTAAAGATGCTTTTGGAAAATAGCCTTGTCATGATCAAAGAAAAGGCCATGAAGCATGGCATACGACTGTCAACTCATATTGATGGCATTCCGGAGACCATATCGGCGGATGAGCGAAAGCTAAAACAGATTATGTATAATCTGCTTTCCAATGCGGTGAAGTTCACACCTGATGGCGGCTCGATTACCCTCGCCGCAAAACTGATTTCGGAATTCAGAATTCAGAATTCAGAATTAAAAGTAGAAGAAAAACAACCCGCAACCTGCAATCCGCAATCCGCAATCGAAGTCAGCGTATCTGACACAGGTATTGGCATAAGCCATAGAGACATAGATAGGATATTTAATCCTTTTGAACAGGCCGATGGCTCGTCGAGCCGTGGATATCAGGGGACAGGGTTAGGGCTGTCTCTCACCAAAAGCCTTGTTGAACTGTATGGCGGCAGGATCTGGGCGGAGAGTGACGGAGAAGGAAAAGGAGCCACCTTTTCTTTTATAATCCCAATCTAAATGCAGATGAGTAGCTGGGTACCGTAAGGGCTAAACTAACTACTGCTTAGGTATTTTAATTTAATGTGATTTGATAACTTAAAAGTTGACCAATTTGACGAATCAACAATTTAACTATTTATCGAAAGTGGGGAAGCATCATGGCAAATGAGACAGTTTTGGTGATTGAAGACAATGAAATGAATATGAAGCTGGCCAGAAGGCTGCTTCAAATAGGGAAGTATCGCGTCTTAGAAGCGATTGATGCCGAAAACGGCATCCAGTTGGCCCGAGAGCATCACCCGGATCTCATATTGATGGACATTCAGTTACCCGGTATGGACGGATTGACTGCCACTCGTGAGATCAAGAATGACCCGGCGGTGAAGGACATCACTGTTGTAGCCCTGACCTCTTATGCGATGGAGGGAGATGAGGAGAAAGCAATTTATGCCGGGTGCGCAGGTTACATAGCTAAACCGATTGATACCAGAAGTTTTCTGCAAACCGTGGGTCAATTCTTAGTTTAGCAAAATAGATCTTTTGCGACTAAGAAGCTGATTCTGGGTCCACGCTTCAGGCAGATAATTAGTAACATCGGATTCTTTAAACTCCATGGTCAGCATAGCAAAACCGATACCTCCTAAAATGCTATACTATTACGCTGTGTCTATGCACATCAAGAGGCTATTTCGGTGGTTTCTTTAGCAGGGTATCTGAAATGAATCTTGAAGAAGAAAGATATGGAACAAGAAATTTCTATGATGGAAAACCGGGGGCTGTTCCAGTATGACAAAGCGAAAAAACAATAACAGCATTGAAGAAATAGAAAGAGAGAATCTTATTTTAGAGACGAAGGTGAAACACCTGGTCAACGACCTTCGACTTACAAGAGAGAAAAACGAGACCTCGACGAAGAACTACTTTGAGATATACTCCAATCTGGAACAAAAAGTTGAGGAACGAACCGCTGAGTTAACGAAGGCGAATAGACAACTGAATGTGGAAATACAAGAACGGAAACGAGTAGAAAAGGCCTTGCACAAAGTTAATGAGGAGTTAGAAACAAGAGTGGCGGATAGGACCGCAGACATTGCGAAGGCCAATGAAGAACTGCGTGCTGAAATCTCTGAGCGAAAACGAACTGAAATTGAACTGCAGAAGTCAAAAGAAGCCGCAGAGGCCGCCAATCAAGCTAAGAGCGAATTTCTTGCCAACATGGGCCACGAATTTCGTACTCCTTTGAATCATGTCATCGGTTTTACCGAGTTGGTTGTGGACAAGAACTTTGGTGAGTTGAACGAGGTCCAGGAGGAGTATCTCAATGATGTACTTCAAAGCAGCAGGCATTTGCTCTCTTTGATCAACGACACCCTGGACTTTTCGATGTTGGATGCGGGAGAGTCAGATTTCGAACCTGTTGATGTGAATATAAAAATGCTTTTTAGGAGCACCCTGGCTATGGTCAAAGAGAAGGCTCTGAATAGGGGTGTCCAAGTTCTAATGGACACTGATCGCGCCCCGGAATATGTAAGGGCAGACTATAAAAAGCTCAAGAAGGCTCTATACAATCTCCTCTCAAATGCCGTGAAATTTACACCAAACGGCGGCTCGATTAATCTCGCCGCCAAAATGTATACTAACTATTCGGTACCAGGCTGTGAAAAACCTGATAAACAAAACAATATCCAATACCCAATACCCAATCCCAAGGGAAATTTCATTGAAATTTCGGTAGCGGATACCGGTATCGGCATTAAACCGGAAGATCAAGCTCGTATCTTCGATGCTTTTGAACAAGGAGATGGGTCAGCAAGCAAAAAATATCAAGGGAGTGGATTGGGTCTGTCTCTAACAAAACAACTTGTGGAGCTTCACGGAGGAAAGATCTGGGTCGAGAGTGAGGGAGAGGGAAGTGGGAGCACGTTTCACTGTATTATTCCAGTGTAGGTTTGGAAACCAAAAACCTGATTGTTTGGGAATTTCCTTTTCTATGCGGCGAAGTTCCGGGGCGGGACTGGCCTACGAGCAAGGTCAACGCAAGAAAGGTAACCCTGAATCCCGCTTTCAGTCCCGCTTTTAGCGGGAAACTTGTGAACGCTTACAAGATTAAAGAGGGCTATCATGGCAAAGAAAACCGTTTTGATTGTTGATGATGAAGAGCGAAATATTAAGTTGCTGAGAGCCTATCTCCAGGCAGAAAAACATAACATTTTCGGAGCCTCAAGCGGGGAAGAAGCTCTTAAAATGGTGAACGATTTCAATCCGGATCTGGTTTTGCTTGACGTGATGATGCCTGGAATTGATGGTTTTGAGGTATGTAAGAGACTGAAGCAGGATGATAAAACGCAGATGATTCCCGTTGTCATGGTCACTGCCTTAAGGCGAAAAGAGGATCGCATAAGAGCATTGGAAGCCGGGGCGGATGATTTTCTAAGTAAACCAGTGGATCGAACCGAGCTCCTGGTGCGTGTTAAATCACTGCTCCGCATCAAGTCTTACCACGATCAACTGCTGAACAGTTACAAAGAGATCGCTCTGAAGAACGAAAAGTTAAAGGAGTTAGAGGGTGTTAGAGAAGGATTAACGCATATGATCATCCACGACTTAAACAATCCCCTCGCCGTCATACTCGGAAATCTTGAGTTGATAAAGGCTGAGAATCAAAACCTTTCTGAAAATGAGCGTGATAGAATAGAAAAATGCCTCATTTACATCTTGGGTCTTAAGCAGTTGATCCAAAGTCTCCTCGACGTACACAGAATGGAGGAGGGGAAACTGCAACCTGTAAAGGCGGTAATAAATATACCTGAATTGATAAATGGGGTATTTGGCCAGTTTACGCCAAAGGCAGAGGTGGAGGAAATATCTCTTACCTTTTGCAAGCCCGGAGGCATACCTAATGTCAGAGCCGATCAGGGCCTTATTGGAAGGGTAATAGCAAACCTACTCAGCAATGCGATCAGATATACTCCAGCCTGGGGAGAAATCGTAGCTGCAACTGATTACCTCCCGAAAAGTAAGAGTATACGGGTAAGTATAAAAGACAATGGAAACGGTCTGGAGCCAGAGTACCACGAGAGGATTTTCGATAAATTTGAACAGGTAAAACTCAAGGACTCAGCAGTGACAGTCGGTTCAGTCGGTTTAGGACTGGCCTTCTGCAAAATGGCCGTTGAAGCGCATGGTGGAGAAATTTGGGTAGAAAGTGAGGGTAACGGCAAAGGATGTACCTTCTGCTTCACGATGCCAATTTAGGTTGGCAACTGGAACTCGAAACAGCTGTAATGCGATTTCAAGTTTCTGGCATGGAACCTTTCGAAATGACTAAAGTTATTAACTTATTGTCCGATAATACTCTTGGGAGAGTCAGGAAAGTAAATATGATCAGTCAAACCCGCAAGGCTGCTATTGGGATTTTTGAGGTGACGCTGAGAACTGAGTCCCTAAGGTCTGCTCCAGGAGTACATTGATTTCAAAAAAGGAAAACTTCATGAAACCTCCACGGATTGGCGTTACACTCTTTGTTTTCGTGCTGATCGGCATCATCATTTTTGCGCAAATCCTGATACGACAGGAAGAAAAATACAAAAAACAAGACCTTCTGGATAAAGGAAATTATCTGGCCAGTCTCGTTTCTCTACATCCTATACAAGATTTCCGTGGCAATAAAAGGGATTTTTTGCTGAGAACCCTCACAGAATATACAACATATGAAGGTCTGGCTTACTTCTTTGTGCACGATAACGCAGGCCTCCCCATTGTCTCACTAGCCCCCAATGATGTAGCATCCAAGATACCCAATGACATCCAAATGGCGTCCCTCAATGCAATGGGGTTAACAAAACAGACCTTCAAGGACTATAAATCACAGGGTACCATATATGAATTTGCCAAGCCTATTTTTGAACACGGCAGAAAGACCGGCACGGTGCGGTTAGGCCTTAAGCCTCCTCCAATTTCATTTTTATCTTTGGAACGGACCAGGTTTCTGGCAATGATCGCCCTCTTTATTCTTGCCATCATCTTGTTTTTCTATTACGGGATCAGCCTTGCCCTTCGACCCCTCAGGAAACTCCATCAAGACTTTAAATACACCTGTACCGATTCAGCGGCAAGTGTGCACAGTGCAGCAGATGGTGAGAGTATTTATTTCACCATTAAAGCCCTCGAGCGATCTCTGACGCAAATAAAAGAAAAATTGCTCAAAATCGAAACAGACAATGTGATACTGGTCTCAAAACTGGGCGTCACCACTTTCGAGAAAAATCAAGTCGTAAAGATCCTTGATTCCATCAACTTCGGAATTGTCATCACCGATATTCAGGACAATATTAGTCTTATCAACGAATATCTGCTCAGAATGGTAAACAGGAAACGGGAAGATGTGCTCGATCATCCTTTGGGTGAAGTCCTGGAGCACGATGAAATTCTGTCATTTATTTCTGAGCAGGAAGGGGGAAAGCAAATCAATACCGCAGGTCACATTGAGACCACCCTCCCAGAACTGGCGCCAGGGGATATCTTTTCGGTCTCTTTGACTGTCCTCAACGATGGTGAAGGCAGCCTTGTTGGTAAAATGATTTCGATCAGGAAGATAACCAGCGAGAAGGCCGTTGAAAAGGCTCAACACGAATTTATTGCTCACATAGCGCATGAATTAAAAACCCCATTGACGAGTATTAAATCCTATAGCGAGATGTTAATTGACGGTGATATCGACGACAGTGAAATGAAAAAAGAATTCTACAATACCATCAATGAAGAGACTGACCGATTAACTGCCCTCATCCATAATCTTCTCAGTATCTCAAGAATCGATATGGGAGACCTCGCGTTGAACAAAGGCCTCGTGAAAACCGACTGGTTGGCCGGAGATTCTATATCGGCTATAGAATCGGCTGCCCAGAACAAACACATTGTCCTTGAGAAAAATTTTCCAGAGACGTTTCCATCTCTTGTCGGCGACAAAGAACTGTTGAAAGTAGCGATTATCAATATCCTGAACAATGCTGTAAAGTATACCCCTGAAAATGGCAAGATCACATTCTCACTCAGCGATCAGAATGGGCTGGCAATCTTTGATGTCGTCGATACTGGACATGGTATCTCCAAAGAAGACCTTGCTCACATTTTTGATAAATCCTTTCGGTCCACAGACCCACATGTCAGGGAACAAACCGGTAGCGGATTGGGGCTGGCAATAGCTTCTGAGATTATTCACCTGCACGGTGGAGAGATTGAGGTTGAGAGCGAACCCGGGGAAGGGACTCATTTTTCCATCAGAATACCAAAAGAGGAGTACTACATTGGCAAACAATAAAAAGGTCCTGGTGATCGACGACGAAGCCCATATCAGGCGGGTGATCGAGCTCAAATTAATAAAGCGAGGATATCAGGTAGTGACGGCCAAGGATGGGGACGAAGGTCTTGATATGATCAAGACCCAACAACCCGACGTGGTCATCTCAGACTTAAATATGCCAAAGCTAGATGGAAAAACCCTTTGCGAACAAACAAATGATCTCAAAAAGAAACGGCCTTTCCTGACCATCATCATCACTTGCCGGATATCCTCCGATGAGGAAGATTGGATAAAGAAAATGGACACCACCCTGTTTATGGAAAAACCGTTCAGTCCCTCCAAGTTACTGGAATGTGTTGATCAACACGTGGGTGCTCAGGAATAATCATGGAAGTGGATTTTTTTAAAGAACTCTTTTGTAGCCTCTCTCAAGTCACCCGGTTAGCCTTTGAGGTCCGCGATGAAGAACGGAGCCTGTTTTCCACGGCAGCCGACAGGACGGACATGCCCACCTCCAACAGGGTTAAGGAGCTTTCAGACCAAATCATAAGGCGAGCAGCATTCCAGCATGCGTCATTCCAGGAACCCTATGCCATGTTTGGTGTTCCCATCAAATATGGAGAGGAGATCATCGGCTCTCTTATTGCCCATCGGCCCAATTCCGACAAGCGTCCGGTGACAAAAGACGATCCTTTCCGAACCAAACCTCATGCCAAAGAAATGGAAACGCTTCTTACCAACCTGGCAGCACTCATGGAAGATAAGTGGGCCTCCCAAAAAGAAGTACAAGACATTACCGATGAATTGACCCAAAGTTTTGAAGACCTGAATTTATATTCCAGGATTGCAACTCAGATCAAGGCACTCAGATTCTCTAATGTCATGTTAAGAAATCTGACTGAAGAGCTCCTGGAAACCATGCGGACAGACCTGGCCTTTGCTATACTGCCAGACCGCCAAGAATACAACTCTTTGGTCTATAACAAAGACGTATTTGAAAGTGTAGCCGAACGACATGTCTTTGCCGAGAATCTTATAAAGGCTATTCCTGAAAAAGACATTTCTTTAAAGAACGATTATCTTATTGTGAATGATTCCAAGGCGACCGAAGGATTTGGGACATTGCATCCAAATCCTTACCGTTACCTGGCCGTAAGAATGCGGCACAATGACAACGTCTATGGTTGGTTGGGATTGGTTTCTTTCAATCTAAAAGAGATTTTCCGAAGAAGCGAATTAAGGCTGATGAGTTCGATGGCCGAGCAGCTCGCTGTGGCCATGGCCAACACGGATTTGTATCATGACTTGGAACAGTTCGTCATCAATGTTGTTAAGTCCCTGGTTTACGCGATTGAAGCCAAAGATGTATACACCCGCGGTCACTCCGAACGCGTCAATCGATACAGCATGCTCATGGCCGACCTCCTTCAACTAAACGAAGATCAAAAAAGTATCCTTTACTGGGCTTCAATTTTGCACGATGTGGGGAAAATCGGCATCCCCGAAGCTATTCTGAACAAACCCAGGCCCTTGAATGATGACGAGTATGGTATCATTAAGGGCCACCCTGAAAAGGGTTACGATATCCTAAAGCCCCTTGAACAGTTGGCCAGTTCACTTCCCGGCATACTGCACCACCATGAGTGTTATGACGGCGGGGGATATCCCCACGGGCTGAAGGGGAAGGAGATTCCGCTGCTCGCCCGCATCATTGCCGTTGCCGACACCTTCGATGCCATAACTACTGACCGGGCCTATCGCCAAGGCAAAGCTGTAAAGGAAGCGCTGGCGATCATTGAAAAAGCCGCCGGGACTCAGTTGGACCCTCATTTGGTTGAGGTGTTCAAAGAGATCCTTAACGAGGATTTAGGGCCAGTGCAAAAAGGTATGCGGGTTTTGGCAGCCTAAACCCTAACCCGGATAAACCGGAAAAGTGCCTAAAGTGAACTAAAGTTTGAAGTGACTAAAGTTAAGGAGTCGCTTCGCTCCGTCTATTCACATAAAGTAGACAGAATTTCACAGATAAGAAACTCAATCTCCAAACCCCTCAATCTTTTAATTCTTAAGCAGGATGCGCCGGAACCAAACAGGTTGTAAAAAGTTGAATCGCCGTTCATTCTTCTGAGGGCCTTTAGAGCAAAGGCTTTCCCGGCTATACAAAATTTTTTTGCGCAATTTGAACTCAAATTTTATGCAACATTAGGGTAAACCGATCT
>Ga0114925_10000952_pt1 | contig 13766 bp, 10 predicted proteins | sample SumtaG_2_FD_87287 | JGI IMG/M metagenome (GOLD analysis project Ga0114925, IMG submission 87287) | Deep subsurface microbial communities from Indian Ocean to uncover new lineages of life (NeLLi) - Sumatra_00607 metaG | ecosystem: Environmental > Aquatic > Marine > Oceanic > Sediment | place... | reverse complement strand
TGACCAAGTGAAAAAGGCGGAGTTAGTGGCTCTCTCTGCGGTTCACCTACTATGGAACTCATTCCACCTATTCCACTAGCATTTATGGCGTAAGCTTTATAATCTTTATAGGGGCCAGTCTGACCAAAAGGGGTGATAGAAACAATGATAAGTTTTTGGTTCACCTCTCTCAGATGACGAAAATCAAGCTTCAGATTTCTAGCCAATTTAAGTGGCATATCTTCAACAAGCACATTTGCGTCTTTTAGGAGTTCCAAGAGTATTTCTCGCCCGGTTGTTTTTCTAATATCCAGAGTTATTCCCCTCTTATTTCGGTTTAAGTAGTGGAATAGCCCGCTTCTGTCGGGATGGGGAATGTCTCTTGGAAACGGGCCACATCTCCTTGATATATCTCCAATCCCGGGTTCTTCAATCTTGGTTACATAGGCACCTAGACCGGCAAGAAGCATCCCACAATATGGGCCTGAAATATATTGGGTAAGCTCTATGACCTTAATTCCATCAAGGGTCCTGTTCATGTTTTTCTCCTAATTATGTCATATTTCTTTTAGGCCGTTAAAGATTTTCTCTGATGTGGCAGGCAGGTCCTTGATCCTTATGCCGACAGCATTGTTTATGGCGTTGATGACGGCCGGAGCGGTGGGCACCATGGCACATTCCCCTATGCCTTTCGCCCCGAAAGGCCCATTAGGATCAATCGTCTCTACTAGGATAGGGATTATTTTGGGTACGTCTTTGATGGTGAGGATTTTATAGTCATGGAAGTTTGGATTAATGATCTTTCCTTTTTCAAATTGAAGATCTTCCGTTAAAGCCCACCCGATCCCCTGAGCAGCACCCCCCTCAATTTGTCCCTCTACCAGAAGGGGATTTATGGCCCTTCCTGAATCATGCGCGGCCACAAAATTTATGACGTCGACCTTTCCAGTATCCGGATCAACTTCGACTTCGGCTATGTGTGTGGCAAAAACCATCGCGGGGGAAGGGTAGCCCAGATAGCTGACCGGATCGAAATCCTCATGGATCTCCTCCGGTCCATTGTAATATCCGTGCCCGATAACGGTTTTTTTCTTTTTGAAGTGAATCCTGGAAGCAACCTCAGAGAATGTAACGGAAACAGAAGGGCTGCCTTTAACGAAGATCTTTTTATCTTTCAATTCGAGGTCTTCGATGTTTGCCTCCAGCGTCTCTGACGCTTCTTCCAATAATATCTTTTTCACTTCACTGGCCGCCTGGAACACGGCGCTTCCAGCACAAAAAGTAACTCTTGAACCAAAAGTTCCCATACAGGGTAAAGTCGTATCCGTGTCGGATGTCGTCAGTCTGATTGTTTCCGGATTAACGCCAAGCACTTCGGCCGCCATTTGGGGCAGTATCGTGTTTGACCCTTGGCCGATGTCCGTTGCCCCAACCAGTAGATGGATTGTGCCGTCTGCATTAATCTGTATCGTGGCCCCGGAATAATTAAAGCCCGACCCTATGCTCCCGCCGCCGGTGTAGATCATTGATGCAACGCCCAATCCCCTGTATTTTGATTTGGTCTCCATTTTTTCAGCCCAATTAGACGCCTCTTTTGCCTGAGTCAGGCATTCCCTTAGACCGCAGCTTGTAATCCTCACCTTATTTGCCGTGATTTCGTCTGGATTGTTGGCGTTCTTTAACCTTAAATCTATCGGGTCCATTTTTAATCGCTCGGCAATCATATCCATCATGGACTCCTGTGCAAAGGTAGCCTGGGGATCCCCATACCCCCTGCATGCGCCCCCCCAGTTCTTGTTGGTATAAACCAGGTATCCTTCATATTTAATATTCTCCACCCTGTAAAGGGTGGAAAACATGACATTATTGTATGACAAGACCGCGGGACCGTGGCTGTTGTAAGCTCCGTTGTCCATAATAACCCTTGCCTGTTTGGCCACAATCGTTCCGTCACGCTTGACGCCGAATTTCAGTTCGTGACTCACCGGATGTCTTATCCTGGTGGATATGAACTGGTCCTGCCGTGTATGGGATATCCTGACGGACCTTCCACTCTTTTTTGACAGGAGGATACATATGACCTGGGATGGATCCAAATCGATTTTACTGCCGAATCCTCCACCCACGCAGGGCGTGATTACATGAATCTTTGAGGCATCTATACCCAACACAAGAGACAGCCTCTGACGATTTGGATGAGGGGCCTGTGAATTTGTCCAAATTGTGATTTGATCGTTCGGTTCATACCTGGCAACACAACAATGGGTTTCAAGGGGCGAATGTGATTGGGCCTGAGTACTGAAAGTGTCTTCCAGAATCAAGTCCGCTTTTGCAAATCCCTCTTCAACATTGCCGCATTCCATGTTTATTGCTCTGGATATATTATTCTCAACAGAGTCGTGTATGGCCAGGGCTCCCGGTTTCATGGCCTCAACGGGATCGAACAATCCGGGTAATTCCTCAAAGTCCACGCGAATAAGATCCAAGGCCTCTCGGGCCGTGTCCTCATCCACCGCTGCCACGGCCGCTATTTCGTCGCCTATGTACCTGACTTTTTCACTTTCCAGGGGCAATTTGTCGGCCCAGATTGGAGCTATGCCGAACTTCACCTGGGGCGCATCCTTGTATGTTACAACGGCCTTCACCCCCGGGAGCTTTTCGGCTTTTGAAACATCGATATTGAGTATTTTGGCATGTGGTATGGGGCTTCTCAGGATTTTACCGTAGAGCATGCCTTTTAACTTGATATCCTTGGTGAAAATCGCGCTCCCTTTCACCTTATCCAGGGCATCTCTTTGCGGGATTCGTTTTCCTACTACCGAAAATTTTTCCATTTTTCAGTCTCCCATATTTTTTTTCATTTAGAATGCCTTATTGCAACATTCACCGCATCCATTATTTTTGAATATCCGGTGCACCTGCACAGGTTTCCCTCCAGGTAGTGTTTTATATCTTCCTCAGAGGGATCAGGTATTTCATCTAACATTGCTTTTGTTGTGATAATCATTCCCGGGGTGCAAAACCCGCATTGGACGGCACCGCTGTCTACAAAAGATTTCTGTATAGGATGCAAATCATCCCCCCTGTGTATTCCTTCAATGGTCACGACCTCAGTGTTATCAGATTCAACGGCTAATACGAGGCATGAATTGACCACCTTACCGTCAAGAATGACGGAGCATGCTCCACAGTCTCCTTCATCACATCCTTCTTTTGTACCAGTCAAATCGAGATCCTCTCTCAACAGTTCCAATAATGTCTTTTTCGGATCAATTAGTAAATTGTGTTCTTCCCCATTCACAGTGATCCGGATCTGATGTTTCTTCACCATTTTTTTACCTCCTTAAATATCTGTAGGCGTTCACAGGTTCAGGGTTCAGGGTTCAAAGGTTCAGCCTGCGACGAGCTCATCCGAGTCGGGTTGCTTTTCTTTTGTTAACCTTCACTAACCCTGAACCTTGAACCTCTGAACGGTTACTTAAATTCTTACAAGAGGAACAGGTAAAGCCCTGTATGAATTACTAGGCTCGATTTGACGCTATTATTGTATTAATTCCTCTTGCTACCAGTGTCTTGACCAATTCCTTTCTGTAGCCTGCAGAGGCGCGAAAATCTGAAATGGGATCAATCTCACTTGATGCCACTTCCGCAGCCCGGCTAATTAAATCAGGGCTTAAACCATTTCCGTTTAAAAGGTCTTCAGCCTGCCTTGCTCTTATAACTGTTGGCGCAACGGCTCCTAACGCGATCCTGATTTCTTTACATGACCCGCTCTTGAAATCGGCGTCCAAAAGAACTGCGATATTCACTATACCTATATCCATCGCCTTTCTCGGACCAAATTTTATATAAACACCCTTAAATCGCTCGATATCCTTGGGAACGATGATCTCGGTTAACACTTCACCCCTGTTCAGTATGGTGCTGTTTGGTCCTGTAAAGAGCTTGTCCAGTCCAACAACCTTCTCATTATCAGCAGATATGATTTTTACCCGGGAATCCATAGCAAGAAACATGGTCGACATGTCTGCTGCCGGAGAGGCGTTACACAGATTTCCGCCTATCGTGGCTCTATTCCTGATCTGGATGGAGCCAAAACAGCTTGCAGCCTGGCACAGGAAAGGCATCTTTTGCCGGAGAGTTTCTGAAGTCTCGATATCCCGAATTGTTGTAAGGGCTCCAAATTTCCACCCTTCTTGATATTCAAAGGATTTAATGTTTGATATGCCTTTTAAATCTATGATGTATTGAGGCTTCAGTAAATTGTTCTTCATTCCAACGAGCAGATCCGTTCCCCCGGCAAACAAAAAAGCGTTTTCGCATTCCTTAAGAGCAGAAATCGCATCAGTTAAGTTTGATGGCTTTTTATATTCAAAGTCTTTCATAACAGCCTCCTAATCCTTCTCCTTTAGAGCCCTCAACACTTTCTCGGGAGTAAAGGGTAAGTCTTTTATCCTTATTCCTACTGCGTTATAAATCGCATTGCCAATCGCCGCCTCCATACCTGCCAATGCACCCTCAGAAAATCCCTTTGCGCCATAGGGGCCGTCTTTGTGAGGGGCAGGAGCAAACATCGTTTTTACATTATCATTGGTTGGCATTTCATAAAATGTGGGTATCCTGTAATCCGTAAAATTCGGATTCATTATGACCCCTTCTTTCAATAAAATTTCCTCATATATACCAATGCCTATACCCATACCAAGCCCACCTTGGGCCTGCTGCTCACACATCGCAGGATTGATCGGGAAACCCATATCATCAGCAGTAGCACATCTCACCACCTTAACCTCCCCCGTTTCAATGTTAACCGCCACCTCTACGGCTTTTGCCGTGTGCGCGTAAGAGGTGTTGAGCCGCTTTCCCTCAGCCGCAAGCTTAGGATCGATTTGTCCCGTCTCAGGATCTTCTCTGGCAAAAGCCTGCACCATAGTGCCATTGCCTACTATCTTGCCATCAGGAAAGTCAGCACAGATCTCGGCTATTCTCATTTTCTTATCAGGTTTCCCTTTTACACAAACTAAACCTTCCCTCGCCTCCAATTCCTCCGAAGATACGCCAAAGATCTGTTTCGCTTTCTCAAAAATTTGCTGTTTTGCATCTTGGCAGGCCAATTTTACAGCATTGCCCGACCAGTAAGTTTGCCGACTTGAATACGCCCCTGAATCGAAGGGAGTGTGTAAGGTATCATTAGGCATGCTCTTGACTTTGTCAACGGGAACCCCCAATTCCTCGGCCGCGATCTGAACCATGATTGTGTCGCAACCCTGACCCACTTCCTCCGCTCCGTGATAGAGCATCACGTCTTCATCCTGATTTATCTCGACCCTCGCCGAGGCGGTGGAAGGGGCCAAAGTGTATTTGTTGGACAAGCCAATCCCTTTTCCTCTTCGCCATACCCCATCCGGTGCCGGCTTCTCTTCCATCTTTATCCACTCCGCTATTTTGTTAAGACACTCTTCAGAGCCAATGCTATGCGTAATCTCACCCGTAACATTCGGTTCTCCTTCACGAAGAATATTCTTACGTCTTATCTCAAACTTATCAATCCCTAATTTCTCAGCAAGCATATCCATGTGTGACTCTATCGCGAAGGCCACTTCCGGAGTGCCTAAGCCGCGGAAACCCGTAGCAATGGGGTTATTCGTATATACCCCATATGAATCCAATTTAAAGTTCGGTATTCTGTAGGTCCCCACTGCGCCAAATGCGCAGTTCCTGGCTACCAACCCAACCGTAAATTCCGCAGAGCCCCCTCCACCTAAAAAGATATTCATCTGCCTGGCCACAAGAGTGCCATTATTTTTTACACCATCTTTAATATAAATCGTAAAGGGAATCCTATTTCCCGCACGATAAAAGATTTCCTCTCTGGTGAAAACGTGCTTAACCGGTTTCCCTGTCTTTAACGCTAGGGCTATTGCGATAGGAAGCTCACTGCGGGTTGAAGACCTTCCGAAACTCCCTCCTACATAAGGTTGAATAGCCCTGACTTTTGTAACAGGAAGATCGAATAGCCTGCTAAATTCTGTTCTCGCCGGATGCATCATGGTCAGACCGACCCAGAGGGTTATGCTCCCGTCAGCCTCTGGTCTAACAACAGATGTCTGCAGCTCAAGAGGACAATGCTGCACTCTTGCGGTTGTAAACCGGCTCTCCATCACTAAGTCAGCCTCCTGAAACCCCATCTCCATATCACCTCTCCGGATCTTAAAGTGCATCATCACGTTAGGTCTTTCAGGATCTAGTCGCTTCCCTAGATCAAAAAACGCCGATGCTGGCTCATATTTAAAAAGATCAGGATGGATGATAACGGGGGGATTGGTACTCGCTGCCTCCTCCGGATCGAACACGGCAGGTAACTGCTCATATCTAATATCGATCAGCTCCAATGCTTCCTCGGCAAACTCAATGGTCTCCGCGGCTATAGCCACTACCGGCTCCCCAACAGCCCGTACGACACCCTTGGCAAGAACCGTTGCATCCCGCACTACTGACCCATATCTATTCTCCGTCACATCTTCACCGGTGATAATACATTTCACCCCGGGCAATCGCTCTGCATTCGTTGTGTCGATATGAATGATCTTGGCATGAGGATAAGGACTCCTTAATACTTTAACATGAAGCATCCCCGGCAGTTTGATATCAGTACAATAAACTGCCTTACCGGTCACTTTCTCCAAATTATCCACCCGCCTCACGCTCTTTCCAACTGACGAAAATTCTACCATTTTCAGTCCCCTTTCTTCATTATCTCCTTGGCCGCTAAAACAGCTTCCACAATCTTCACATAGCCTGTACACCTACATAAATTCCCACTCAATCCACGCCGTATCTCCTCCTCTGTCGGATCGGGATTCTCGTCAAGCAAGGCCTTAGCAGTCAGGAGCATCCCCGGAGTACAATAACCACATTGAACGGCAAAGTGCTCTATGAATGCCTCTTGCAATGGGTGCAATCCCCCATCTTTACCCTCCAGCCCCTCAATCGTAACGACCTCTTTCCCATCGGCCTTAGGGGCCAAAAGAAGACAGCTTTTCACGGCTTTCCCATCTACAAGTACCGTGCAGGTGCCACAATTTCCCGCCTCACAGCCCACCTTTGTCCCCATGAGATTGAGCTCCTCACGCAATACATAAGCCAAACTCCACCACGGCTCAACAGATATCTCCTCCATCACCCCGTTTACATTTAATTTAATTTGCCGCTTCATGAATACCTTCCTTTCTTTTTATGATTTCCCCTTAGCCTCCTCCCACTATATCCACTATCAGAAGCTCTTCAACATCCGGTTTCAGATCTTCAATCACATAACCTGTTCTCTTGTTAATCACCAACCTTCCTTGGGCCCTGGCTTCTGAAAGAATTCTCCTCGCTTCCTCCGCGTCCACTTCCTTAATATCTATCCCCCCGCCACCTGAATTATGCACCTTCACCCTTTGTGCCATTTCCTGTTTTAAATCGCTCAAGTCAATTCATCTCCGTTTCAACCGCAACCTGCCTCAAGGCCCTCCGGGTAAACACTTTTACCATCTCGCTCCTATACTCTGCGGAGGCACGAACATCTGATATGGGATGCGCCTCCGCCTGTGCAGTCTCAGCACTCTTCTCTATCAAATCTTCATCTATTCTCTTCCCCTTAATGATCTCCTCAGCACTGCGTGCCCTAATCGGCGTCGGAGCCACGGCACCAAGTGCTATCTTGATATTTTGACATACTCCATCTCCCGGATCCATCATAATCACTACCGCTATACCCACAATGGCCAAATCGATCGACCCCCTGATAGCATGCTTCAGGTATACGCCCCTAGTCCCAGGCAATGAAACGGGCACTTGAACCTCCACTAATAGTTCCCATTTCTTGAGGACAGTGCTTCCCGGGCCCGTAAAGAAATCCTCAAGAGCAACTATCCTCTCTCCCTCGGGCCCCACTATTTTTACCTTTGCCCCTAGTCCAATCAAGGCGGGCGGCATGTCTGCCGAAGGCGAAGCATTACACAGATTCCCCCCAAGCGTCCCAAGGTTCCTTATTGCAACTGAAGCAAGCTTGCCTGCCGCCTGGGAAATTGCAGGGTAGTTCTCATGAATTTCCGCAGATTTCTCAATCGTATGGATCGTTGTTAAAGCCCCTATTCTCAATCCCTCCGTCTCATTATAATCAATGTAATCAAATCCGGGAATTCTGGTAATATCAACAAGGTGTTCGGACTTTATCTCTTTCTGTCTCATCTGCACGATCAAATCAGTCCCTCCAGCAATCACCTTAGCCTGACCATTATGTTTTACAAGTAAGTCAATTGCATTCTCAATTGTCACCGGCTCCATATATTCGAATCGCATAACCAATCCCTCCCTTTCCAATTATTAATATATCGCCCCTATACTATCTCTCACGAAAACAATCTTAATCTATGAGCCCTTTGTATCTCTCATCTCTTTCCTTAACAGCAGCTCTAAGTCCCACATCTCTCCTACGCTTTAGAAAGTTGAACTCGCCTGGCTCAAATCTTGTGTTAGTAAACATGGTATGGCCAAGGTAGCCTTGTCCAAAAGCTGAACTAAGCCCCATGGAATCATATGCCAACCGCGCAGAAGCCTTGCCTATTGCAATCCCATCCCGTGGGAGAAGAGTCATAGATTGAGCTAACTTTCTGGTTTCTTCTTCAAGCTGATCTGCTGGGACGACTTGATTCACCAATCCAATTCTTTCCGCTTCCTTCCCATCTATTAATTTCCCCGTTAGAAGAAGTTCTCTTGCCTTCTTCTGACCAATCAACATAATCTCGATTGGAAATACATACATTGCACCGGAAAAGCCAAGCCTCTGTTCTGAATGCCCAATCTTTGCGTCTTCAGCAGCAATCGTAAGGTCACAACAGAGAGACATATATAACCCGCCTCCTATGCAATATCCATGTACTTGAGCTATCGTTATTTTATCCAAGAGGAATATTCTGCGTAAGCTTTCCGAGCGCCAGCGATCATACGCCAGTCTTGCCCTCTGGCTGGGTCGCCTGGTCTTGTCCTCAGGCTTTCCAGTGCCACCGCCATACACAAAGTATACGCGCCCAAGATCGTATCCTGCTGAAAAAGCTTTTCCTGCACCTCTCAGAACCACAACTTTTACATCGTCGTCCTCTTCTGTCTTCTTCAAAGCCGCGTCTATTTCACGACTAAATTCAATATCCAGTGCATTCAAGCTATCAGGCTTATTCATGGTAATAGTAACGACCGAGCCCTCAGCATAATCCTCTTTATCATAGATAAGTGTTTCTGTATTCATCATCTTTCTCCCAAATTATGAATTTACCATTTTCTCCCACAACCACGCCTTACAATAGTAATTAACAAGGGTTACCGGCCTGGTATATACTTACCATATCCGGTTTCACCTACAACTTTTCCATCTTTTGACACAATACTTCCCCTTAGCATGGTAAGTATTGGCCATCCCTTTATTTTCCGTCCTGCAAATATCGAAAAATCGCCAGCTGAATAAATAGGCTTTTCTGCTCCAACGGCCTCTTTCTCCAAATCAATTAATACGAGGTCAGCATCAGAACCTACAGATATTGTCCCTTTCTGAGGAGTAAGACCAAATTTGCTTGCAGGAGTAAAACAACAAACATCCACCAGTTTCTCTAATGATATTCTCCCTTTATTCACCCCTTCACTTAACATGAGAGGCAAAAATGTTTCTGCACCAGGAATACCAACCGTAGCATCCCAAAGATTATTTTTAAGTGCCTTTGGGACCGGTGCATGATCCGTAGCAACGACATCAATAGTGCCATCTCTTACAGCTTCCCAAAGCTTCCTGTTGTCCTCAGGCTCCCGTATAGGCGGGTTGACTTTGGAAAGAACCCTATCGACATTATCTGTATTTCCGATCAAGTATTGAACACATGTTTCTGCAACTACGTTCACACCTTCTGCCCTGGCCCGAGCCAACAGGGGAATCCCCTCTTTAATAGTCATGTGCACCACATATATGGGACACTCTGTAACACTGGCTAAGTACAAGCATTTTCTCATTGCTTCTTCTTCACAGACACGTGTTCTTACCTCATTCCATGATGAGGGTTCAATACCCTTTTCCAGGAATTCCTCTTTCATCTTAAGGAATATCTCCACATTCTCACAGTGAACCCTGGCAAATACCTTACAGCCCTGTCTGGCCAGTCTACCAATTTCCTTGAAGGTAAGATAAACTATCCCGTCGTCTATCCCGCCAACACGGCCTTTCCAGACAGCCTCACTCCCCTTATAAGGGAGTAAAAGCTTAACACCAGTAATCCCATAATCATACAGACTTTGGATTTGCCTTATATTTTCTCTCGTGTAAATACGCGCACTAAGAGCGAGATCCACATAAGCGTTTTTTTCATAGAGTCCAACAAATTCGCTAGCTTTGTCTAAAATGTCATCAGCCGGTGCTAATAGATGTATAATTGTCGTGCAACCAGCTGCTGCACATGCCTGTGTCTCTCTCCTGATATTCGACTCAGGATCGATACCGGGAGGATACTCGAGATGAACATGAGCATCAACAACTCCGGGAATAACATAGTTTCCTCTACCGTCAATAACTGTCCCGGCCAAAGGTAGCTCACTGTCTCTCGCAATAGCTACGATTTTTCCCCTGTCAATTGCCAAGCCGGCATTCAAAATACCGTCATGCCTGACAATTGCACAATTCGTGATTACGGTATCGACTTCCATTGACTTCTCCCGTTTAGTATTCAATCATAGGAAAACACATTATGATTTTCGGCACGTAACTTAATAAAGCGTAATTTTGTCTTCATATAAGGGCTAACCAAAGTCCTCATCCGTTCAAAAGATAACCTTTTCCTGAATAAGTTTCTCGATTTCATCTTTGGGCAAACCAAGTAGTTCTCCAAAAACGTAATCATTATGCTCCCCCAAGAGAGGTGCCGGACGTCGGATTTCCCCTGGGGTTTCACTTAATTTACAAACGACGTTGGGAACAAAATCCACTCCTGTTGCTGGATGTTCGACATCAACAATAACCTTTCGTTCCTGAAAGTGCGGATCGAAATAACGGTCTTCCGTATCGGCACAAGGAGTTGCCGCTACACCGGCCTTTTGGAGAATCTCCATAGCTTCATAAGGCGTCCTTCCGATTGTCCACTCCCCAATCAGTCTATCCAACTCCTTACGGTTTAATGATCTCTTATAGCCATCTACAAATTCATCCCTTTTTGTCCAGGGTGGATTGCCGATAGCCCTGCAAAATCCCTCCCATTCTTTTTTTGTAAGTATGGCAATGGACACCCATTTATCCTCTCCCTTACAAGGATAATTGTTGTGTATAGACATCATACGATTAACATTACCCAGGGTGCTCAAGTTACGCTGATTTATACTAAACTCCATGACCGGCTCGGGCATGGTGCTGATTAGAGACTCAATTTGTGCCACCTCGATGTGTTGTCCTTCTCCATATCTTTCACGATGATATAAGGCAATTTGAATAGCAAATGCACCATGGAGCGCAGCATTAATGTCGGCATAGGCTTGCTGCATCCCTAAGACACGTTCGCCTTCGTACCCGATCATACTATCCAGGCCGGCTAATCCAGCAAGTGAGGGGCCATAAGTCACAGCATCAGCCAACGGTCCCTCCCTGCCGACGCCTGGAAAGGAAATCATGATAATGTCCGGTTTACTCTTTTTTAATTCATCATAATCCAAGGTAAACCGTTTCATCACCCCAGGTGAGAAATTTTCTACCACTACATCACTTATCTTAACCAACCTCTTGATAAGCTCAATACCCTCAGAATGGGTTAGATCTAAAAGGATACCCAATTTATTGCGATTTATACTGTGAAAAAGCGGATCCATCTCCGGGTCTCTTTCCAGATTATCAGGGCCAAATCTAACAGGGTCAGGGCGTTTTCGTGTTTCTACTTTGATAACCTCAGCCCCCATGTCCGCCAGGAGGCATGTTGCTCTAGGCGCAGCCGCTGCCCAGCCAAAATCTATCACTCTGTATCCTTCAAGTGGAAAGTCTGGCATAACTTACTTCCGTCAATATATAATCTAAAGTGATCGGTTCAAGGTTTAAAGGTTGTAATCTATTGATATCAATATTTTTTACAGCGCAACGCCCGGATTAAGATCTTTCACCCATTGGGTTAAACATACGTGTTGGCCCCATTGATGCATTATCCTCTTGATATGAACTAGTTAGGGCTCTTCAACCAGGAACCGTGAACGTTGAACCGCTCAACCTAGGTATAATATACCTCAGCTTATGATACTAAATTCTTCGAGCAACTAAAGACCCTTCGTAAACCGCTTGCTCCAGACGCCTTGGCTCATTACAGTCGCCTACTGTATATAGCTCAGGCACATTGTCCTTTAAACTGTCCGACAGATAAGATACTGACTTGGAACCCAAGGCCAAAACGACAGTATCTCCTTCAACAAGATGTTTTTCACCACTTTTCTTGTCAGTAACCAAAACGCCTTTGTCGGTGACCTCCTGAATTTCCCTATTCGTCAGAAAAGCGATCTCTCTTCCTTCCAACGCCTCCATAAGACCCTGCCGGTTTAATGGGTCCATATCACTGGCAATTGCGGGCAGCATCTCAACAATGATCACCTTGTTCCCTCGGTCTAACAAAAATTCACCGACTTCAGCGCCAATCATTCCCCCACCGGCAATAACAACTCTCTGATTGCTCAGCTCAACCTTACCAGCAAGCACATCCACAGCCGTAACCACGTTTTCGCCCCGAATACCTTCAATGTCGGGGATGGCTGGCTCAGCGCCGGTTGCGAGAACAACTACGTCCGGTTTTTCTTTCTCCACAAATTCAGGGGTAACTTCAGTACCCAGCTGTATATTTACTTCGAGTTTTTTCAGTTGGGTTTCCTCATAGTCTCGAATCCAGAGCATTTTTTCCTTCCCTGGGGGCTTAGCCGCAACAACAAGCTGACCACCCATCTGTTTCTCTTTCCCATAAAGGGTTACGTCATGCCCCCGCATGGCAGCTATTCTGGCCGCTTCCATTCCACCCGGTCCAGCCCCAACCACCATAACCTTTTTTGTCTTAGCCGGTGGTTTTAACTCAGTGAAATCTTTTCCTCTCCCCCAATCTGGATTGACGGCACAGCGATTGGCGCCGGTTGAAAATACGTGCTGAAGGCAGACCATGCAGGAAATGCAGTGGCGAATGTCCTCCACTTTCCCCTCAGCCGCCTTCATGGGCCATTCTGGGTCAGCAAGAAGCGACCTACCCAGCCCAACGAAATCAGCATCGCCCTCGGCCAGAACTTTTTCACAAAACTCAGGGTGTCTGAGCCCACCACAGGCAATCGTGGACCCTTTTATTTCCTTTGTAACTGCCTGCCACATATAGCGCTTCCATCCTTCCTGATTGCGCATGATGTCGTTAGACTTGTGAAGATTGTCATAGAAAGCAGAGGACATATTAATAGAGTCGGTCCCGGCCTCTTGGAAAATCTGGGCAATAAGCGGGGATTCTTTGATGGTGACTCCACCCTCCTTGAATTCATCGACACTGAAACGCACATCTACGGGAAAATCGGCCTCGCATAACTCTTTGATTCGCCTCACGACACCTGTCGGGAACCTCATTCGATTCTCCAGAGTACCACCAAAATCATCCTCCCTGATATTCAAGAGGGGGGATATGAATGAGGTCATCAACGTTCCGTGGGCCATGTGTAGACTTGCCCCGTCAAAGCCAGACTGCTTGGCCCTGAGTGCACCCTGGGCCCATCTC
>Ga0114925_10000950_pt1 | contig 13774 bp, 17 predicted proteins | sample SumtaG_2_FD_87287 | JGI IMG/M metagenome (GOLD analysis project Ga0114925, IMG submission 87287) | Deep subsurface microbial communities from Indian Ocean to uncover new lineages of life (NeLLi) - Sumatra_00607 metaG | ecosystem: Environmental > Aquatic > Marine > Oceanic > Sediment | place... | reverse complement strand
GATTGATGATTTTAATTTTAAAGCTAAAAGGCCAAAATTTATGGGAATGGATTGTACTAAATTATACAAAGAGATAGCTAAGGTAATTGTACCTAGAAACATTGAAGAGCAAATTTCACAGTTCAAATCCTCTGAAAGCAATTGGGTGAAATTCTTGAATACTAAATAAAAGGTTAATAAAATAATTTGAGGAATATTGGGTGGGAATTGATTCTTTCATTTTTGATAGCCAGTAAAAATTGCATGTATAAAAAATAGACATATTCCCTACTTTTTCTGACACAAAATACAGAGGATAGTAGAAGTAAAAGTATTCTTTCTCCAAATTGTCATGAAATCATCCAACGTCAATTTTTTTGTAGTTTTCTCTATAAAATTTTAGTAATTTCTTTGAATTACCTTATCTCCTACTTGTTTACTCATACTTAATTAGGTTAAAGGTTTAAAGATATTTTAAAGTGTTTTGATTATGAATTTATAGCAGCATCATAAATATAAGCTAGCTGTTGTTTTTGAGATTGAATTGAAAATTTCCCCTTTTCTATAAGTTTTTTTGAGTTATCACCCATTTTTCGCATTTCTGACGGGTGTTCGATTAAATATATCAATTTTTCTTTAATTTGGTCTTTCACTTCCGTAATATCTGATTCAAGGATCCTTTTACGATAATTTTTAAGGACACGAGGACTTCTTATGAAATATTTGTTATGAAATTTCAATGGAGATTCAATAATGAGACCATTGTATTTATTTTTGGAAGTCCCGATTTCCCATCTGTAGTTTGGGCAACATATTTCATCATTATTAATGGTCCAATCGCAATAACTAAGCTTATATCTTCATTTGTTATAATCTCTTTTAAGGGGTCAGTTACAACTCCTTTTATACCCTCACTTCCATCATCAGTGCATATTATTATTTCGTCACTTACCGCAGCCATCTTCTCCTTCCAAAACAATAAATTTTTATTTCGCGCCCCTATAATTGAGATAATTCTATTTCCCGCTTCTTTCAATTCTTTAGCTTGCGGATAGCATGGAGCAATTCCAACACCTCCGCCAATAATAATAACGGGGTTTTTATATCTTTTAATGTGTATTTTATTTCCTAAAGGTCCAATAACATCCAAAATTTCATGACCCTCTTTTTGATGTGAAAGTAATGTTGTACTTTTTCCAACTACTTGAAAAACAATTGTTATTGTTCCTTCCTCACGATTGTAATCTGCAATTGTAAGCGGAATTCGTTCCCCTTGTTCATTTATTCTAATTAAAATGAAGTTACCAGCATTAGCCTTTCTAGCAATAAACGGAGTATTAAGAACCAATTCATATAAGAGGTCCTTGATAATTTCTATTTTTTTAAAAATTTTATATGGCAGATGGAATCATCAAAAATATTTTATTATGATAAGGATAATAGAATTTAATTCATATATTTATGAAAAAAATAGGGAATTAAAAAATTGTATGGTTATTCAAAAAAAGGAGAGACTTATCAATTTCATATCATAGTTTTTATTATTATATTTTCAAAAATTATATTAGCTATATTAATAGAAATGATATAAGAGGGTTTACTAATGAAAAATCTCTAAAATTATTAATTAAATTATAGTGATAATTATTTTAATATTAGATTCTTATGGATAAGTTAGATTTTAAAAGAAAGATAAATTTTTATCTACTAATTATCCAATCATTGCAATTCTAGTGTTATATTTCTTTTTTTCCCTTAAATATCCAACCCAACTAACTAATATTAGAAATGTAATTATATATAAAAATGAAAAAAATAGTTATATTCACTGAATAACAAAACTTAATTTTTATTAAAAGACTATTCAGATATATCTTAGAAGGGTTATAATGAATTCATAAAAAGAAAATTTTATAATAATCCTGCCTTTTTCATCATTTTTCGAGCAATAATTTCAAATATTTGCTCTATATTGTCTCCCGATTTGGAGGAGCACTCGATATACCCATCCATTTTATATTCTTCGGACATAGCAACAGCTTCATCATTTTCAACGGATCTTTTTTCTACGAGATCAGTTTTACTCCCAACCATTATTATTGGGATTTTCTGACCTTCAAAAAAGGATAACCAGTCTTTTATATTTTTTAAGCTAGAAAATCTTGTTGTATCGAAAACAAATACTCCGCCAGAAGCCTTTTTTGCAAAACTTGGCATCAGAATCTTAAATCTTTCTTCGCCAGCAAAATCCCAGATTCGGAGGGTAACTTTTTTATCATCCACAACTACGTCTTTAACGCTCAAATCAGTTCCAATCGTCATTTTAAGGTCTTCATCGAAAACCTTTGTAACATACCTTGTTATTAGTGTGGTCTTCCCAACCCCGCCATCTCCAAATACACACAATTTAAATTTTGCTATTCTTTCCATTTTAAACACTTGAGATTAATTGTATTTAGTAATTAAAGAAAAAATTATAACTTCCTATATTCTTAAATAATTAAATATTTAATATTAACTCTTGTTTAAAAATATTAACTCTAAGGAAAAAATTATTAGATACATAGGCATTATTATAATTCTATGGATGAATTATGGGAAAATGAACAATTTTTCTTTGATAAGCTTACAATTAAACATCTTGCAGAATTTATAAAGAATTATGAAAATCCATGCTTATTATGTGCTCCAATGCTTGGAAGAGAACTTGAAAAGCAAGGAATAAATTGTTATACTCTTGACATTGATAGGCGATTTTCAAATTTACAAGGTTTTCATTATTTTAATATAAAGAAGCCAAAATGGAACAAACATGATAAATTTGGAATAATCCTTTGCGATCCACCTTTTTTTAAAGTTGAATTCTCCCATTTGTTTAAAACTATAAAAATTCTTAGCCAATTTGATTTTAAACAACCACTTCTCGTAAGTTATTTAACCCGTCATTCAAAAAGATTTTTAAAGATATTTACACCATTTAATCTTAAACCTACGGGGTATCATCCTTCATACAAAACAGTAGGCACATATGATAGAAATGAAATTGAATTTTATGGGAACATCTCTAAAGACCGAATAAATAAGTTCATAGGCTTCTTCCAGCGGTGACTTAACGAGACTAACTAAAAAAACCATTAGAGCGGCTTGAACGGTTTCTATACCAGCCATTAGAGCATAATGTTGTAAGTCTCCTAAAACTGCCACTTGAGCCCTAAATGTAATGGGCAACATTATTGCTGTAGATATTAGCGTCATAACTTGAAAAAAGTCTTTGATTTAATATTTTGTAATTAAGAAACAGTTAGAATTGATTATAAAATTAAATAAAAAAAGAAGAAAAAAGAAAGAAAAAAAATTATTATAATTTATATTTCACTAAAGAGCCCGACTTATAGATATCATATGTAGCGGAAATGGCATGAATTGCTATAATTACGATCCAAATGTTTCGAAAAGCTTCATGGTATTCTATGGGTATTGTTATGACTTGCCAACCGGCCTCAGGATTTTTCATATAAATGATTGGAAAGATATCCGCACTGTTCATAATCCATATAAACAATGGTAAGGAAGCAAATTTTAATACTGCCATACATATCAAGGTGGCTTGTTGTCCTGCGACTTTCCTAGGTCCTAAAATTCCGCGAATCAAAGTGATACAACCGTCCAACATTATGAAAACCCCGGCAATGCGAATAATCATAATGAATCCAGGATCAATCAAATTCAGAATATCCAAAGGAATTGGTAAAGTAAGGAATAACGCTCCAAAGATAAGGCTGACGATTCCTCCAGCGATTTTCTCCGCTGGTTTGACTATTGGTTTCAATGGCTTTCCAGTCCATTTCGAAATGGGTATTCCTTTTTCTTTTGCTTCTGCGAGTTTTTGTTTTTCTTTCTCTAATTGTTTTTTCGACTTAAAATCCTCAGGAAAATAACCTTCCATTGAAAGTGCTACAAATATAATGGTGATTATAGCAAAAGCACTCATAATATTCATTATCAAGCTTCCCCCAAAAACTTCTCCGACATCCCCGACAATAACGCTAATTATGAACCCAACAACTGATAATATTATAATTACCGAAATTACGCCTATTACCCATCGTGTATAAAGAGGCCATAATTCTTCGCTAATATATACTTTGGGGGTTCCACGCCGTTTATATTCTTGAGCAATACTATGAGGGGTACCCATGTGGGCAAGGGCTAACCTTACTGACTGTTCTGTCGCTTGCCCATGTTCAGATAACTCAACCGCTCTGTCCCAGATATGTTCCTCAAGCTCAGTTAAAATCTCTTTATGCTCCTTTTTCTCCTTAAGCCATTCAGGTAGTTTTTCCTTAACTTTCTTTAAAAACTCCTTAATATCCCTTCGCATAATTTTCTCATCACTCATTTTTCTAACCTCCTATTTTTAATATCATCATATATATTATGTCCGCACATGCTACAAAATTTCTCATCTTCAGCGATGTCAATTTTGTTAGCACACATAGGACAATAATAATACTTCTCATGTTTTATAATAAAATCCACATCGAGTATAGGTGATAAAGATTCTGTGATCTTTGTAAAAAATCCTGCCATGCGATTATAAAATTGTATGCCTTTTGGTGTTATCGCATAATAAGTTCTATTTCTTCCTTGTACTGTTTCTTGTTTGGATGTGAGTAAATCATTAGTCTTCAATTGTCTTAATAATGGATAAAGAGCACCTTCTTCTAATACTAACGTGTTTTTTGTTTGTTTTTCGATTTCTTTTATAATCTTATAACCATACTGACCTTTTTCGCCTGATTGTTTTATTATCGATAAAACTAATATTTTACTCAATCCTCGAATTAGTTCAGACTCAGCCTTCTCCATATACGCTCTCAACTTCTTAGAGGCCATTAAACCTCTAGGGTCAAGGTCTTTTATTCGTTTTATCACGTTCATCATCTCGCTTTTATCATATTTTTAGTTTTTTAATACTAAGTGACAATTAGTATTGTGCATAATAAAATATTGTGGAGTCCAATTTTTATTATTTTTTGTTTTTTTTATAAAAGACAAGAAGAAAGCTTCTACCCTTAAAAGATGGAAAAATCAAATTAAATTACTTTTTATAATCCTTATTTTTTGTCTGTTCGAAGTTCATAAGATCCGTAAAAGATATTTTGTCTTTAATTACATTTAGAATTAGATGAGTATTGGTTCTAACTACATATTCATTCGAATTTATTTTTTTAATAAGGGCACTTAATTCTGGTCTTGTTTTAAATCGAGCTAAGATTATGGCATCATATGTCCCTGTAATATCATAAACTCCAAAAATATTTGGTAAACAAGCAATTTCTTTCTCTACGTCTAACATCTTTCCTTTTGAAATTGTAATTTCAATAAAAGCAATGATGTCATACCCCAGTTTCTCATAATCAATATTTGCGCTATATCCTTTAATTATACCTTCTCGTTCTAACTCATCTATATGTTTTTTGACAGTTAGGTGGGATTTCCCCAATTCTGTAGCGATAGAACTGTGTGGGCTACGTCCATCTTTATTTAAAATTTTTAAGATTTCAAGATCTAATTCATCAAGTTCTTTATCCTTCATTAAGATAATATTGGTTTTTGTTATTTATAAGTTTTTATATCTTTTTTTCATATCACTATAATATATTAATATTCTTTAGAAAGATTTATATAATATTATTATATTATTAACATTGAGTGGTATAAAAATATTTAAATTAAACACTCAGTTAATAATAAATTCTTTAAAAGAATAATGATGAAAATAAAATGAGATAATTATGATTGAAAAAGAAAATCCCACTCGGAAAAAAGTGTGCGATGATGTATGTGAAAAGGTTAAAGAGGGAAATATTAAATTTATTTATCTTCAATTTACCGACATGCATGGCATAATTAAATCGTTTGAGATCAATTCAAAACGGATTGAAGATTTTTTACAGGATGGTGAGAATTTTGATGGCTCTTCCATTACAGGTTACGGAGCAATCGAGGAATCTGATAAAGTAGCTGTTCCTGATCCAAGTACTTTTTACGTAATTCCATGGAGAAAAGATAAAAATGTTGCTAGATTTTTTTGTGATATTTATAATCCTGATGGAAGCAGATACGAGGGAGATCCAAGATTTATTCTTCAAAGAGCAGTTAAAAAAGCTGCAGACCATGGATTTACTTTTAATTGTGCTCCTGAATTAGAGTTCTTCATATTAGAAAAAGATTCAGGGGAAAAGGCATTCAGTCCATCGGATATGCGAGGGTATTTTGATTATGACCCGTACGATATCAACGAAAGGATGCGATTGACTATCGCAGAATACTGTGATGCTATGGGTATTGAAATCGAGGTGCTTCATCATGAGGTTGCTTTAGGGCAGCATGAAGTTGATTTTAAATATGGTCCTCCTGTAGAAACCGCAGATAATACAAATACCATAAAAATGATTGTCAAAACCGTTGCGGCGCAAAATGATATGACAGCAACATTTATGCCAAAACCATTTGCGGGAATTAATGGATCTGGTATGCATGTCCACCAGTCTCTATGGAAAGATGGATTAAATTTATGCTACGATGAATCAGATGAAAACAATATTTCAATTATATTAAAAAAATGGATAGCAGGTCAATTAAAACATGCAAAAGCGATGTGCGCTGTTTTAAGCAGTTGGCCTAACTCCTATAAACGTCTAATTCCCGGTTATGAGGCCCCTGTTTACCTTAGTTGGGGGTTCCGCAATAGATCCCCGCTAATTAGGGTACCTAACTTTGGAGGTAAACCAAATGCCGCTAGATGCGAAATTCGTTCTCCAGATCCCGCTGGAAATCCTTACCTTCAGCTCGCCGTATTGTTGGCGACGGGTTTAGATGGTGTATTATCAGACGATATTGAGATTCCAGAACCAACAGATAAAAATGTATATCACTTCTCAACAAAAGATTTGGAAAAAGCAGGAATAGATGCATTACCTGGGAGTTTAAGCCATGCTTTAAGAGAATTTAGAACTTCGGAATTAATGAAGGAAGTATTTGGAGAAAAACCGTTTAGGAACTTTTACTGGGCTAAACTTGAAGAAAATGATAAATATAAAACGCAAGTAAGTCAATGGGAGAGAGATAGATACATTACCAGATTATAGTTTTAATATGAAATAGACTTTTTTTAAGAATTATTTTTTAAAAATTATTAATTATCTAATTTTTTATTGGAATATATGTAAATCCAAATCATTTTATTACTCTATTGCAATATTATTTTAAAGAATTAATTTTAATTGGCAAAAGTATAATCAATGTAAAGGAGATTTAAAGAAGAACGATAAAAATATGATTGATTTTAGGTTTAAGGTTTGCTTATTCGGAGATGGAGGTGTAGGAAAGACAACTCTTACCCAGAGATACCTAACTGGCGTTTTTAAGGAAAGGTATTCATTAACAATAGGAATGGATTTCTATATAAACATACTGAAAAATCCGAATTTTTTACAATTCACAAATTTTAAGTTTTTTAATGCTCTCTCAAACATCCAAGTTTGGGCAAATTTTTTATCTCCATTGATATATTTATATATTTTAATACCTTAATTATATAGAAAATCTTAAGCTAAGAAATCTAAAAAAAAAAAGTGAAAAATAAATGAGCAATGTTAAAGAAATAATAAATGAAAAAGAAAGGAAAATAATGGAAAAAATTGAAGAAATCTGTGGTACTCTTAAACGGTACGACATGACAGATCCTCCAATGAGAAATACTTTCAATTTTAATAAAGAGGGTGATGTAATCATGCTTGGATTTGATTTCGTAAAACTGAAACTGGATGCGGAAAAAATGGCTCTTTTAGGAAAGCTGATTATTGAATTAACACATTTAGAGCTCCTCTTTATATGGAATAGTGAAGTTAACAATTTTCCACATTGGTTGAAAGATATTAAAAAAGACCTTAAAAGGATAAAACTTCTTAATAGTCATCTAACTAGCATCCCTGAATGGCTGAAGGAATTCAATAACCTTGAGCTGTTGAGCTTAGGTGGTAATGAAATAACAACTTTACCTGACTGGTTACTTGACTGGTTACTTACCTTAAAAGAACTAGAGTGGTTTAATATCCGTGCTAATCCCATTGAAATAAATCAAGAAAATTTAAATAAATTTAAGGTTTTATTGGATAAATTGGGTGGAAAAAAAGAAAGTGAGAGGGTCAAGGCCCCTTCTGCAATCGAACTTTACCTCCTTCATAGCAATATTCCTATAGAGCATTTGAAGATAATCAACGAAATTGAGAAATCAAGGAAAAACCTTACTGGAAACATTTCTTACGATTATTTTGAAGTTAAGGAAGGACAATTAATTGAATATTATATGGAAAGCAGGCACCATCAGAACATGAAATCTTTACCCGAAAATTTCGGAATATTTAAAAATCTACAAAAACTGTCCTTAATTGAATCATCTATAGTATCATTACCTGAATCTATTGGAGAAATAAAGGGACTAAAAGAGCTTGAATTATCCAACAATCAATTAACATCGCTACCTGAATCTTTTGTAAACTTAACCTCGATTACAAAATTGGATTTAAGTAATAACCAGTTTAGTGAGATTCCTACACAATTATGGGGACTTAAAGAGTTAACCGAACTAAATTTAAGGAATAATCCTTTAAGCGATGAAGAAAACAACATTATACAGAAGGTTCCTGATTTAATAAAAGAATACCTCAGAAAGAAAGCTACAATTAGAGTTTTTATATCTCATGCGGTTGTAGATTTTGAATCCTATCGCATTAAAGAACTTGTAGAATTCTTGGAAAAACAAAAGGAAATATCTCAGGTATTCTTTTGCGAGGAAGACCTTGCGGGAAATATTGATGAGTGGATGTTGGACGCTGTGCAGAAATGCCAGTTGATTTTATTTATTGGAACCAATAAATCCGTCTTTAATTCCCCAGATTGTGCTAACGAATTACAACTAGCGGATAAATTCTCTATCCCCATTATTCCTATAAAAGGCTATGATGTAGATTGGCCTGATTTAGCAGAAAAAAATCTTTCTCGTGAATTAGGATTGGAATTTGATAAAGATAACTTCGAAGCCTTTTGTGAGAATTTATATAAATATATTGAGAATCTTAAACGCGAAATTAATATAATGGACGGCGAGGAGCGACAAAAGGGTATCATGAATATCTATGAGCGGTTTCGACTAATTTTAAATGAAACTGTTGATGACCTAAAACGAGAGATTGAAGCTATAAAGAAGCAAATACAAAAATAAATCATCTTTAAGATTTTTTACCTTTTTTTATTAATTATTTTACTTCTTATTTTCCCAATAAAAATTAAATTCAGTTATTTGGAGAGTTTAGTTAGTTAGGAATAAATATTTTTATTTTTTCAACAAATTTCTAAATAAAAAAGCTAAAACTTGAAGGTAAAAAGATTTCTTTACAGATTTGGGATTTTGCTGGAGAGGAAAAATTTCGATTTCTTATGCCTAACTGTGTAATGGGATCCAACGCAGCAATCTTCATGTATGATATGACAAGATATAAAACCTTTGAAAATCTAGACGATTGGATCGCTACATTTGAGGAATCAAATAAAAAGCTGGATCAAAAAGTACTTGCTATTTTAATAGGAGGAAAGTTAGATCTCCAAGATATGAGAACGGTTTCTATAGAGGAGGGTATTACATTGGCAAAAAAGCACGGTCTTCTTGATTATATGGAATGTTCTTCAAAAACTGGAGCAAATATCGGAATGGTCTTCGAAAAATTGGGAAGATATATATTAAAGAATTTAGGTTTAATTAAAAAAGTGGGGTTTATAGAGAGGTAAATAAAATTTTAATAACAATATTATTCTATTCTTCTACTTTTAATAGGATTTTTTCTAACATAACTCTGCCAATTTTTTCAAAAATCTTTTCAACATTTTCTCCTGTTTTAGAGGAAAATTCAATATAATCAAGTAGACCATAAAATTCTGCGATTTCTATCCCGTCTTTTTTATTAACTGCGCGTTTATGTTCAAGATCTAATTTGCTCCCTAATAAAATTACTGGAACATTTTGATTTTGTTTCTCTTTCGCCTCATTATATACAGAAATCCATTTATGTAAATTTTTTAAAGTAAAATATCTTGTCGTATCATACATGAAAAAAATGCCACGGGCACCAATGATGCAGCTTGGCAGGAGAAATCTAAACCGATCTTCTCCAGCAAAATCCCAAATCTGTAAAGAAATTGTTTTTCCATCAATATCAATTTTTTTAACAAAAAAATCCATTCCGATTGTCATAGCATAATGGTCTTGGAAAACTCCAGTCGTAAATCTTTGTGTTAAAGAAGTTTTACCCACGCCACCATCACCAAAGATACAAATTTTGAATCTAGCAATTGACTCATTTGACATACTTGAACTACAACCCTATTTTATTCAATATATATCATATTTATATAAAATATAAATAATTATTTAATTCCAAAATTATCAAAAGAAAACTGTGTTCTAATCATTACAATTGAAAAAATTTATAAAATATAATAATCCTTTTAAAAAGCTTTTATATTAATTTTTTAATAAATATGTAATATAACTAAATTATAATGAGTAAATTTTTGTTATTACTTATTCTATTTAAAAATAGAAAGAATTTTTTGCTTTCATTTTATATTCCAATAAATATTTTTTTTTCATATAGTATAAACGGAGGTAGTAAAAATGGGAAAAGATGAAAAAACGGGGATTGAATTTGATGAAGAGCTTGATGCTACTGGGCTATTCTGTCCTGAGCCCCTTTTTGAAGTGCGAAATTTAAGTGAAACTTTAGAAATTGGACAATGTTTTAAGGTTTTGACAGATGACCCCGCCGCTGATGAGGATTTACATAGATGGGCTAAGAGGTCTGAAACTGAAGTTTTAGATTTCAGAATTGATGAAGGTATTTTAACATTTTTATTTAAAAAGAAAAAATGAATAAGGTGGGGTAAATTTGAATGCTTATTTAGATTATCAAGCGGCCAAACCAGTAGATCCTCGAGTATTTGAAGAGATGAAACCATATTTTATTGATAAATTTGGTAATCCATCATCCTTGCACGGGGATGGAGATATTGCAACAGAAACTCTAGTAAAATCTCGTGAAAAAGTTGCAGAATTTATTAACGCACCTGAAGCAGAAAATATATTATTTACTTCGGGGGCTACTGAGTCAAACAACTTAGCATTAATAGGTTCAGCATTGAGAAACAAAAGAAAAGGAGATCATATTATAATTTCTGAGATTGAGCATATCTCAATATTAAACCTTGGAAAATACTTAGAAAGACAAGGTTTTAGAGTAAGCAGAATTTCAGTTGATCAGTTTGGAATTATTAACCTCGAGAAATTAAAGCGCATGATTAATGAAAAGACAATTTTGATTTCAATTTCAACTGCGAGTAATGAAGTTGGATCTTTACAACCTATAGAAGAATTAAGTGAAATTACTTCTGAAAAGAAAATTTTATTTCATACAGACGCAGTACCAAGTGAAGCAGTTATCCCTTTAAATGTCCAGAAAGTACCAATTGATTTAATAACATTATCGTCTAATGATATTTACGGTCCAAGAGGAGTTGGTGCCTTATATTTAAAAAAGGGTGTTCGCGTAAATCCTATTCTTATTGGAGGAGGTCAAGAAAGAGGGATGAGATCAGGTTCAGAAAATATGCCCGGAATCGTTGGGTTCGCAAAGGCTGCGGAAATTATGAAAAATGAAATTAATGATGATGCGGCTCGTTTGAAAGTATTACGTGATAAATTAATAAAAGGAGTCCTTGATTCTATTCCAAATTCTCATTTAAATGGTCATCTTGAAAAGCGTCTTCCAAATAATGCTCATTTTAGATTTGATTATATCGAAGGTGAATCTTTAATCTTATCTTTAAGAGATGAAAATGTGAGCGCAGCAACCGGTTCTGCGTGTTCTTCGAAAACTTTAGAGGCATCACATACATTAATTGCAATGGGACTTTTACATGAAGAAGCTCATGGGAGTCTTTTATATACATTAGGAAGATTTACTAAAGAATCTGATATAGATAAGGCTATAGAAGTTTTACCTGGAATTGTTAAAAGATTAAGAATCATATCTCCTTTAACTCCTCCAGATTTAATAGAAAAATATAAAGAGGTAGATAATTAAGTGAAATCAACAGATTATTCAGATAAAGTGTTGGACCATTTTAGAAATCCAAGAAATGTCGGCACGATTGAAAATCCAGATGGTTATGGTAAGGTTGGTAATCCAGTGTGTGGAGATTTGATGGAGATGTTCATTAAAGTTGGCAAAAATGATAATGGTGAAGAAATTATTGACGATATTAAATTTAGAACATTCGGATGTGGTTCAGCAGTATCAACATCATCAATGATTACAGAAATGGCTAAGGGAAAAACATTAAAAGAGGCTTTTGAAATTACGAGAAAAGATGTTGCTGAAGAATTAGATGGGCTTCCTCCAATTAAAATGCATTGTTCTAATTTGGCGGCTGATGCTTTACAAGCGGCAATTAGTAATTATAGGGAAGGAACAAAACCAGAGATAGAAGTGATTACTTCTTGTCAGTTAGAGGTCAGAGTCGTATTTGGTCTTGAAGAGTTTCTTGGAAAGGGCGTATATAAAGAAGTTAAAGACCTAAATGAATTTAAAGAAAAAAGAACAATAGTGGTGGATTCTGGAGAAAAATCATTACAACTCGCTTTAGAACTGACTAAATATACTGGGAGAGTTATTCTTGTTACTTCTGCAAAAAGTATCCCTGGTACTGTCGAGTTAAGAAGACAATTAAAACATTCTGATGTAAAAATACTACATCAATCTGATGTTATAGAGATTAAGGGAGAGTTGGATGAAGTTGAAAAAGTTGTGATACATGATTTTGACGAAGACGAAAATTATGAGCTATTTATAGATGCAATAATCATTTTAGATGAGAGATAGAAATAATACCCTTTTTTTAACTTTTTTTAAAATTTTCCGTCTATGAGGAAGGTATGATGGAAATCATGCTATTACGTGATAAAATTAGTAAAAAGAATAAAATTTATTTTCCATAAAGGTAAAATGAAAATAACCTACTAAATTTAAAAATTAATAAAAAAAAAGTGAAATTAATGAAAGAAACTCCAAAAAAATTATTTACCGCATATGTAGGAGAATCACAAGCTAGAAATCGCTATACATTTTGGTCAAAAATCGCTAAAAAAGAAGGATATGTTCTTGTTTCTAACATTTTCTTGGGAACTGCTGATCAAGAATTACAACATGGAAGCTGGTTTTATAAAATGCTACAGGACTTCAAGAAGGAAGAACCATTTGATGATATGAAAGTATTACCAGACGCAGAATTTCATACAACCTATGGAAACACTATTGAAAATTTAAAATCTGCTATTGCGGGAGAAGATATGGAATGGCAAACGCTCTATCCAGATATAGCTGAAACTGCTGAAAAAGAAGGATATCCAAAGATTGCTGCCCGAGTAAGAGCAATTATAAAGGCAGAAAAACATCATTCTGAGAGGTATGGAAAACTCTTAAAATTAGTTGGAGATGATGCCTTCTTTAAACGTGGAGAGAAGGTTGTGTGGGTTTGTATGGAATGTGGCTATGAAATGGAAATGAATGAACTCCCTAAAGACTGGAGGTGTCCATCATGCGATCATCCAAGAGCATATTTTCATAAGAAATCCGAGGTTTTCTAAAGATATATTGGAGAATTTTTATTTTAAAAT
>Ga0114925_10000949_pt1 | contig 13777 bp, 10 predicted proteins | sample SumtaG_2_FD_87287 | JGI IMG/M metagenome (GOLD analysis project Ga0114925, IMG submission 87287) | Deep subsurface microbial communities from Indian Ocean to uncover new lineages of life (NeLLi) - Sumatra_00607 metaG | ecosystem: Environmental > Aquatic > Marine > Oceanic > Sediment | place... | reverse complement strand
GCTTTGTTTTTTATTTGGAAATTTTTCAATCTTTAGCCAATCGATACTAATCATGTCTCACCAATATAAAATAAATAGGAATAGTTACCTTTTAGTCACATATTTATTTATACTTTTTTCGCATAGTATGAAATTTTTCTAATCTTAAATTTACTTAATTCATTTTTAATAACCTTTTTTACTAAAGAAATAAAATAAAAAGTAATATTACTATTGTCTATATATAAAAATTATTACATATAGAAAGAATAAAATTATAATTATCTCATATTAATTATATGTCACGGAAGGTTTGAACATGACAGAAAATTATTATAATCTTGAACTTGATAACATTTATAGAAAGCTAAACACGGACCCAAAAAACGGTTTATCTCAACAAGAAGCTGAAAAACGTCTAGAATTAAATGGTCCGAATGTAATTCCTCCCGCATCAAAAGGGTTTATTAAAATTTATTTGGCTCCCCTTTTTAATTGGCTGATTGTCATTTATCTAATAGCTTCATTAATATTATTAATCGCTATGTTTATTCCTCAACCTCCTCCTCCACCTGGAGAGGAAGCAGAGAGCGCTAGCACATTAACGATCGTATTGCCTTTAGGAATTGTTGTTCTCAACTGTCTGATTGCCATCTTTCAGCAATTCAGAGCGACCAAGAAATTAAACGCTCTCAGGGAAATGTCTGCGCCTACTGCTACAGTAATTAGAGACGGACAAAAACAAGACGTCCCAACTAAAAATATTGTAGTAGGTGATTTATTAGTTTTAAGCCAAGGAGATAAGATTCCGGCCGATTCTCGAATTGTTAAATCATCAAATCTGGAAGTTAATGAAGCCTCATTAACAGGAGAAAGCGAACCGGTAGAAAAGCTGCGTGTAGGAGATCCCATGTCCGAAGGAATCGCTCCAATATCAGAACGAAAGAATATGGTCTTTTATGGAACTTATATAACATTAGGAAATGGAATTGCTATTGTAGTCAAAGCAGGACCAGATACCGAAATAGGGAAAATTTCTAAAGGATTAGAAGAAGCAGGTACGAGCGCCATTCCTATAAGAGAAAAGATGAATCACTTCGGCAAATGGTTAGGAATTGCTGTTATGACAATGTGGTTTGTGACATTAATGATATTGGTTATAATAAAGTTAGATTATGTAATGCAATATGGAGCAGGATACTTAGTTATAAAAAGTATAAATTCAGCTATGGATATTATGCCTATAAATTTACCATTATTATCATCTATTGTGTTAATAATGGGGGTTTTGGCTATGGCACATCAAGGTGTTATTGTTCGGAATATCGCGTCAGTTGATAGTTTAGGTAGAACAAGTGTAGTTTGCTCAGACAAAACAGGTACTTTAACAAAAAATCAAATGAGCGTTCAATATGTATGGGTGAATGGATCAATTTTCAAAGTTACAGGAGCGGGATATTCTCCTGAAGGTGAAATAATCTTAATCGACGATCCTAAAAATTTAAAACCCGTACGAAATATAGACGATTTTCCTCAATTAAAATTATTCTTACAGGGAGCATATTTAAATAATAATTCTGCTCTTGTTAAAAATGAAGTGAAAGTAGGTTCTAAATATATTGATAATTGGAATATTGTAGGGTCTCCTACTGAGGGTGCTTTATTAGTATTATTTCAGAAAGGTATGGGTGATCGTATTATGGATGAATTTGAAGAGATAATGGAGTTTCCTTTTGATTCATCCATAAAGCGTATGTCAAAAGTTTATGTAAGAGAAGGCAGATATTATTCGTTTACGAAAGGAGCAAGTGAAGTATTAATTCCTTTATCTACTAGTGTTATTTATAATAATAATGAAGTTGAGTTTACTGAAAAATTAAGAAATGATACCCTTACTTATATTAATAATTTTGCCGGTCAAGGATATCGGATTTTAAGTTTATGTTATAAGAAGTTAGGAGATTATATCCCTTCTGATAATGACGAAGCTAGAGTTTATTGTGAGGGTGGTATGACATATATGGGCTTTGTAGCCATTTTAGATCCTCCTAGAGAAGGAGTTAAAGAATCTGTTGAAGAATGCCATAATGCGGGTGTAGATGTTGTAATGATTACAGGAGATTCACCTAGTACCGCAAGAGCGATAGCAAAACAAATCGGGATTATTATAAGCGAAAATGAATTGGTAATTGAAGGTAAAGATATTAAAGAGTTTATAAAATCACCCGAATTTGATAAGGTTAAAGTGTTCGCAAGAGTTGCGCCTGAACATAAACAAGATATAATAGAAAAATATCAATCTGAAGGTAGAGTTGTTGCGATGACCGGTGATGGTGTAAATGATGCCTTAGCGTTAAATATGGCCGATGCTGGTGTCGCTATGGGTATTCAAGGTACTGATGTTGCTAAAGAAGCATCTGATATGGTTATTTCTGATGATTCATTTAATTCAATTGTTGAGGGAATTCGTCAAGGGAGAGGAATATTCGGAAAAATTCGAGCCGTGGTGTTTTTTTATATATGTATAAATCTATTTGAAGGTATTGTTGCATTTATATTATCTGTAATTTTAGATTTGCCTTATTTTTTAGATCCTGAATTTATTTTACAATGGGGATTTCTATCCGTTACGGTGCATATGTTTCCAGGATTAATTTTAACGTTTGATTCAATATCCGATGATGTTATGGATGATAAACCAAAAGATTCCGAAGAAATTTTATCAAGAAATACTATTTATTTAATGTTAGTTTTTGGTGCATTGCTCGCTATAAGTATGGTCATAGTTTATTTTCTTTGTATAACTGAAACTTATGGTGGTGGAGATTATACCGGAAACACTGAGTTTGGGGCTCTTAATAGTGCATTCCTCTATACCAAAGAAACTCAAGATCTAACAAAAGGTATAGCTTTGAACGAAGCAAAGACACTAACAATGCTCATGGTTGTTTTATTCTTTTGTGAATCATTTTTGATATTTCAAATAAGACGTCCTAATAAGTCAGTAATAAAGGCAATAAAAGAAGATAGCACGGTATTTATGTATCTTTTAATTGGAATTTTATTCGCAGTGTTAATCGCAATTATGTATATTCCGAACGCTCAAACATCATTTTTAAATTTCAAATTTATGCGTCTGACCGCTTTAGATTGGCTTGTATGCTTCTTGATATCATTGATATGTATCGTTGGATTTGAAGTCTTTAAATGGCAGGCGAGAGTTAAAGGAATAAAATTCTAATTAAATCTTATTTTTTCTCTTATTTTTTTATGTTTTAAAACGAAATTTCTATAACAAATTAATTCTTAAAATAATTTTCATTCTAATCAATATAGAAAAAATGTATATAATATCATAAATGGTAAATGAATATGAGTAAATCATTAGTATCGATTGTAAAATATGAAAAGTCTTTTGAATCGGTCAAGAAGGTTGTTGAACTTGCTAAAGGACTTGAAAATTTACCTTCTAATCGTAAAGTGTTTATTAAACCTAATATTGTTTATTGGAATAGGCATTGTACAATTCCAAAATGGGGTGTACTTACTACTTCTCGAGTAATGGAAGATGTCGTAGCATTACTAAAGGAAAAAGGGATTGATGATATAACTATTGGTGAAGGCATTGTCACAGAGGACCCAAAAGACAAGGAAACAGCTCCAGATGCCTGGGAAAGACTTGGCTATAATAAACTTATAGAAAAATATGGTATAAAGGTATATAACCTTTTTGAGAGACCATACGAAAAAATTGATTTAAATACAGGATTTCAAGTAAATTTTAGTTCTGATGCTCTCAATTCAGATTTTCTAATTGATATCCCTACTCTAAAGACTCATGCCCAAGCTATGGTTAGTTTAGGAATTAAAAATCTAAAAGGCCTAATCAATATTGCTTCTCGAAAGAAATTTCACAGTGCGGATCCGGATAAAGATCTCAATTTTAATGTTGCTCAACTTGCAAATAAAATACCGCCCAGCTTAACGATCATAGATGGAATATATTCACTTGAAAGAGGACCCGCTATAGATGGAAAAAGTCATAAAAAAGATATTCTCATTGCCTCAACAGATATCCTATCTGCTGATTTGGTTGGATCTAATTTATTAGGAATCAATCCTTCAGAAGTCCCGCATTTAATTCAAGCGGCTAAAGATCGAAATAGACTTACTGATTTATCTGACATTGAAGTTATTGGTGAAAAAATAGAAGATCTAGCATCTCATCACGAGTGGGATTTTAAATATAATGATGCCGGAGACTTACCACTTCCATTTATGAACGCAAGTATTGAAGGACTAAAATATCATAAATATGATACTACAATGTGCACTTATTGCTCAGGTATGAATGGACTAATTCTCACCGCTATTAAAATGTCTTATAGAGGTAAACCCTTTGATAATATTGAAGTTCTCACCGGAAAAGTTATGAAGCCGACACCAGGAAATAATAAGACTATACTTTTAGGTCAATGCCAGTATAATTTAAATAAGGATCATCCAGAGATCAAAGAATTAATACCCATTAAAGGATGCCCTCCTTCGAGAGAAAGTATGCAAGAAGCTTTAAAACAAGCAGGAATACGAGTACCAAAAACTTTTTTTAGAGGTTTAGATCAAGCTCCTGGTTGGTTAATGCAGAAATATAAAGGCAGACCTGAATTTGAAGAGTCTTTTTTTCAAGTTCAATAGCTAAAATTGATTCTTTTATTAATTTATTTTTTATCTTAGAAAGAAGCTATTATTTCATTAGAATCTTGCTCCACAGCTGTGACAAAAGACAGCATCACTATCCCTTTCAGTTCCGCATAACTCGCACACGCCAACTACTTTCGGCGTCTCTTTAATAGGAGCAACGATTGGAGTAGAAGTTGGCTGATCTAATTCTTTAAAATAATCTCCTTGAGGTCCCATTTGAGAGCTAGGCGTGTCAATGGCTGGCTTATCCGTAGAAGGAGTTTTTCTTATCCCACCTTGCCCTCCTAGTCTTCTCCTCCTAGCACTCGAAATTCCGGCTGCTACAGCGCCAAATACAAAAATACCAATAAATACAAAAACTATAATAGGAATTTCAAATGTATCACCATATACACCTACTAATGAGTCTTTATACGCTAATTCCCCATTATGATATAGTTCATATTCCTCTTGAATCCCTTTTTCATCAAATTTCATTTTTACTTTATAAGTACGAGCATCTACAGTTCGATCTATTACTATTGTTGTTGAGCCCTCGACATAAACTCTAGTGTGATCGCCAGGTGGAATAGCATTATCGAATGCCTCTAAAAAATCTTCAGTGTCAATTGCAATTACAACTATTCCCCAAGTATCCCCTAATCCATCACGCCAATCATCAGCAAGTGCTTCAGGATCCAAGGGAATATTTGAATAAAAGTCATCGATATAACCAGAACTAGAACTATGTAAATCATCACCTACATAATACTTAAATTTAATTTTATAATAATCGGAATCTACACCACTATATAATTCTTTATCATAAACACGCCACATTATTTGTTCTCCAACTTCCACATTAAAATCATCTACGTCATAGTCGTCAGGATAAAGTGTAGCTAATTGCTGAATTAAAGTGTCATCATTAACATCCACTTCCCAAACTATATCTACATCTTCTCCAAAACCTAAGGTATAATCTGAATCTGCTACTACTAATATTATTAAGGAATGATTTACCGCTATAAACGTGAGCAAGAATATTGATATAATCTTTTTTGAATTCATATTTAATTAATATTGTTTTTCGTATTTAAATTAAATTCCTCAATAATTAGCAAATGGAATATTTTGTAAAGAATTTAAATCGCTATTTAAAACCTTGACAAAACGCATCTACATTAGTTCCGATAACATCATGGTTATAACCACCTTCAAGAATTGCGTAACGTCGGCCATTGCATAATTTTTCGGAATATTCCTTCATCAAAAACCCTAACGTAGTGTAATCTTCGGGATACAAAAGATGACCCCAATCATCAATTCCTTGATCAAAGCCAGCGCTCGCTGCAAAAATATCGATATTTTCTAAGTCTTTCATGTAACCTTCAACCTTTCTTATGTATCCTAAATTATCGTTTGAGTCAGGGTTAAGGATTTTAACTTTAAAACCATCACTTCTACCACTAAGGATATTGATGTTTCCATCTCCGTTATGAAGGTCAAAATCTAAAATGAAAGCAGATTTAATCTTTCCTGCTGAAAATAACTTCAATAAACTAATACTCATGTTATTAAAATAACAGAAGCCCCAGCAAGAATCTGCTGATGCGTGATGTCCTGGCGGTCTAATAACTGCAAAAGTTGGATTTCCATTATATGCTTCCTCAGCAGCAAGGATTGCACCTCCCGCAGCCAAGGAGGCTAATTCGAACAATAAAGAATTTCTTTTTATTTGCTCGAAATGTCTCTTACCATGAGCCCTTAATATGTCTTCCTCTGTTGCTGGTTGGGGTTCAATTAGCTCATATTCATCTTTTTTAGTTTTTATAATTGTCATTATTCCATCTAATCGACCAGCTGCCGCTGCGGGATCCCATGCATAGTCGGGAGTCTTATATCTCTTGTGAAAAACTATTTTCATTTTCATTTTAACCTTGATTATACTAATAATTATATAGAAATTTGCTTAAAAGTTAAAAGGCTTAGCCAAAATTGCTTTTACCCTTAGATTTTTAAATTCGTATGTAGGCGCTGGCTTAATTAAACATACTGTATCGGCCCCTCTTCCTGTACCGCCAATAACGATAATATCCCGATCAAGATCTGGTATAAGTCCCGCATCGCAAACTGTACTAGCAATTTCTATACAAACTTTAACGCCTTGGCTGAAATGGAACCCTAACATCTTTGCCAGTAAATCTACGAATTGCCAAGCTTCTTTTTTAAGTCTTATACCTCGTTCAATCCCGCTCATTGAATGAGTACCACAATGAAATTTGAGACCTTTTCCTTTTAATTCTTCCATTTTCTCTTCAGGAAATTCTTGACGAAGTTTACTACCTGTAAAATAATAAGCATGTGTTATGACAACAATATTATATTCATTAATATCAAATACTCCTAAAATTTTTTCCGCAGTTGTACCCGTTGTACTAGCAAGTATAATGTCTTTAATATTGAACTGGTCTGCATATTTCTTCGCAATTTCCAACGCTTTATCAGTATTATCGGGACCAGTTTTCTCAAAATATGTAACTTCTAATTTTAAATCCGCCATAAATTATCAATTCCTTATTTCTTTAAATTCTATTTATATTTTTTTTTTAATTTAATCTAAAGTATAAGTTATAATTAAATTTTTTAGATAAAAGCTTTAATGAAAATATTGAATAAAGAGAATTTATTACTTACCAATAATTTAAACCTAATTAGGTTTTGTATATCAAAAGGACTTGAAGCTCGTCATGATGTGCCATTGGATCCTCTGGTCTTTTAAGATTAATTTAAATTTCTATTTACTTTGTTTTCTTTAATTTAATCTAATCTAAAGTATAGGTTACAATTAAATTTTTTAGATCAAAAATCGGTCTCTTTAAGAGATTAATACTCTTTCTGATATTTTTTAATTAAAAAACTCGGTTTTTAAAATGGTTAGAATAACAACAAAAAATCTGTTTCATGAACCTATAAAACTAATGTTGATAATTTCAGGTCTTTGTTTTAGCTTGCTTATTGTCCACATAGGAATGGGCATGATCAATGGTTCTGTCGGCGAGGCGACTAAACTGGTTGATGAATCTGATTACGACGCTTTTATTCTCCAAAAGAACCGTCCTAATATACTCATGGGGGGTCGTATCTCAGATGATATATACGATGATATTAAGGACGCCGACTGTGTAGAGTATGTTGATAAAATTATTGATGAATATGTTGAATTAAAAACTGGTGAAGAAAAAGCAAGTGTGGCTATTATTGGATACGATATTGATAGCGACTGTTTAGAACCTTGGAATGTTATCCAAGGAAACAAGAATGACTTAAAAAAGAATAATAAAATTATTGTTGATCGAATCATTAAAAAATATTTCCCTGATATAAAAGTAGGCGATATCCTAACAGGGGGCTATTTTGATGACGAATTAGAAGTAGTAGGTATTTGTAAGAATGCTCAGAGATTCGGCAATGCTATTATTTGGACAAATCTTGAAACCGCTAAGAAACTCTTATATATTCAAAATGAAAGTACTTATCTCGCTGTAAAAACTAAAAAAGGATATTATGTCGATGATTTAAAGGATTTAATGAAGGAGTATGAAGATGATGTTAAAACATATTCATCTGAAGAAATGAAGGACCAACTGCGAGAGTTCTTATTATTTGATATGGGCATGGCTAGCTCAATAGGAATCTTAGTTATTATTGGATTTATGGTCTCTATGATTGTTGTTTCAATTACTTTATATCAATCAGTTTCAGAAAAAATTTCAGAATTTGTTTCACTTAAAGCTTTGGGAGCAAGTAAAAGTTATATTAATGGAATTTTGATAGCTCAGACTTTCATAATTGTTTCTATTAGTTACGCTATTTCCATAATTACAGCTATAATCTTAGCTCCAATGATTTCTCAAGTGGCTTCATTAGCCGTAGCAGTAAATACTTCTATGGCAGTTGTAACATATTTTATTACACTAGCTCTTGGAATTTTTTGTTCCCTATTCTCCATAAGAAAGGTTCATAAAACGGACCCAGGAATTATATTTAGAGCGTGATGAAAAATGGTAAATTTAGCATTAAAAGAATTAACTCATAAAAAAGGAAAGTTATTATTGGTAGTGTTAGGTATGATGTTTGGTATATTCTTAGTACAGTTTTGTGCGGCAATGTGGAATGGTACATTGACTAAAGCTTCTGAAGTAATAGATAAATTCGGATTTGAAGTCTGGATAAGAGAAAAAGATAGTGACGTATTTCTCGAAGGAAGTATCCTAGATCAAGCGATTTTTGAAGAAGTAGAAAAAATTGATAACATTAAGGATATTGAACAATTAATTTATATAGGGAGTCTTGTTGAATCGGAAGTATATACCATGAGTTGTATGTTAATTGGTTTCGATATTAATAGTAACAACGTACAACCCTGGGATATAATTGAAGGAAAAGTTGAGGACCTAAGTCAAGATAATGCTATTATCTTAGATAGAAGTTTCAAAGATTTTTTTGAAGATATTGAAGTTGGCGATACTTTAATTGTAGGGGCGGTTGAAATGGAGATAGTAGGTTTTTGTAAAAATGCTAGATTCATGGCAAATCCTTATGTCTGGGCGTCTCTCGAAACAGCAAGGAAAACAATTCCATGGGCAGGTGAATGGTGCTCAACTATAGGAATTAAATTAGAGAATGGTTATAAAATTGATGAATTTAAAGAGGATATCGATAAAATCGAAAAGACCAACGAGATTGATGAAGTAGAAGTATTATCAACTGAGGAATTACGTCAAAATGCCTATTCTTTCATAGTAAATGAAGGTGGTATGGGGGGGAGTATTTATATTTTAGTTATAATCGGATTCCTTGTAGCAATGATAATAATTACAGTATCAATGTATCAAACGATACAAGAGAAAATTCCTGAATTTGGGACCCTTAAAGCTATCGGTGCCAGTAAAGGCTTCATAAATAAAATAGACGCTGCTATAGTCTTTAAAGGTTAATGGTGAATATTTTTTTTTTTGTCAAGTGAGTGGATTTTTACATTATAGTTTTTTTAAAAAATAAAAACTGGTCTATTGAAGAGATTAATACTTTTTCTAATACTTTATAATTAACGTAATAATAAAAAAGGCTTTGAAAAATGAGTAAAAATATTTTAATGGAACTAAAAGATATATCAAAGATTTACGGATTAAACGGAACATCTGTAGAGGCCTTGAAGAATATCGATTTTTCATTAAAAGAAGGTGAAGTTGTTATCATTATGGGGCCAAGTGGAGCGGGTAAAACCACCCTTCTTTCAATAATGGGATTTCTATTACATCCAACCTCTGGGAAAATATACTTTAATGAGAAAATTTATGATTATAAAACTAAGCAAAAAATCCTGACAGATGAAAGACGAGCTTCAATAGGATTTATTTTTCAAGCTTTTAACTTAGTTAAATCGCTAAATGTTATTCAAAATGTAGAATTAATGTGTAAGATTGGAAAAATTAATAAGAACGGCTATAAAAAAAGATGTGAAGATATATTAAAGATGTTAAATATGGGACATCGTCTAACTCATGCATCTAAAGATTTAAGTGGTGGTGAACGACAACGAGTTGCGATTGCTCGAGCATTAATAAATAATCCTCGATTAATTTTAGCAGATGAGCCTACTGGCAATTTAGACTCTGAAAATGGCAGAAATATTGGTGAATATTTTCAAAAAATCGCTAAAGAGCAAGGAACGACTATTTTTTGCGCAACTCATGATCATAGATTAGAATTTTGCGCAGATCGAATAATCCATATTGAAGATGGAATTCTATTAAATTAACATTTATAGTATTTCTTTTTTATCTTCTTTTTTTTAAAATTTTGATATTTTAGAATAAAAACATTTAATATTATCTATTCTAAGTTTTATTTGATATTACAAAATTTTATAAAAATTTGTCGATTTATAATGAAAATTTTAATTTTAAGTCATTTTGATATATTCGCTGGACCTAGAATCTTTTTAAAGGCGCCAGAATCTCTAGAAGAAGAGTTTTTAGAAAGAATTCCCCAATTAATGACAATATATGACACGGGATTCTTTATCCATATTTTTGATGAATTTACAAGTGCAAATTTAATATTTGAAATACCGAGTCAATATTCACGCGGAAGTCAAGAGACACTCCTCATTTCTTTGATACTAACGGAAGAAAAATCTGTTCTTAACATTCATTTAACACGTGAACTTTTAGAAGATTTTGCAAGAGAATTAAAGGAAATTGAGGGAGGCTTTAAATCCTTATATTTCGATTCTGATAGATTTGAATTTGATCCTAAAATGTATGAAGCAATTCAACAAAGATTTTTTGATTTCTATAAATCATATCAACCGACAATAGAAGCTATAAAGATTGCAGAACTTCGTTATCAATCATTATTTAAAGGAGCTCGAGATGCTATTATAATTATAGATAAAAATTCTGAAGTTATCATCGATGCTAATGTTCAAGTTGAAAATATGTTGGAAAGGTCTCTAAATGAGATTATTGGATTACATTTAGCAGAATTTCAACCCAAGGAAGAATATAAGAAATTTAAAGATGATATTGAGAGCCTTGTTAAATCAGAGGATATCTCTCCAATTGTATCATCGATAATTAGAGCTGACGGAAAAAAAATTCCTGTAGAAATTAATGCAAGCGAAATTCATATTAGAAATCAATATTTAATTCAATGCATTTTCCGAGATATAACTAAAAGGGTGGAAGCTGAGACAAAATTAAAGGAATCTGAAGAGAGATATCGTCATCTATTTGAAAATTCTCCTCATATGTTACTTTTAATAGATTCTAATAGTATAATTATTGATGCTAATTCGTTATATCTCAAGTATTTTAAATATACAGAAGAAGAAATAATTGGAACCGACTTTCGAAAGCTTAAAAATGTGCCTCAAGAAACTACGATATTTTTCGTAGAGTTATTTAATAACGTATTAACAAAAGGGTACATAGAACCAGTGGAATTCCAACTATTTAGCAAGAAAGATCGTTTTACTTGGGTAAGTTTGCAAGCTTCCCTTATTGAAATTGAGGGAAAAAAAATGATTTATGTCATTATGAGAGATATTAATGAGCGAAAAAATGCAGAAAAGAATTTAAGAGAATCTGAAGAAAAATACCGTGGAATTCTTGAAAACATGAATGAGGGTTATTATGAAGTGGATTTAAGAGGAAATTTTACCTTTTTTAATGAACAAACCAGTAATTTTCTTGGATACTCAAAGTATGAATTATTAGGTAAGAATTTTCGTGAAATGATAAATAAAAACGATATAGATGATGTATATAAAAAGTTTAATTCTGTCTATAAAAGCGAAATTCCTAATATAATATACGAATCAGAGGTCATAACAGGTGAAGGAAAGAAAAAAATCATTGAAAATTCCGTCAATTTAAGGAAAGATTCTAAAGGCAAAAGGCTTGGCTTTTATTGTCTTGCTCGAGATATCACTGAACGTAAAAAGTCCGAACTGAAAATAAAAGAATCTGAAGAAAAATTTAGAACTTTAGCTGAACAATCGATAATGGGAATTGGAATCTTTCAAGAAGGATCTCTAAAATATATAAATAAAGCATTCTCAGAAATCACTGAATTTTCCCTTGATGAGATTTCTAATTGGCCTAAAAATGAATTTAGGAAAATAATTCATCCCGATGATTTAGAGTATTTTATAAAACATCATGATGAGCAAAATCTATCATATAGAGTGATTACAAAATCGGGAAAGGTCAAATGGATAGAAAGGTTTTCAAAATCAATATTTTATCAAGGAGAATTCGCAGAATTTATTACGTTAACGGATATAACTGAAAAAAGAGAATACGCGCAAAAACTCCAAGATTCTGAGTTAAAATATCGCCTTATTACTGAAAATGTAAACGAGATGATTAGCGTCATAAATGAGAACTTTGAAAATGAATATAGAAATGAAAACATGCATATAAAAATAACAGGCTATTCAAATGAAGAAAGAATCGGAAAATCACCTTTAGAACTAATTCATCCTGATGATAGGGCATTAAGTATTAAAATGCTAAGAGAAGGTTTTAAAAGCGGAGAGGGAAAAGGGGAAATTAGGCATAAAAGAAAAGATGGTCAATGGATATGGCTCGATGTAAAAGGAAAAATGTTTATAGACATTGACGGTAAGAAAAAGGCTTTAGTAATTTCGAGGGATATAACAGAACGTAAGAAAGCAGAGGAGAAATTAAAAGATTCTGAGCAAAAATATAGAGAAGCATTCAATAGGGCAAATTTTTATAGAGAATTATTTGCTCATGATTTCAATAATATTATCCAAAATATTCACTCATCTGCAGAACTGTTCCAAATATATGACAGTCATCCTGAAAAAGAAGCTGATGTGCGTGATTTATTTAAAATCATAAGCGAGCAGGTTAAAAGAGCGCGAAAATTAATCACTAATGTTCAAGCTCTTACGAATCTTGAAGAAACTGAAATTTCTATTGGAAAAAAAGAGGCTTTTCAAATATTAAACGAATCAATTAGGTATATAAATGAAACCTTTCAAGATAGAAACGTTAACATCCAAATTGATTTTCAACTATTCGAAGGGGATTCAATTATAAAACTAAAAGTTAATGCAAATGAATTCCTAAATGATGTATTTGATAATATCTTAATAAATTCTATAAAGTATAATGAAAATAAACTGGTAGAAATTATAATAAACATTTCAAAAGAAGAAAAGAATAATAAAAAATACATAAAACTAGAATTTCGTGATAATGGCATTGGAATTCCCGATGAGAGAAAGGAGAAAGTTTTTCAAAGAGGATATCATAAAGAAAGAAGCATTAAAGGTATGGGTTTAGGACTGTCTCTAGTGAAAAAAATTATAGAGAGTTATAATGGTGAAATTTGGGTGGAAGATAAAGTTAAAGGCGATTATAAAAAAGGAAGCAATTTTGTTCTTCTAATTCCAGAAGCGGAATAAAATTTTTTTTATAGAAACTTTAGGCACGATTTTTAGATTAATCCCTTAAACAAAGTACCTTTATAAGGCAATACGGACTTTTCTTAAATAATTACTAAAATTTTTAATGTT
>Ga0114925_10000948_pt1 | contig 13780 bp, 14 predicted proteins | sample SumtaG_2_FD_87287 | JGI IMG/M metagenome (GOLD analysis project Ga0114925, IMG submission 87287) | Deep subsurface microbial communities from Indian Ocean to uncover new lineages of life (NeLLi) - Sumatra_00607 metaG | ecosystem: Environmental > Aquatic > Marine > Oceanic > Sediment | place... | reverse complement strand
TACGGCTAAATGCCTCGATATTCTGGAACAGATCAGGCGTGTGGGAAAGCCTATTGTTATCTTGACCGGTGGCGAGCCCATTTTAAGGGAAGATATCTTTGATCTGGCTGAACGAGGCACCCAATTGGGCCTGCATATGGTAATGGCCACGAACGGCACGCTCTTTACCCCGCAGATTATTGAATCAATGAAGGCCTCAGGAATAAAGAGAGTCAGCATTTCCATTGATGGCTCAAATGAGAGTCAGCATGATCAGTTTCGAAAGGTCCCTGGCGCCTTTAAGACAGCCATGGATGGAATCCGGTTGCTCAGAGAAACCGGGTTTGAGTTTCAGATCAATACCACTGTCACCCGGCATAATGTGCAGAATATCAAGGATATTCTGGATATGACCGTCCGTCTTGGAGCAGTTGCTCATCATCTTTTTTTGCTGGTACCGACAGGCCGTGCAAAAGAAATGATAAATCAGGAGATTGATGCGCTGGAATATGAAAAACTACTGCGCTGGTTTTACAGCATGCGAGATAAGGTCCCGCTTCAACTGAAAGCGACCTGTGCACCTCACTATTACAGAATCCTGCGTCAGGAAGCCCATGCCAAGGGTGAGAAAGTTGATTTTGATACATATGGCCTCGATGCGGTAACACGCGGCTGTTTAGGTGGGACAGCATTCTGCTTCATTTCGCATGACGGCATTATCCAGCCCTGCGGGTACCTCGAGCAGAATTGTGGTGACCTGAGAAAATCATCATTTGAATCGATTTGGCAGGACTCAGAGATCTTCAATCAGCTCAGGGATTTTGCCGCCTACAAAGGAAAGTGCGGTCGGTGTGAATATCTCAGGTTTTGCGGGGGCTGCAGGGCCAGGGCCTTTGAAGCTACCGGAGATTTTATGTCAGAGGAACCATTATGTGCCTACCAGCCATCCGGGAAGGCTGCACATGGATGATACGGACAAGCGTATTTTAAATGAGATCCAGTCGGATTTTCCCATTGTTCCTTTACCTTATCGTGAGTTGGGAAAACGACTCAATTTGTCTGAACATGAAGTCATTGGAAGGGTAAAAAAACTCAAGGAAGAGGGAATTATCAGGCGTCTTGGCGGTAATTTCCACTCCGGCCGCCTTAACTTTAAAAGTACGCTATGTGCGGCCAAGGTGGCTGAGGAAAAGATTGAGCGTTTCGTTGAGGCAGTGAACCGTTACCCAGGCGTCACTCACAACTACCTGAGAAACCATATATACAATATCTGGTTTACATTTATTGCCCAGGACATGGACTATATCGATAACGCACTAAGAGAAATATCTGAGGAAACGGGGGTAAAGGAGATCCTGAATCTGCCTGCTCTCAAGACATTCAAGATCAGGGTTGATTTTGAGGTTTAATTGGAGTTCTCCTCATACAGTTCAAGGATCGCCTCCTTTTGTTCTTCACTCATTCTGCCCATCTCTACCAGGATATCTGCAATACCATCTTTGCGAAGCGGGTCTATGGCAAGGATAACTCTGTTGGTTTTTCCTTGAGCACTGAAAAAGGTATAACTGAGGGTAAGTTCTGATTTTTTAAGAATCTTAATGTTCGGCCATCCAAAGTAAATGAAATGATAGCTCATGGCTATGTATAAACTAAGCGCCAGGCCGCCCCACAAAAGGATCTTTTTCCAAAACGGCATAGTAAAGTCTCCTTAATCAAACAAAGAAATACAATTTTAATCTTAACTAATTGTATCCTTTTTGTCAACAGGTTTGTGGGATCCTCTCAGGGCCAAGTCATTTTAAGAGATAACACGTTGAATGAATAAAACTTATTTGCTTATTTAATTTTCCGAAAATTCGAAGCTCGAAATCCGAAATCCGAAACAAATACGAATGACATAAATACCAAATTCAAAACATGCCAAAATTCTGCAAATATTGTATAAGTTCCCGAAATGTTTTGGTCATTTGATATTAGAATTTTGATATTGTTTCGTATTTCGATATTCGTATTTCGGATTTAGTCGTCTTGAAAATACATCTATTTGCCCAAGTTACGTTCTACTTTGACGTTTCCCTGGGGATCCTTCGCGGTACTATCAAAAGGGATTTTGTCTTCTAAGCAAAACACAAAGCGGTATGTCAAAAAATAGATAAACCACCATATCAAATAACCCAATATGACCCGTTCAAGTTGAGCCTGCCCTGGTACAAAACCTTTGTTGATCATTTGAATATAATAAATAATCAACAGGTTAAATGACCTAAAGATTTGGCTTTATGAGGTGGCATCAATTTTGCTCGTGATTCATCAAAGAAGAAAACATTGGTAATTACTTTTAATCAAGAAAGGGGATTTTAATGGGTACCAACAACCTGGTTTTCCTGGAGGTCATAGAGTGGTTTGATGAAACAGGCAAAGAACTGGTGCACAGGATTCCGGAGCAAGGCTCAGGCGAAATCAAATTCGGGGCCCAGCTTATCGTCCGAGAGAGCCAGGCAGCCGTGTTCTTTTATAAAGGTAAGGCCTGCGATGCCTTCGGTCCCGGCCGTCATACACTGAAAACAGCCAATATCCCGGTTCTTACGAAAATTCTAACTATACCATGGGGAATGACCAGCCCGCTCCGCGCTGAGGCGTATTTAGTCAACATGAAGGTCTTTCCAAACCTCAAATGGGGTACAAGGGATCCGGTGGCCTTTAAAGACTCGGAACTTGGGCTTGTCAGGCTCAGGGCCCACGGGGTGTTTAATATTCAAGTGGTTCAGCCAATCCTGTTTATCAACAGTCTGGTGGGGACCATGGGCAAATACACAACTGAGGAAATCGAAGAATACCTCAAACGTGTGATTATCTCTCGCCTTAACGATTATCTGGGCGAGAAACTGGACAGTCTTTTTAGTCTACCCGGGCAGTACGACGAACTCTCAGTAGACCTGCAAAAACGCCTGCAAAAGGACTTCAGTCGTTTTGGTCTGGGTCTGACCCAGCTCTATATTACCTCCATTACCCCGCCCCCTGAAGTGCAAAAGGCAATAGACGACAAGAGTCGTCTCAGTGTGATCCAGGATCTGGACAGATTGGTCAAAATGAAGGCGGCCATGGCCATGGAAAAAGCCTCAGAATCGCAAGGAGATGCTGGCTCGGGCCTGGGCATGGGTTTGGGTTTCATGATGCCAGCCATGTTTGCCGAATCGTTCAGGCCAAAGTCTGGCGGGGATAGACCCGGGACTGGGGGCGGTGCCGGCGCCCAGCCCCAGGATATTAACTGCCCGGACTGTGGTCATGCTATTCCCAAAGACGCAAAGTTTTGCCCCTATTGCGGACATCAACAACTGGTATTTAATCAATGTGTCAACTGCGGTAAAAACTTACCGCCTAACGCAAAATTCTGTCCCAAGTGTGGACATCCGGCGGATGAAAAGCCAGCCCCCAAATTCTGCCCACACTGCAAGACCGAAAATCTCCCCGAATCTGTTTTTTGCAACCAGTGTGGGGAAAAACTGGGATAAATGGGCTTTACTGTTGAGCAGGATTGCCCCCAATGTGGGGCGCCTATTGAGCTGGACGAAACCGACCGTCTATTGCGCTGCCCCTATTGCAATGTGAAAACCTTCCTCTTCACCCCGAATTATTTTCGCTTAGTCCTGCCCCACAAGGCCCCGGGTAAGGAGATCTTTTATGCCCCGTATCTGCGCTTTAAAGGCAATGTGTATTACAGCAAGGCCATGATGGTCGGACACCGTGTTGTGGACATTACACACGTGGGGCTACCGTTAAAGGGGATTCCCGCTTCCCTGGGTCTCAGGCCGCAGACTATGAAAATGAAGTTCGTCACACCTGATACAGAAGGATCATTCCTAAAGTTTTCGCTTAAGGCAAATGACATCCTGGCAAGAGCGGGGAAGCTATCCTCGGGAATTGCATCTAAGCAGATTTTTCACCGGGCATATATCGGGGAGACCTTAAGCCTTATTTATCTGCCTTTGTTTCTGGAGGGAGGCAGGCTTTATGACGCCATACTAAACAGACCCCTTGCCAGGTTTTCTCAAGATCAGGACGTCTTTAAGCAATCTGTAAACAGGAGCCCCCGGTGGAAACTCACTTTTTTGCCCACCCTGTGCCCGCAGTGTGGTTGGAATCTGGAGGGAGAAAGAGGTAGTGTAGTCCTGACCTGCAGCAACTGTGAAACTGCCTGGGAGGCGTCAAATAGCAAGTTCGTGAAGGTAAACTTCTTGAAAGTTCCGGGGAATGGGGAAAACACTGCTTATTTGCCTTTCTGGAAGATATCTGCAACGGCCGAGGCTGTGAAAATTAGTTCTTTCGCCGATTTTATCCGGCTGACCAACCAGCCCAGAATTGTGGAAAAGGAATGGGAAGGCCAGGATATGAGCTTTTGGAGTCCGGCCTTTAAGATCCGACCCAAGGTTTACCTAAATCTGTCAAGGCAGTTCACCATTTCACAGGAGAATTTCCGGACAGAAGAGGCAATTCCTAAGAAGAACCTTTATCCTGTGACGCTGCCCCAAACCGAAGCTGCCCAGAGCATGAAGATTACCCTGGCCAGTTCAGCCCTTAACAAAAAGATGGTCCTTCCCGACCTGCCACGCATCAGGTTTGCCATAAAAAACTCGACATTGGTTTATCTCCCTTTTACAGATACAGGCCATGAGATGGTCCAGCAACACGTGCGCATCAGTATCAATAAAAACACACTGGAATTTGGTCGGCAGCTATAGTCGATTGAACTGCTTATTTTAAGAATTCATTCCTTTTTAGTATCTGAAATTCTCATTATGGCTTCCACCTGGCCCTGCATTAGCAAGGTCTAAAGGGCATAATTAGAATTTCAGGCTGAAAATTGATTTTCTTGACAAAGGAGGCCTATTTGAGTAGAATCATTAATAATTTTAATCAAATTACAGTGAGTTGTATTATACGTAAAGGACTGATAGCGCTGAACAGCAGTATCTACCCCTCAATAGAGATATCAATTAAATGATTGCTTCATGACCCCCATTGCTCGGATAGAGAGATGGGTTTTTATTTATTTCAAAATAGAAATCCACGTCCTCCCCCAAATAACGGGATCTTAGATGGGCGTGGACCTTTACGATTCATGGTTAAATCTCTATTCCGAATGATGTTAGTTCTTATTTCGCTTTTTCTCTGCTCCGGATGCGTGAGTGATGAAGAAAGACAGAGAGAAATCAGGGGGAAGGCAGAGGTTGGGGAGTATGAAGAGGCAGAAAGGCTGGCATTTAAATATTTTGCGGCCGACAAATTACTTTTGTTGATTAGCCTGGAGCACATCAATGATCAAAAAACTAAAGCCCTGAAAAGATTTTATAAAGATAATCTGCTTGTCGATGAGTGGGAGTGGAAAGAAGTTGGATATGGCCATATTAAGGTCGATGGCAGAGTTATTAATCAGGGAGATAGAACCGTTACAGGATTTGCGATAAAAATTGAATATATGAAAAAAGGTAAAGTGATTGATAGGGTCATTTTTACTGAAACTAAGGAGATTATGCCAGACACATATCAACAGTTTGACCACACGAAACGCTGTTTGAAAGGCTGCGATGAAGTGTCTGTTGATATTGTTGATTTCGCTACTAAAGAGTAGCAAGAAGAGAGGGTTCAAATTGTATCCTCATGACGCTGGAAAAATTGTTAACAGTGCTTATATTTAATACCGGGTGACTGGGAGGCGGTGCGAGAATGAGAAAAATAGCCATTCTCGGACAGCCTCCTAAGAGGAACTGATCACAAGGGCAGGAGGGTTTCAGAAAAGGCCTCAGGAAACCAGGATTGAGGTGCCCTGTGATCGCCAGTAAATTGGCTGATGAAAGGAGCTACTATGGCCGAACATAAAAAAATAACCTTACCAAAAACAATGCCTCTTCCCGAACGAATTTTAGGGGTAAGTAAAGAAATTTCTAAATGGCTTGAGTCCCTTAAGGTACCATACAATATTGATACGGACGTGATGCAATTAGCAAAATGTGAACGAAACGACAAATACAGTTACCATTATGTTATTGACCGTGCTGTGAAGGGCCCTGAAAAAAAGACCTCTTCTGGCAAGTCCGTGGAGGGAAAGTGAAAATCGGGCATATAATGCACAGAGAGCAAGGAATTTATGAAATCTGAACTAATAGAGGAAAAAATAAGATTTAACATATTCCCATCTTCGCATTGATAAGAAAGGGGTCAATGAAATGAGTGAAAAAGTTCCGACCAGAGAGGAAGCCTACAAGCTTCTTACCCAGTATAACCAGAACGACAGCCTTATTAAGCATGCCCTGGCGGTGGAAGGTGTTATGCGCTATTTTGCCCGAAAGCGAGGAGAAGACGAAGAAAAATGGGGCATTATTGGCCTGGTACATGACCTGGATTATGGGCAGTTCCCTGAAGAACACTGCCGGAAAAGTGAAGAAATTTTAAGGGAGAATTACTGGCCTGAGGAGTATATAAGGGCTGTGGTAAGCCACGGATGGGGGATTTGTTCGGATGTTGAGCCCCAGACAGAACTTGAAAAGGTTCTTTATGCCATAGATGAGCTCACCGGGCTTGTGGTGACCACGGCGTTGGTCCGGCCCTCCAAAAGTGTACTTGATGTTAAAACGAAATCCGTTAAGAAGAAATGGAAAGACAAACGGTTTGCTGCCGGTGTAGACCGGTCTATAATTGAAAAGGGCGCTCAAATGTTGGGCGTGGAAATCACAGATCTAATTACGGATACTATCAAGGGCATGCAAGAGGTGGCTGAAGAGATTGGGCTGAAAGGGGTGTGATATTTTTGACTATTGCGTGCCGCAAATTTGACGGATAGGTTCAATTTGAACATATCCTGGGTCATAATCAGTCATCTTACCTGAACATACTGCCACCATTACTCGCCATCAATACTCCTGCCTTCAAGTTAGCTCGTTTCGCTCATCCCTGCTGAGCCAGCGGGGAGAATGTTGGAATATTGGCTTTGAGGCCTAAGGCTCAAGGCAAAAGGAAAAACAATTATTCGACCTTGTGCCCTAAGCCTTGCGCCTCACCTCCTCTATGTCCCATATACAGGCAAAAGCTCATGCATCGAAAAACTCCTTTATTCTCGACAAGTTGTAGGAATTCCGATATGTTTATAATTGCCCTGTCAGTAAAATCTCCCCAACCCCCTTTAATAAAGGGGAACTAAGGGGGCCCTTTGAAAAAGGGGTAATCTAAACCTCCCCCTTTTCTTAATCAACTTAACTTGGACGTTGACGAGGTCCTGTGTTTAGCTATGCGTCAGCGACCCCATTCATGGTAATTCGTCTTGGCATTAATTTTGCTATACTGCTTTAAACAGTGGCAGAATGTCAGAAGGTAGAATACCTGGATAAAAGCAAAAACTTTGAGAGGTGCAACCCATGGAAACACTTGCTGTGGTCAAAAAAAAAGAAGAGAAGAAATGTGAGCTCAAAATTCAGATGGATCAATATTACAGTGTAGAATTCTCAGTAAATGGACCCAGTGTTCCTCATCAATTCAAGCTCTGGAATATTCCACCCACGCCCATGTGTCTTTTGGTTAAGGAAGACTCGGATGTTTTGCGGGGGTTAAAGGTGGGGGATACTGTAAAGATGAAATATTATCCTGCTGATTCAGCATTTCCCTCGGATTATCTGGATACAGCGATCCGGCATATCGAGAAAAATGATCAAGTTCGATTTAAAAATCATTATCTGGTAGGTTTAGAGATCGTAGAGGGCCAGGATCAGAGAAGCACCCATTAGCCTTTTCTTCACCACGGCTTCTGGTCATGGCCCTGTTGATTTTAGATTGTCTCCTTAAATTTTTCCAACACTCCCAAAACATAATCTATATCATATTCAGTATGATCAGCGGAAATCTGGAACCTTATCTCCTCATCGCCTTTGGGAACAACCGGAAAATTTAATCCGGTAGCCAACACTCCATTTTCTGTCAGGTATTGCACCAGATCTGATGTTCTTTTTGTGTCTCTGACCATTAGCGGCACAACGGGATGCTCACTTTCTATGATTTCATAACCTATATCAACCAACCCTTTTTCAAACCGCTTAGTAAGTTTACGCAGATTTTCTAACAATTGTTTTCCTTGTTCACTATCTAAAATATCAAGCGCTTTTATTGCCGAACTTGCTTCTGCAGGTGTAATTGGATTTGAATATATATAGAAAGGAGCTGTCTCTCGCAAGTAATTGGTAATGGCAAATTTTGTCGCTAAATATCCACCATTAACACCGAGTGATTTGCCCAAAGTTCCTATGATTATGTCAATACCCTTGGCATTTGTATATTCCTCAGTTCCTCGCCCGGTTTTACCAAATGCACCCATACCGTGAGAATCATCTACAATAGTAGTTATTCCTCCTTCGAATTGAGGATCATACCTTTTGGCAATTTCAACGATGATATCAAGTGGTGCATAGTCACCCCTCATACTAAAAATGCCATCTGTGACCACAATGACCCGTCTTCCTTTTCCAATAGCATCTTTTATTCTGTCTTCAAGATCAGTCATATCCAGATGTTTGTAAATTTTCTTCACTGCAGGCCGGGAAAGCCTGATGGCACTAATAATACAATTATGGTTCAGTTCATCACTGATAACAATAGTTTCATTGTCTATTAATGGTGATATAGTTCCCATCACGGTGGCATAGGCAGAACTGAAAATCATTGCCGATTCCCGGTTATGGAACTTTGCCAATCTTTTTTCTAATTCGATGTGTGGCTGATAGGTGCCGCTGATAAAGCGGACTGCCCCGGGACCAGCACCATATTTTTTTGCAGCTTTTTCTTCTGCTTCGATAATCTCATTGCGCAACGACATGCCAAGATAGGAATTGGAGTTCATTCTCAAGAATTCCTGTTTTCCACGGCCTTCAATTATGTATCGAGGGCCTTTCTTGTCTTCCGGGGGCTTTACCCGAGTTATAACCATTTCCTCGCCCTTAAGGGCACCTTTTTCTTTGAGTGCATCAAGTTTTTCAATTAGTATGCTTTCCAATTTTTCAACGGACATGTTGTTCCTCCCTATAATATGTATCGCAAATTCTATAGCTTGCTGATATTAAATGTGGTTTTTCAAGATTCGGTGTTTATATTTCGCACACCCCCGCTGGCTCAGCGGGGATGAGTAAAGCGAACTAAGTCCTTATTTCTTTTCCAAGTTTTTGAGAAAGTCTTTCTATCATATCTTTTGTCATAGATTCGAGATTATATTTCGGTTCCCATCCCCACTCTTGGCGAGCGGCGCTGTCATCCATATTATTCGGCCATGAGTCGGCTATTGCCTGCCGAAGGGGATCTACTTTGTAATCAAGAGTGAATTCCGGAATTATTTTTCTTATTTCATCGGCAATATTTTCAGGGGCAACACTCATAGCACTGACATTAAAGGCATTTCGATGTTGGAGTTTATCCGGGTTTGCTTCCATAAGGTCTATAGCAGCCGTCATTGCATCTGGCATGTACATCATATCCAAGTAAGTGCCTCTATTTATGTAAGAGGTGTATTTCTTATGTTTGATAGCCTCATAGTAGATTTCTACTGCATAGTCTGTGGTGCCGCCGCCTGGTAAAGTTTTGTAAGATATGATTCCAGGGTAACGAACTCCCCTCGTGTCCACCCTGAATTTTTTGAAATAATAATCACAAAGCAGCTCACCAGCAACTTTAGTTACGCCATACATTGTGTTGGGCCGCTGAGTCGTGTCTTGTGGTGTATTATCTAAAGGTGTGCCTGGGCCAAATGCACCGATAGAACTTGGGGTAAATACAGAGCATTTATAATTACGTGCAACTTCCAAGACATTGTAAAGGCCGATCATATTTACATCCCAGGCAAGCTGGGGATTTTTTTCCGCCACTGCGGAGAGTAAGGCTGCAAGATGATAGATGGTATCAACCCTATATTTTTTTACTATCGCAGCAACCGTATTGATCTTTGAACAGTCAATGAAGTGAAATGGACCCGAGTTGCGCAAAGTTTCATCCGGTTCTTTTATATGGCCTGTAGCTATAACATTTTCATTTCCGTATTTCTCCCGCAAGGCCATTGTTAATTCCGAACCAATCTGGCCTGCGGCACCAGTTACCAAGATCTTTTTCATTCTTTAATCCAGATTCTATGAAAAGCTTTTCTGTTCCGAACCACCCTCAGAACTGTTCTTTGGATAACGCGAGAATAGAGAAAAGGAGGTCCGGTGTCAAAGAAATCAGTTATCCAGTTGAGGCAGTTTCAAAATGTTTCCCGCTTACAGCGGGATTCAAGATCAAGGAAGGCGATCCCGCCATGGCGGGATTAACCACCCCGCTTAAAAAAAGCGGGACAGGCATCCATACATTAAGTATTTCGAGGATTAAAATTTGAGCTTGACATCCCGCCAAGGGGCGGGAGGCAAAAGGGGACGTTTTGAAATTGGCTCAGTTTTTTCTCTGCTTAATGCCTTTTAACTGCCACAAGAATAACAATAACAATGCCGCCAATTCCCCCGATTAATCCTATCAATCCACATTCAAGCAAAGCAAGTAAAACGCGCTTTGTCTGGGACTTCCGTAACATAAAGACTTTATTAGAAGATAAGTTGCTGATTTCTATAGTGTATTTACCGGATGTTTCCGCCAAAAAACTACATACGGAATACTTTTTATTATGCCCAGATGATTCAGTCGACCCATGGGAGGGTTTCAACGTGAGCCCTTCTTTTGTCTTATTATCCACTACTTTTATGATGACACCATCGGGTAATTCTGGAGGGGATGAGTAGTTTCTACCTTGAAAGAATGTCTTTGCAGCATGCCATAGAACGTATTTCCCCGGATCATCCAGGGTGAAGGTCTGTGCGCACGGAGCCAGGAAATACTCTCCACTTGTAAAACCTGAGACTAATGTGACAATGAACCAGCCGGGCGCACCGATTGTTCCGATAAAAAACAGCATGACTCCGACGACGTACCAGGTTCGACTTGGATGGATCTTCTGCTGAGCAGCATTCATTTTTTTAAAGATACTTTTTTGACAGGATTAACAGGATATTCACGATTCAAACTAACCAAACCCATCCTGTTAATCCGCATCTAAATCCTTTGTTTTTGTGTCTTGAAACAGAATCTTGTCTATCTTGTTATCCTGTCAGAATTTTTTCAAAAAGCTGAAGTGTGACAATTTTTTGTTCTAAAACGTGATTAGGTCAATGAAGGATTTCCATATAGCTTTCCGTACGTGTCAAGATACACCTTGTTATACTGCAATTCCTCTTTTTTGTGAGGGGGCTTTTTCTCGTCCGGATATCCCACAGCAATAATGCATTCTACTTTTAATTTCGATGGGATATCCAGGGCTTCAGAGACATAATCTTGCGCAGTTTTTGTCTGGTCATGCATTCTTTCTCTCATCTGTATCCAGCAGCTTGCAAGCCCTATGGATTCTGCGGCTAAGTGCAAGAATATGGCAGCAATAGATGAGTCCTCTATCCAAATATCGGATTTCTCCGGATCTGCACAGACAACTATCCCCAGTGGAGCGTTCTTGAGAAATGCTGATCCGTGCGGTTTTGCCCTTGAAAGCTTTTCCAGCAGTGTTTGTTCAGTAACAAAGATAAACTCCCAGGGGTTGCGCCCTATTGATGAAGGGGAGCGAAGCGCTGCCTCAATCAGAGTATCGATTTTTTCAGCCTCCACTTGCTTTCTTTGAAATTTTCTAATGCTTCTTCGTTTTTGAATAAGCGAAATAAACATAAAGACCTCCTTAATTGCATTATTTTTGCACATAGTCTTCTCTTGGGGGAGAAAAAACCTCGAGAATTTGAGAGGGTGATTCTCCACACCTTCCACTGTGGACCATATCGGATGGGACATGATATGCATCTCCCTCCTTTACGATCTTTTTTTCCCCGCCAAGAACAAATTCAAGTGACCCCTTAATGACTGTCCCCATCTGTTCATGGGGATGAGAGTGTTCAGGTACTTCAGCTCCGGGCTCTAAGTCGAAAAACACCATTGTCATTTTTTCACCGGGTATAACACGTATTTCAATACCCTCAACAAGTTTTTTAGCCTCAAGTTCTTTGACAACGAAATAGCTCATTAATACACTCCTTTCATTTATAGTTTTCCAGATAAAGATTTTGGATCCCGCTGTAAGCGGGATCGATTTTCTCGACGATCCGCCTCAGGCAGACCTTACTCCAAAATCTTCCTTCCCGCCGGGGGACTAAAATCATTATCTGAAACACTATAGCTAAAATGGCCATCCAAAAAAAACTCTGTGGTCCCTGCCTGCCCCGTTAAATGCAGAGCCTATTTAACTGGGGTGAGAGATAAAAGAACGTCTCGGAATTCCTATAACCTACTAATATTATAGATATTTATTGAGGCTTGATGATTTTGCCTCATGCATGGAATAATGGAATGGTGGAATAATGGAATGATGTAAATTCGTCTTCTACCGAATGGATTAGATCCGAATTTCTCATTTCTCTTATGGTTTGTCAACTTGATTTTCCCAATAACCCATGCCGTCAATTCCCCAAAACCCATTATTCCAGTGTTCCATCATTCCAACATTCCAATTGGGGCGAAGCCCCTAAGTTCTGACTTTCAAACACAGGCAATAGCATCAATCTCGACGCGGATACCAAAAGGGAGTTTGGCCGCCTGAACACACGTCCTTGCAGGGAGGTTTTTTTCAAAGAACTTTTTGTAAACCTCATTAAACCGACCGTATTCCCTCATATCAAGCAGATGAACGGTTACCTTCAGGACCTTATCCAGAGACGAACCTGCTTCTTCAAGAATAATACGGAGGTTCTCCATGGCCAATTTCGATTCTTCCTCGATCGTCCCTAAGGAAATTTGGTTTGTTTTCGGGTCTATGGCCCCCTGTCCTGAAGTATAGATGAGGCCGTTATGGATGATTGCCTGGGAATATGGCCCACCTGTAATCGCTGCCTTATCTGTTTGGAAAGTCTCTTTTTGTCCCATTATGCCCTCCGCCTAAAATGATCACCCAATCTCATTGCCCGCAGATCCCAAAAGTCGCCTTAATTCTCCCTGTTAAAGCCTTTTACTATAAACATTCCTATAACCGTATTATACCTGACTTTTACAATCTTAGCCCTTTCTTTCTTGACAAGCAAGGGTCTTTTCCCTATTGTACTTTACTGAAAAGTAGTTCTGCCATCGTCTCATTTCACCATCACTGGAATATCACAGATGATGCTCTTACCCGTCCTATCTGAAGCCAATGGTCTGTTTTTCTTCTCCGCGGCGATATTCAGCCATGGGTCAATCTTGGAAAAGGGGACCACATGCCAAAAGTGGGTTTTGCCGGCGTGGCGGTTCCCTTTATGGAAATCCCGACCTACTGGCTCTCATGGGGCCCACGGAATCCACTTAAAAGGGAAAATAAACCGCACAGTAGAGACAGAAACGATTGTATGGGAAAATAGAGTATGAAAGGATAGGAAAAGGTTGTTTGGATGGTCCTCGGTAAGAAATCATTAACCAATTAGCAAAAGGAGGTAACAAAATGAGAGGAAAATTAGGTTTAAGAAGTTTTGTTCTATTGGGGAGTATTTTGGCCATTTCACTTATTCTGTCGTCTGTTCATGCTGAGGCACGGAATATCAAGGTGGGTGTAATAGATTGTTACAGTGGGCCGGCGGCCGTATTCGGCAAGGATGCCCTCAATGGCTTCAAACTGGCGCTGGGAGAAATTAATACGAAAGGTGTCCTGGGAAAGAAGATAGAATTTACAACCCGTGATACCAAG
>Ga0114925_10000947_pt1 | contig 13781 bp, 8 predicted proteins | sample SumtaG_2_FD_87287 | JGI IMG/M metagenome (GOLD analysis project Ga0114925, IMG submission 87287) | Deep subsurface microbial communities from Indian Ocean to uncover new lineages of life (NeLLi) - Sumatra_00607 metaG | ecosystem: Environmental > Aquatic > Marine > Oceanic > Sediment | place... | reverse complement strand
TTTATGCTGACCGATTGAGATTTCAGCATCACTCCGTCCCCGCCAACTACCAAACTGCCCAGGATCGATTTCAATGGCACGAGTAAACTCTCTTATTGCTGCTCTTGGCTGCTTGGCAGCTAAATGGAGCATCCCTAACTGACCATGCACCATAGCATTATTTTCATTTCGATCGCGTAATCGACGAAAGTCTCTTATCGCTGCAGCATAGTCACGATTATCAGCAGCAATGAGACCTCTCAATTCCAATGCCGCTGGATGATTTGGTTGCTTCAAAAGAACTTGTTCCAGATCAGCGAGTGCCTTATCAGTCTGGTTTGCTTGTTGGAGAATTCTCGCCCTTAGAATAAGAGGAATAGCTTCATCAGGCTTCAATTCCAATGCTTTATCAAGGTCTGCTAAAGCCTCTGGACGTTCTCCTCGAAGTGCCAAAACTCTCGCACGCTGCAAAAGAGCTGTGGGAGCTTGAGGATCAATCTCTATGGCCTTATCGAAGGCTTTTTCAGCCTCATCAAGTTTTTCTTCCATCAGGTATGCCATGCCGAGAGCCTCATAGAGACTGCCTTCGTCAGGGTTTTCTTCTAAGGCAACTTTCAAGTCTGCACGGGCTTCAGCAAAACGCTCATTTACCAGATGAAAAAAACCGCGGGTACGACGAGCCTCAACATTTCTGGGAGCTAGATCGACAGCTTTATCATAAGCCTTTGCTTTTTTATCTTGATCGTTTGCTAAACCTCCCAACACTAATTGCGCCCGACATGCAGAAAGTTTATTATCTTGAAGCAGTTGAAAGGCCTTTTCTGCCTCTTTCTTAGCGCGATCATGGTTACCACCGGGTAACGCTTCCAGCCTCGCTATCAAGAGATGCGCTTCACCAAGCCGTGGGTCACGGCGCACAACTTCATTCAGATCTCGCATCGCAAATGAACGCATCCGTGGCCACTGAGGGTCTGGAACATCCGCAGTGAAAATTGCATCAACGATCATTCCAGCGCGATCCATAAGCGTTCCTGTATAAAGCGCATCTGCAAACTCCTGAGAGTTTTTCGTAAGCCCCTTATCAATAGCTCGACGGCATAGGTCAATGACCTTGGCAAAATCGTCGAGACTATCTGCTGCAAGTTTTGCTTCCATGGCCGCGTCTAAATCCGACTGACCAAGGGGTTCTTCAGCAAGACTATGGAGACTTACAAGAATAGTGAAGGACGCCACAAACGTATGGATTGTTTTTTTCATAAAAACCTCTGACAGATATTTTTATAATGATAGAAAAAAACTCCAGAAAAACCGACATCAAAGCAACTGCAGAAAAACAGCCTAAAGAGGGGCTGGCAGATCACGTCGACTAAAAATAAGCGTACCTGCAATAAAACCACAAATACCGACTCCAATCAGAACTCCATCGTAGAGCAGAAGAGTCTGCCACGCTTCTGGAGAACCGCTCACAAGTCTCTGCGGTTCATAGGCATTCAAGACCGAAACATATGACAACCAACTAAATGTTCCGCTCATTCGACCCACCAACTTTGTAAGAATTGAGAAAACATAGAAACCACAAAGTATGCCGATGGTTCTCCAACGATAGCTGTCGGCTGCTGAGATACAGGCCGTGATGCCACTCATACACACCATGAGGCCAAAAACATTAAGCGCAGCTGGAATAAATCGAAGTGGCTCAACTTTTCCAGCCCATGGCCCATAGGAAACGGCTGTACAGACGGAAATAAGCAAAACCGCAGAAAGAAGAGCAGCACCAATTACTGTCGCGAAGGCCTGAGTCATAAATACAGCCCGACGGCTCACTGGCTGCGCAAGTAACATTTCCATCGTACCTTTTTCAATCTGTCCTGACACTGCATCACTACCACGAGTAATTCCCCACACAGTAGCAGCAAGCACCACAACAGGATCCACAAAGGCCAACGCAACACGCCCAGCGTGAGTAGCAACTTCAGAAAATGGAACGCCAGAAAGTTTTTGCCAGTCTTCTGGAATTGCCCGTAAAAGCACATCATGAAATGCTGGCATTGGTATTTGTGCAGACAACCAAATGTAGATCCAAGGAAAAACACTCCATAAAGCAGCAAATGAAAGCACAAGCACTCGTTGGTCACCCCATGTTTTTTTCCAGACTGCGTAATTCCACATAGCTGCCTAACTCTTTACTTTCCTACGTATACTGATCATACACGGACGATAATCCAACAGGCTCGATATGAATCTCTTCGAGTGGTAACTCTGCAAGCCAACCTAGCATCTCTTTTAATGACCCGCTCGATTCGATTGTGACTCTAGACGTATCATCAACTGCATTTGCCGAGCAAATTGAAACAGACTTCTCCAGATGTGGTGGCACCTTGCCCATGGAACCTGTTAATCTGGCTGTAATAAGGTGACTTCGTTTCATTGATTCTATGGATTGTTCATGAACCACATTCCCTGATCGAAGAATCACAACGCGGTCACACGTTGACTCCACCTCTGAAAGCACATGAGATGAAAAAATCACAGTACGTCCCAAAGCACGTGACTCCATGACCATTTTGAGAACTTCAGATCTCGCCGTCGGGTCTAGATTGGCTGTCGGCTCATCCAGAATGACAAGAGGCGCGTCAGTTGATAATACGATTGCTAACGCTAACTTCTGACGCATGCCGGTACTCATTCGAGCCACTTGCCGATTGCAATCAAGCTCTAATCGATCCGCTATCTGTTTCGCTCGAAGACGACAACACTCTTTCCGAAGTCCTGAGAAAAAATCGAGAACTGCATGCCCTTTCATGCGACGAAAAAGTCGGGCTTCTCCTGGAAGATACGCCGTACGAGATCGAACAGCCAATGACTGAGTAGCACAATTAATGCCATCAACACAGGCCATGCCGCTGGAAGGGGTGATGTACCCGAGAAGCAGACGTAGAAGCGTTGTTTTTCCAGCTCCATTGTGCCCAAGGAGTCCAAAGATCTCACCCTGGCTGACATGAAGCGAACATGCCTCAAGAGCCATTGATGAACCATATCTTTTCGTAAGGGCATTTGTCGTTACCAGCATGTGTTTTTTCCGAAAACGTTACTTCAGGAAATAATAGCCTGCCAACATGAATCCGGTCATAGCTACGATTTTACGGACAATTTGAGCTGGCATGCGCTGGGCAACATGAGCCCCCACAAGCCCCCCGGCTACAGCACCAACTGCCATCACGGTTGCATGCCCCCAGGCCACCTTGGAATGACCAAACAACGAGCCACAAATAAATAGCGTTGCAGCAGCACCATTCACAATCATGGCTAAAACATTTTTTACCGCATTCAGTCGATGAATATCTCCAAGCTTCAACGTACTCAACATTGCCAGCATCAGAATACCAATACCGGCGCCAAAGTAGCCTCCGTACAATGCTACTAAAAACTGAAGGACACATCCTTTCATGATCAACGTCGGCTTATTCTGTGCACTCAATGGTTCCTTGGACTTCACTACGTTTGTGATCCATGGATGAAGCGTAAATAGAATTGCTGAAAAGAGTATTAACCACGGCACAAATGCAGCAAACCATTTATCTGGAAGGCGTAAGACAAGAATGGATCCAACGACAGCACCAGCAGCACTTGGAATAAAAAGCCAGTTGGCCCAAGAAGGCTGATGCACTCGCTCTCCCTTATATGCCCAAGCCGCTGCCATTGCACCAGGCCACAAACCAACAGTACTTGTAGCATTTGCAATGATCATTCGCGATGGAGTTTCTGGAAGGATGGCATTGAGCATTGGGAAGGTCAGGATCGTGCCACCTCCAGCAACTGAGTTGACCGCCGAAGCAACAGCCGTCACTGAAAAAATAACAAGCACGCTCACAACGTCGAGTGTCGAAAAATAGTCCATGATCCATTCCGTCATGGAGCAACCTGCATCACGGGAGCAGCAATCAGAGGTTGCTTGGGAACGTTGCCGATTTCCTTTTGTCGCGGCTTATGATGGCCCTTACCAGCATGCATTAGGAGATGACCTGACCAAAAAACCGGATGCTGAGAATCTGAAAGAACAGCTTCCGTGGATTGTGACAGGCGTGGCTCTCGATTGATGTCGGGTTCCTCAAAAGACACAACATCAACAGCCCTGTGCCAGCTTTCTGTTACTGAAGACATATTTTTTTGATTTTGGAGATCAATGACAAACTCTTCCATGAGTCGAATTGTAGACTGCCCCCCCATGGGCCAACGGCTGATCAGGACAGTATGGGCACCCCCCGCCAAAAGACTCGTTGTCGCTTGAAATAAATCATCCCCCAAACGTTTTGTTACTGGAACAAGGCTGTTTGAGGCTGCAGAAGTAAAGCCGGGAAGAAGAAGTGCCTGCACCCGTTTCCCGGGCAATGAAACCCATTGACCGAATGTAACTCGATTATTTCTCTGCCAGTCAACCACCATGGGGGAGAGATTTATCTGAGTCTTCTGAGGAAGTTCATCAAAAACCAAAAACAGATCAAGCAAGCCAGACTCCATGAGCAGATTGTTCTCCATCAAATTTCCAATACGAACAGGCCTGCGCAATGAAACTTTCAGGCGTTCACTGAGGCTCTCCTGTGACTCCCTCACATCTGCTTTATGCATGCGACCGAGGTGAAGTCCAACCAAATCGTAACCACCAAATTTGCCTGCTTCTTCAACCGCCAAACTCCGCGTTGGACAATAACAAATCTGACACGTATCCCGTAGAATAATGTCCTGAATGCCTTCTTTTGCTTGGTGTGTACCAATGGGAAGAATCTCAAATGGCAAATACCACAGTGCACCGTCCGGGATGATAATTAATTGTTTGACTGCCTCATCTGCTAGGTTGATACGTGCATTCTTGAAGAGAAGGTCTTTGATCCTTCTCGCAATCACCATCCAATCATTTTTGACAAGGCGTTCTGTCGGCACATCCACAGTTGTATTGAACAACCCAAATGATTGAAGAAGACTTCTGATTTCATTTGTAATCAATTCCGGTTGCTGTATATCCCATGCAGCCTTTCCATTGCATGATTCGAGAACACCTGTGAGCCCAGTTGTCGTCCAATGGAAAGAAAGAAGCACCTCACCCTCAGCAAGTCGGGAACGGATTTGCTCTGGATTAAACAATGGTGGAAATAAAAAGCTTGTTGGCTCACGACCTGCAGCGAGTTGCACAATGCTTTGCTTCTGTCTTAATGCTGCCTCTTCATATCTTTTCCATTCCTCAATCAACTGACTTTGATCGAATGGCTCACTTGACTGCTCTTTTTTGAGAAGTCTTCTTAACACATCCCCAGATTGCTTCATCTGATTCAAAGCCGCAGCTAACTGAGGATACCGAGCAAGCATCGACGAACGACGATCTGCATCTAATTCACTTAACGCATCAGGTCGCGAATGAAGAAGCTTTTCAACAGCATTTTGACGGCCTCCCAAAGGCTGTGACTGAAGCCATCTCGCACGCGCAGCTACTTCGGCTGCTGCCTGTCCTTCCTCAAGGCTTCTATTCACTGCTACCGCTATCCACGTTTCATAGGCCAATTGACGTGGAGTACGTATGGATGCAAGCGTTCCCACTGGATCAAGGGTAAAACAGCGAGGATCAGGGTCCTCCAGCAGGATCTTAAACATATCATTTGCTTCACGATCAGACACTAGTGAGGATTGCACCCATTCAACGAGTTTCAGTGTCTGAAAGAGACGATGTGATCGTGGAGTTATGATCTTTATGGCGCGTTGTAAGTCACGATCACCTGCAAGGATTTTTCCACTGCTATACGCAACCAATGAAGATCCATATAACACTTCTGCCCCGCATACCCCCTGCCCTGGATCACCTTGAAGGATCTTTGCATCAACACCTGAAAGGATCTTAGCAGCTAACAGAGAATCTCCTGCAAGAACAAGATGTTCTGCCTGTGCGGCCTGCAAGCGGCAATGAAGAATTGGGAGCTTTCCTTTCGACCATGCGGCTGCTCCCGTAAGGGTTGTGGGGATCCCCTGAGAACCAGCAGCGAGATATGCAATGTTTACCCAATGAAATGCTTCCTCAAGGGCCCGGGCATCTCCAAAATCAGCAGCTGTATACGTGGCTTCCTCGAAAAGCTTTGCTGCCTCCGCATCATTTCCCAGCTCAATCGCAATGCGCCCCATGCCAAGCAGTGCCCATGCAGTGAGTTCATGATCAAACTGGTTTTCTGCAAAAAGTCCAGCTTTTAGTTTGTTGAATGCTTCATCAGATCGCCCTTGAGCCCATATCGCCATTCCTAGGGCAACGTTGACCCATGACTGGGAATAGTGATTTGGTGGCGCCACTCTTTTCTCAAGACTTCTGATAAGGTTTTCAAGAACGATTCGTTCTTTTGCAAGATCACCCAGAATTGAAGCATGTCTGTAAATGGCTATCGTAAGTGCCCGCATGATTATCTGAGGCCTAATTGGATAATTCACTGGAGCAGCAAGGACGCCACCTTCTTTCAGTACCTGCTCAATATCAGTGCCGATGCGAACTGTGACAACCTCTGGGAAGGACGCAGGCATTGCGTTTCGAGAGCTGCGCCCCCATGTTGCAACCGCTGCTTTTCTCTGCCTCTGAAGTCTTTGATTAGGAAACTGTACGGACATCAACCAGTCTCCAGACATCACTGCCAAACGCATGGCATCCTCATACGCGATAAAAGCTTCTTGAAGATTTCCAAGCTCGTAGTGGCATTCACCTACAAGTGATGCTGAAGCAATTGAATCTATCCATCGCTGACCACCAAATCGCATAGCACCTTGATAATCTTTCACTGCAATTTTGAGTGATTCCTGATAATTTCCGCGTGCAAGTGTCGTCTCAGCCAAATCATAGCTTTGACGAGGAACCGTACTGTCCTGATCGAATCCCACTTGACCACTGGCCGAGAAACAACAGAGACCACACTGTAGGGTGAGTATGCAGACACAAAGCCCACCCGCACCAAGTCCACTCGATCGAAACTGGCTGAAACTCATCTCTTTGTTGTACACGGAGATGATCTTTATCGCCTGGAGATAATAGAGTGAGAAAATAGTCAAAATGGCGAAGACGATAAAACCGACGTGAAAGTCTTTTGCGGATTTTATGGGTTGGTCAAAGTTTACGGCCTCTATCGACCGATATATTTTTCATGAACAATTCTCGGTCAAAACATCTTTTGAACAGGCTCCCTACTCTCTGGTTAGCTGTTACCGCCTGTTCCATTGTCGTTTTTATGGCTGGATGTCAGGTGGACGTTGGAGGACAAACGTTACCAAGTCCCTATTATCTCCAAGACGATATCCAGTATTTTCCTTCCGGGCCTGAATTCAAGCTTTCCAAAGAGGCGGCAGCATTGAAGGCGTATAAGGACGAGCTGGCAAAAGATGCTCCCTGCAACACCTGCAACTGAGGCCATTGTCTGATCTGCAGATAAGCTGTTCACGTGACGTTTGAACACGAAAACGCTCAAAACTCCGGCTGAAACGGGATCTTGCCAAATCCTTAGGATTACCTACGATATCTGTGGGTTTCACGCCCCCAATCAGCTTTAAATCCACTTTCCCGTGGGTTTATAGCCCACCGGAATGGATTGTTGAATAGCTGCGGAGGTCAGCGCACATGGTCTTCTACCCACTGAGCATCGAACATGTCCGCCACAAAACCCATTCTTGGCGAATACGTTCGAACACTCGATCAGCGTTTTCGACTGGGAATTCCATCCACTTTTTTAGAGATTCTGATTGCTCAAAGCCCTCAGCTCATTCTTGCGAAAGAGCAGACAGGCTGCCTTTCGTTGTGGCCAGAAAATGTATGGCGACCACATATCGAATCGGCCGTCAAACTTGTTCAAAGCACATTGCATGCCGGGAAGCTCATGCAGCGGACCCAAGAAGTTCAGGAACTTGGCAGGCTGCTTTCAACTCGACACAAAGTTGTCAGTGTGGCAGAGCGGGGACGGCTGGTCATTCCAGAGGGCTTCCGAGGTTTTCTTGCTGTCGAACCCAAATCAGATTTGATTGTCGTAGGCGCAGCCGTCTGTGTGGAGCTCTGGCAACCCACTGCCTGGAACGCGTTTATCTCAGACGAAATGCCCATGTTCCAGAAGAAAATCGATGCACTTTCTATCTGATCAATTTTGCCATGCCCGGGAGCGAAGGAGCGGTTTCAGCCTGACGGTCCATCCGCACAGGAAAACGAATACCACGGAGCGGTACACCCCAGCACGGATGCTGTCGGGGGCCTTCCCCGGGCATGGCGCCCCTACACAGCATTTTTCAATGCTTGGACACAGAAACAATTCCAGATAGCGAAACCTTGTTCCGTTTTTGTTGGCTGTACTCGATTGATTGCTGCAACATACCGCATGGCTATAGGCAACACATGTGGAGAGGAGTCAGGTATGTTGAAACATTTGTGATGGAACCTTCCGTAGCATCATGTATTTAGATTTCCTCTAGTTCTTAATACTGTTTTGCACGTAATCCGATGTGGCGAATAGTGAAATGGACCGGGGCGGCGCTTGCCTCATTGCCGTTGACTTATCAGTCTTCTCAACATCACTGATATGTAGGCATCTACGCTTCCAGTACTCTTTGTCCAAGCACCGCTATCTGTTTGAGGTCACTTGCAGATAACCGATGGCCAGTAGCTCGGGCCAATGCCAATCGACACCAACAGTCAGCCGCCAGCAGTGTCTGGCAATCACCTAATACGTCTGCCCGGTGTGCGACCGCCAACACACTCACCAACTCTCGAACAATGGCAGATAGATCAGCAACTAGGAGTTGCCGTTCGGCGAGACCCACTTTGTATCGGCGAATGGCACGATCAATTCGCCTGGCAACTGATAGGAGCTGACAACGGGCATTTTGAGCATGAACCCGCAAGGTTTTATCAAGGATGGCTTTGTCTGTTCGCTTTCCTTTTCCAGCAAGTCGCGCCGTCTGCCAGACAAGCCACCCGAGTAAGGGGTGTACGGCGTCACGTTCTAGACTTGGGTGATATTTTGCAATTCCCTTAAATAACGCTAATCCAAGCAATTCACTCTCACCTTCATAAATCGTGACCGCAAAGTGATCATGAAATGAATCACCTAACGGATGTCCGACAAGAAATGATCGTGCGCCATGCACACCCAAAGCATCGATTGCACCGGCTCGCACACATTCACTAGCCACAATCTTTGCAATGATCGCCTCAAATTCTCCCGTGTACCCAAGATCGATCGCTGATGCTCCCCATGCGCTCAAACTCTCACAGGCAAGCACAGATGCTGCCATGCGACCAAGGCGACCTTGTACGAGTTCTCTGGAAGCAATTGGTTCTTTCCATGTTGTACGCCGGTGTGCATGGTTTTTGGCATGTTCTATCAATATGCGAAGCGTGCCAGCGGCCTGAGCAGAAAGCGTAACCCGCCCACGATTGAGGCTGTGCCAGATCATCTTCATCGCATTTGGAGAGTCACCTGGCTGTTGAAGCACATCTTGTTCTTGGATTGGAAATTTATCAAAGAGAAGAGCATTGTTGTGAGCATGCTTCAGAGGATGCAGTGGGTAACCGACAAGTTTGAAACTTTCCGTATCACAATCAGGCAACATCGCAAGCACAACACATAGTTTACCATCTTGCTTTGCGAGAACCTTAACAAGGCGACCGTATGTTGCCCCTGTAATAAAGATCTTGGTTCCTGTCAGAACTAGTCGACCATCCTGTCGTTCAAGTTTTGCTACAGCCGAGGTAAGGTCACTACCAGCGTCCGGTTCAGTACCACCAAAAACCGATAGCGGATTCCCTTTGGCAAGCGCGGGCAAGAACCTTGCTTGTTGATCAGGGGTGCCGAATTCACTAATCGTAGAAACTGCCCCGATGGAAGAATGTACTGCCAACATACCGGCAGGCGTCGGTGCGAGAGAAGCAATTCTTGTTATTGCTTTTGAAAGTTCCTGCATCGAACAACCACAACCACCAAACTCTTTTGGAACAGCAAGTCCCCAGAATCCAGCCTCACCCAGAGCAATTTCAGCTGACTGAGAAAAGACTCCTACACTGGGTGGTGGCGCATCATTGATTGGTGGTCTTCTGCTATCAACATGAGGTAATGGATCATACAGGATTCCTTCCTCCCGGCACTGACGAATTACCTTTTCAGTCCGATCAAGAATGTCTGTGATGTCTTCATGAGAGTCTGACGTAGAGCATAACGCTGCATGCACAAACCCATCATCCTTCCCGGGATGCCATACGACTGATGAAAGCCATGATGAATGATTCAATGATGCATCTTTCTCACGATGCTGCTGTCCACGCCCAGGAATACATGCAACACCCTTATAGTATTTCGTTACATCGCCCTCGTGAACTTCCAACGATTTTCTCATTTTCTCTACCAGAGCACAAAAGTGTGTAGCAATCATTGATCGCTTAAGCTTCATCGAAGGCGTCAACTCCTCGTGTTCGACGTCAAATGGTCGCCCAATGAGAACTGCCCGCCGCACCTGACTATATCGTGGTAGATGGGCCTGCGTACGAGCTAATCGACGAGATAACCATGACAATACTTTGGGATGCCGAAGAGCCTCTCGTTGACTCAACACACGAACGCCCATTCTTTTGATGGCCTTTCGAATGACAGCAGGCTCAGGCACAACAAGGGCAACCGGAGAGGAACACCCCATCCCAAGTACACATACCTGCGCAACACACTGATCCTCTGAAATCGCAGCCTCTATGACCGACGGAGACACTTTGATGCCAGTACTCAATGCAATAACCTCAGAGAGACGTCCCGTTATCTGTAACTGGCCATCAGCTGCGAGGGCTGCGAAATCTCCTGTCTCAAGCCAGGTATCCTTTGGCACCACCTTTTCGCGTGGCCCCGTATTTGTTGATTCAATAACTGCTAAGGCCTGAGATTGTGTTTGCACAAGCAACTGACCAGACGAGTCACTTCGCTTGTCAATACGCACAGCAACACCTGATAGTGGACGCCCAACTGCCCCCGGCCGATTCAGCCGCGGATTTGATAACGCGACAACTGGCCCTGCTTCAGCAAGGCCATAGCCCTCCACAAGTGGTATCCCGGATCTCAGAAAACATTCAGCTGTTCGTTTACGAAGTGGCGCACCTCCAGAAACACATACGCGAACGCGTCCACCTAAGGCAGTGCGCAGATCAGGGATTTTCCCATACACGTATTCTCTTTCGAGCCGCTCGAACAGTACTGGCACACCGAGGATGACTGTTGGTGATGAAGTATGGCATGCATCAAGAAAATGTTTCCGATTCTTTACGACACTCAGACAGCTTCCACGAACAAGTGAGGTGTAAAGATCACCAACTCGAGCCAACGCATGACTCATTGGAAGCCACGACAATCGGACATCGTTTGGCTCATCAAGAAATACCTCAGACGACGCCTTCGCATTTGCTGCTAAGGCTCTCTGTGAATGAATGATGCCTTTTGATAAACCAGTAGTGCCAGATGAAAGGAAGATCACTGCTGGCGCATCTGGATCACATTGCCGAATATTCTCCTCTATTTCATTCTGAATCCGCGTTCTCTCAATGAGGCTAGGAGAAAAATATTCGTTTGGTAGACGCACTGTCACGTCCACATTCAATAAAGCAGGAATCGTGACATCGCTACTAACAATTATTCCTTTTGGCAGGAGCCACCCACACTGATCAATCCATTCTTCTGGCTTTGCTTCTGCATGTAATGCAACGTGAACAAAACCAGCGAGAAGACACGCAAGATCAACTGCAATCCAATCAATGGAGTGCGCCCCAAGATGCACTAGACGATCACCACGTTGTAGACCTGATTCCGAACATAAATCAATAATCTTAAGGGCTCGAGCAAAGAGTTGGCCCCACGAAACAGGACTTGACTGACCTGAAGCATCAAGACAGGCCACACGATCAAATGAATCATAAGACCGGGCCATTATTAAGTGAGCGAGTGAGTCCTTTGTCTGCCCACACACATTTTTTTTGTCGACCTGTTTGATTGTAGCCGATGGATTCATCCTGCCATTCACTCCAATCGCTCAAAAACAATGGCTATACCCTGCCCCAAACCTATGCACATGGTAGCTATGCCATACTTCCCACCATGCTCACGCATCACATGAAGAAGAGTTGTTGCGATACGCGCACCTGAAGCACCAAGTGGATGGCCTATGGATAATGAACCCCCATGAACATTAACCTTTTCAGGGTTTATTCCAAGTTTTTCCAAACAATAGATGGCCTGCGCAGCAAATGCCTCGTTTATCTCAAAATAATCAATTTCATCGATTCTTAGCCCTGTCCGCTTCAACACTTTCTCGACCGCATGGACAGGCCCTGTTCCCATAAGAGCCGGAGACACACCAACCACTGCCGTCCCAAGCACTCTCCCCATTGGCTTGAGTTGTTGTCGATCCGCCTCTGCTTTACTCATGACAAGCATAGCCGCAGCACCATCACTCAATGGTGCACTTGTTGCAGCAGTAATTGTGCCAACACGAGGTAAAAATGCAGGTTTTAGATCAGCCATTGCCTCCAAAGATGAATCAGACCGTATGGATTGATCTGTATCAACCCAACAAATACCTCCAGACGGCTCGTGCCCCAGAACGGGGATGATTTCATCTGAAAACCGTCCCTCTGATGTTGCTTGAGCTGCTTTTCGATGACTTTCAATCGCGAACAACTCCTGCTTTTCCCTAGAAATACCATGAACATTTGCAAGATACTCAGCCGTCATACCCATCGAAACCATTCCTTTGCTCGAACGGGTGAAAACCTGCGGATGAATACTGACTGCGGAGTCCATTGGAAGATGATGCATATGATCCACACCACCAACGATTTGTACGTTTTCTGCTCCCGCAGCAATGGCATGGGCTGCCTGCGAAAGTGCCTGTAGTGACGATCCACAAAGCCGGTTAACAGATGCAGCTGCCGCCCCAAAAGGAAGACCCACCATGAGACTCACACACCTCGCGATATTTCCTCCTTGCTCACCATGCTGTTGAGTCGCGCCAATAATGACATCCTCGATACTGTTGGAATCGACGTTACTCTTTTGGACGACTGCCTTGATGACTGACGCGAGTAATTCATCTCCACGCACCTTACGGAAGACACCGCGTTCAGCATGCGCTCTGCCGATTGCGGTTCGAGAGCACGCAACAACCACTGGTGAATTTTCGAGTTGATAAGTTTTGGCATCCATACAAACTAATTCTCACTGACAAACGTGTTATTTTTTTTCGCCATTTCAACGAGGCGCTCAGGGGGAACCATTCGAGGCCCCAAATGAGAGAGTGGCTTCAGCCTTTGAACAATCTCTTTTGCTCCAATGGAATCGCCCCAGGCTAAAATACCTCCTCGAAATGCTGGAAAACCCAGCGCATGAATGACAGCAAGATCAACATCCCTCCCATCTTGCACGATTTCTTCATCGAGAACTCTGATGGCTTCAAGCAGCATTGGAATAATAAGACGATCGATCAGTGTTGATTGGCTGGGGTTTGTTGGCTTGAGGGCATATGGCTCAAGCATCGATGGTATTTCCGGACAGGGAAGCTCAATCTGAGACATCCGCGAATTCCCATCTCGATTTTTCTTGTATCGATAAAAGCCCTCTCCAGTCTTTTGACCAAGACGCTCTGACTTGACAAGCGCTGGAATCACCGGCGAGGCATCAATGCGATCACCAAAAGCGGATGCCATCACAAGTCCGGCATAGAAAGCCGTATCGAGTCCAATCATGTCATACAACTCAATTGGTCCTAGTGGC
>Ga0114925_10000946_pt1 | contig 13787 bp, 13 predicted proteins | sample SumtaG_2_FD_87287 | JGI IMG/M metagenome (GOLD analysis project Ga0114925, IMG submission 87287) | Deep subsurface microbial communities from Indian Ocean to uncover new lineages of life (NeLLi) - Sumatra_00607 metaG | ecosystem: Environmental > Aquatic > Marine > Oceanic > Sediment | place... | reverse complement strand
GAGCCTGGCGTTAAAAATTTCAAACTGTTTGATCCGCCGCAGGCGGAGAGTTTTTGAAATTTAGCCAGGCGAGTTATGAATCCCAAAATTGCTCACGGAGAGAGCAAAATCAGACTTTTTACGACACCATCAAATTTCGCTATCCAGAATATTTCATGAAATATCCGGGCTGGTTGTTATAGGGTTGATGTGCTTTCCAGGCATCCTTGATTGAGATGAATTATCCGGCCACCGGTTTTGCGTATGAGTTCCTTGTCGTGGGTTGCGATAACGATAGTGGCGCCACGTGTGTGAAACCGTTTGAGAAGGTCTATGACGGTATCTGCCGAGTCTGCATCAAGGCTGCCGGTCGGTTCGTCTGCGAGTATTATTTTGGGATCACCCACAACAGCCCTGGCAATGGCAACTCTCTGCTGCTCACCCCCGGAAAGACTCGGGGGAAATGAATGAATTTTTTCCTCCATACCGACCGTTCTCAAAACACTTCTAACCTTTTTAAGGATCAGACGCCGTTTTTTTCCCATGGCTTCGAGGACCAGCGCAATATTATCAAATACCGTTTTGGTGGATATCAGCTTGTAATCCTGAAATATGATTCCAATCTTTCGTCTGAGAAAAGGGACGCGGTTGCGGGCGATCCTCGACAAATTCATGCCATCGATCAATACTTGCCCTTCAGATACGGGTTCTCCAAGATAAAGAATTTTCAGCAGAGTGGTTTTCCCTGCTCCGCTGGGGCCGCTGATGAAAAGGAGTTCGTTTTTGTTAATATCGAGGGTTATGTCGATGAGAGATTTTTTTGAGCCGTAATTCTTGTGGACATGGAACATCCGAATCATCGAGTCTTTGTTATTCCCGTCAATCATTGCATGTTTTCCTGACCCATGGCCCTGTACAGTGCTGCTTTTGCTATTTTAAACGCATACAACGCGTTGTAATATTTGGTGATGGTTTCGGATAGAAGTGTTTGAGCATTTAGCACATCGGTCTGTGTCGCAATCTGTTCCTTATATCGCTCCTCATTTATTCTGAAATTTTCTTTGGCCTGCTCAATCGCCTTTTTGACCGCAATCATGGCCTTCTCCGCTTCTTGAGTTCTTAGAAAGGCATTTTTGACCTCAAGGTGAATATTATCGAGCAGAGCTTCTTTTTTTAACTCTGCTTGAGTGAGTCGCGAAAGTTTTTCCTTTGCCCCGTAGGCGGTCTTTCCCCACTCCCAGAAGTTCCATGACGCAACAGCCATGACATTCCATCCTTCAGGATCAAAGATACCGGCGCCGCCGTCAACATCCCAGTCGTCCCCATAAAAGAAATAGTTGCCTTCCAGGCTTATGGTGGGGAAGTAATCTTTTTTGGCAAGCGCCAATTCTTTTTCCGCAATTTCAATTTCTAAATCACTGATTTTGGTTTCCAGGCGGTTTCTTTCAGCCATGTCAAAGCAATAATCGATGTCCTGTTCAAACGGTGAATACTCTAGAATATCAGCCACTTTAACAGGAGCACGAATCGGCCTGCGAAGGAGAACATTAAAATTCGCTTCAGCATTATCTAAATTATTTTTTGCAACGATAAGCTCCTGTTCGGCGTTGGCCAGCTCGACCTGCGCTTGAAGGAAATCATTCAGGGGGGTCATACCGACTTTGTAAAAGTTTTCAGCCACATCTTTCTGTGCAGCAATTTGTGTCACGGTCTCCTTCGCGATCCCTATAAGTTTTTGAGTCTGTAAAAGTTCAAAATACCTTTTTTTTGATTCAAATATAATGTCTTGACGCAAAAGACTCTCAGAGGTCTTTGAAACATCAAGGCCGAGGCGGGAAATCTTATACTGATTCAACAGCGAAAATCCGGTGAAAATCGGCTGGGAGAAGGAGGTGACAAAACCATATTCGTCTCTTGAACCCATTGCAAGACCGCCGGTGCGGGCGCCTTCGTCGCTTCGCGTGTATTTATACGATGTGCTGAAGGTCGGAAAAAAATGGGTCCGCTGGGCTTTTTTCGCGGACAGGGACGCCGCTGTTTCTTCTTTGGATGACTTTAGTTCAAGGTTGACCTGTATGGCGAGCGTGATGGTCTCTTCAAGGGTAAAAATTTCGACCGGTTCTTCGGCAACGGAAAAACCGGTAAAGAAAAGCAGATGGGCGATAATTAAATAGAAGAAAAGACCGGAATAATATTTTCTTGTTATCATAAGGTGTTGTCCTTTACTTTCCGATAGCGCCGCTTCCCATATAAGGGTTTTGGATTGACCCGTTCGGATATTATTGATATGGCACTTTGTGAGTTCAGGAGTGCTGATACCAGTTTTCCTTGCTCAAGGCCTCCACTGAATCCCATTAAACAGGCTTCTTCCATTTCAGTGGAGGCTTTTTAATATCTAACCGGCAACTTAAAATCAACAATTTCTTAATGTATGATAAGAGTTGCAGAGATAAATTTATTTAGTTCGAATAGTGATAAACTGGGATGTTGATTTTAATATAAATAATATCAGACAGTTGGAAACAATTCATCGCATATCGCAATTAATGAAGATCCATCATGGTATAGGGGTAGTTTCTTTAGCCCTGAAAAATATAATCCTCTGGGCTCGCTTTACAAGGAAAAAAGGTTACCAAAATGAAACAGAAACTTATTGAAATACTTCGCGAAAAATCCTTTAAATACAGCTCCCGGCCCACCTACAGACTCGTTTCGGGCAGGATGAGCCGTTTTTACGTGAATTGTAAGCCGACCACGTTGAATCCGAAAGGAATGTTTCTGGTTGGCCATCTGGTGTTTGATTCCATAAAAGATTTACGTGTAGACGGCATCGGTGGACTGACATTCGGCGCTGATCCCATCGCCGTGGCAACCGCTTTTGTTTCTGAACTCAAACAGCAACCTGTCAGCGCTTTTTCGATACGCAAGACCCAAAAAGGTCACGGTATCATCAAGTGGGTCGAAGGAGATATAAATCCAGGACAGCGGGTTGTCGTTATCGATGATGTTGCGACGACCGGAGGGTCTACGATTAAGGCAATAGAAAGAGCGCGTTCAGAAGGTCTGGATGTGGTTAAGGTTGTGATTCTTGTCGATCGTCAGGAAGGCGGACTGGAGAATATTCGTAAACACGTCGAAGATGTGTCGGCAATTATTACGAGGGATGAGCTGATTGAACCACAAAATTTAGCTCCCGAATCATAATATGTATGTTGCGGAGGCGTCGTCTGACTCCCAGGCGGTTACCCGGCACACTTTCGCTACGGGATCCTTGATTGCGGCTTGAAGTTCAAGAGCAATATACTTGGCAATGTTTTCCGACGATGGCGGAATGCCGTCAGTAAAGCATTCGATTTCATTCAGAAATTTGTGATCCAGCTTTTTTATTATTTCGGACACCTGGCTTTTTATTTCCCCGAAGTCCACCAACACCCCGGCCTCATTAAGGGTTTCTCCGATAACACAGACTTCGATTTTCCAGTTGTGCCCGTGGAGGTTTTCACATTTTTCAGCCACCATCTGAAGCTGATGCGCAGCTGAAAAGCGGGTTAGAATTTTTAATTCAAACATAATTTATTTGTCCTTTCATAGAACACGCGCCGGGCTATCTGCTGACTCTTGCCGAACCTTCTTTTAGTAGCGTTTTTATTTTGGTGGACAGTTTGTTTGACTCAAGTTTTTCAAATTCCTTCAGCAGTTTTACCTGTTTCTTGTTGAGGTTTTTTGGTGTTTTGATGGCAACCTGAATGATCTGATCGCCCCGGTTGCTGTACCTGAGAGAAGGAATCCCTTCACCGTGAAAGCGGAAGACGTCACCGGGTTGGGTCGCTTTCGGAATTTTCAGGTTCTTTTCACCATTTAAGGTCTGGACGGCTATGGTGTCACCCAGGGCAGCCTGTATAAAAGAGATTTCTACACGGCAGATGACATCGGTATTTCTTCGTTCGAAGAATTCATGGGGTTTCACATCAATAAAGACATAAAGATCTCCCGGTGGACCGCCAAAACCGCCTGCTTCTCCTTCATCCATCAATCGGAGCCTTGATCCTGAGTCGACGCCGGCCGGAATTTTGACAGCAACCTTTTTCGTAACGTTAATCTGTCCGGTTCCGTCGCAATTTGTACACGGATGGGGTATGACCTGACCCTTTCCATGACAAAATGGGCAGGTGGTCCTTACCGTGAAAAAGCCCTGGTTCCGGGTTACCTGCCCCGAGCCATTGCAGTGCCCGCAGAATTCCGGATGTGTGCCCGGTTCGATGCCGGTCGCCTTGCAGTCCGGGCAAGCCGCCATCTTTTCGACATTGATTTCGGTTTCGGTTCCGAAGGCTGCTTCCATAAAGCTGAGGGTTAAGTCATACCGAAGATCTGCCCCTCTGTTTGCCCTGCTTGTTGATCGTCGCCCGGTACTGAATCCGAAAAAATCCTCAAATATGTCACTGAAGCTTGAAAAAATGTCTTCAAAACCGCCAAATCCGGAAAAACCGGAACCTGCAAGCCCCTGGTGACCATACTGGTTATATATTCCTCGCTTCTGCGGATCTCGAAGAACTTCGTACGCTTCTGCTGCCTCTTTGAATTTTTCTTCAGCCTCTTTATCGCCGGGGTTTCTGTCCGGGTGATATTTCAGAGCGAGCTTGCGGTAGGTTGCCTTTAACTGGTCGTTGGAGGCCTCTCGGTTGACCCCGAGGACCTCATAGTAATCTCGTTTGATCGTCATTTAACCGCCTGAACATTTTGCCTATACGTTTATCGTTAAAGGGGATTTTCAGTATGAGAGGAAAAAACAGTTAATAATCTTGTAAAGTAATGCAAAAACCAGGATTGTCAATCAGGAATAGAGCGCTGGAAAGCATCTGATTTTGGAATTCATGCCCATTTTTTTGGCAGTTATCGATCGTCTAACCCGGTTTTCTCACGAGACTGAGCGACTCAGGAACAAGGCATTTCAGGCCGACGGCGTAGTAATTTACTTCGAGGGCTGAATAACGCAGACGCCGAAGGAGTCATGCCGGAGGCACTGTGTTGCTCAGTCTCGCCTTCGGTGAAGGATTTATTTTTAAATGATCAGATATTCGTCCATACAGAGTGTTTTAGTCAAAATCTCTCGAGCTCAATATAATCTCTCGATTTCAAATCGGTTTTTTACTGTTTTCAAGACCAAAATAAATTCTTCATGAGAAATGCGGGCTAACCTACGAAAGGCCTACGAATTATAGTATCCTTTTGCCAGCGTGTGTCGTCCCGGGATGGGTATTCGATATTAAAGTGAAGTCCACGGCTTTCTTTTCTGTGCCGGGCACACTTGATGATGAGTTCCGCCACCGTTGCGATGTTTCGAAGCTCAATAAGATCAGCGGAAACCTTGAACCCCCAGTAATACTCATGAATCTCCTTTTGAATACTTTCGATGCGTCGTTTTGCCCGGGCCAGCCGCTTGTTCGATCTGACGATTCCGACATAGTTCCACATAAACCGCCTGATTTCGTCCCAGTTATGCGAAACCATAATCACCTCGTCACTATTTGATGTTCCAACTTCATCCCATGCCGGCGGGAAGGGCGTGGATCGGAAATCCATCGTTTTAATATCTTCCACGGCCTGCTCTGCTGCTGTATGGGCATAGACAAATGCCTCGATCAGGGAGTTGCTGGCCAGTCTGTTGGCTCCGTGCAATCCTGTACAGGCTGTTTCTCCTATGGCGTAGAGCCTTTGAATATCGGTTCTGCCGAGCATATCGGTTGCGACACCGCCACACATGTAATGGGCGGCCGGGACAACGGGAAGCGGCTCTCGGGTCATGTCCATTCCGAAAGCGAGACATTTTTCATAAAGGTGGGGGAAGCGGTTTTTGATAAAATCCGGATTTTTATGGGAAATATCGAGAAAGACCGAATCGTCTCCGCTTTTCTTAAGCTCCGTGTCAATGGCGAGGGCAACGACATCCCTGCATGCCAATTCCTTTTGGGGATCATATTTCTTCATAAAACGGTTTCCCGCGCTATCGATGAGAACACCCCCTTCACCCCGAACAGCTTCAGAAATCAGGAAGTTTTTTGCATGAGAATGATAGAGACAGGTCGGGTGAAATTGTACAAACTCAAGGTTGGCGACTGTGGCGCCGGCTCTGTACGCCATTGCTATTCCGTCACCGGTAGCTATGTCGGGATTGCTGGTGTAAATATAGACTTTACCTGCACCGCCAGTTGCCAGAAGGGTTATTTTGGCACAGAATGTTTTGACTTGATTGGATTTTCGGTCAAGGGCATATGCGCCACAGCAAAGGTCTTCATGAGTGGTTGTTATAAGCCCTCGAGTCATCCGTCTTGAAAAGGCGATGAGATCAATTGCAATATGGTTTTCATACAGGGTAATGCGATCATGATTTTTTACGTGCGATACCAGAACACTTTCAAGTTCCTTTCCTGTCAGGTCTTGGGCGTGAACAATACGTTTCTGAGAGTGGCCGCCCTCCTGTCCAAGAGCGAGTGTTTGTGAAGCGGGATTTGACGGTTCTTTATCGCTGAGGTCGAATCGTACACCGTAATCGATCAATTCACGGATTCTTTCAGGCCCATTTTTAACAACCATCTCGACAACTTCACGATTGCAGAGACCATCTCCGGCACTTAGCGTGTCCTGAATGTGAAGATCAAAAGAGTCTAAAGCGCCAAAGACGGAAGCAATTCCACCCTGTGCAAGAGCGGTGTTGCTGTCCATTAACCCTTTTTTCGTTACCAGGGCCACACTGCCGAAATCCGCCACTTTAAGGGCAAAAGCAAGGCCGGCTGCACCGCTTCCAATTATCAGAAAATCAGATTCAATTTCCATTATTCGTATTCCAGGCTCAGGGTAATAAAACAGTTAACCCAAATTCCCCAAAAACCACCGGTGGGTTCTATAGCAAGGATGGTCTTCGGCGTCGGCGTTTTGCACTGAAACCAATCATGAAACCCAATAAAAGTACGCCCGCACCGCATAAAAACCACCATATATGTTTTTGTCGAAGCTCGTTTGTTAAGTCTTCATCCAATTTGTCGGCTTTCTGTCTCTCTTTTTCAAGTTGGGATTTGATTTTTTTAAATTCAGATTTCAATTTAAAAAATTCAGCAGATTCTGTTTTAAGGATTTCAAAGGATCTGTTTTTTTCGTTTAAAGCTTCTTCGATGAGGGCAAGTTCTGAACGGAGTTTCACGTTTTCCGATTTGAGCGCTGTAATTTCATTGAGGGAAGGTTCAACCTGAGCCAGAAGCGCTTCATGCTTTTTCCCCAATCTTTCCAAAGCGATACGGCTGGGCATTTCAGACTTTAGAAATCGACTGAGAACCCAGCCTCGCTTTCCATTTGACGTTCGGACCTGGGTCCAGTTGTTGCCGGGAGTAAGTACTTCAACCGCGTCCCCTGATTTAATCATTGCTATTATTTTGTGATCTGTGCCCTGTCCGGTCCTCAGTGTGATCTCCACCTGATCACTGACATACATTGTTTTTGCCTGAACCACTGTGGAAAACAAGAAAAACCAAATTCCAACAAAAATAATGCGTTTCATGAGCGGCACTCTCCATAAAAATATATAGGATGATAAATAGTTACAGGAGGTTTTCAAAACGAGATCCTTAATTTTGTTTAAATAATAGAATCTGTCAATAATTTCTTTTAAAATGCTGATGTTTATGATAATTGATAATAATACTTTTTCAAATGAATCGATAATAAGAGATTTAATTCATGATAGCATACGATTTGCAATGTATCAACGGACACGGTTTTGAAGGCTGGTTTGAAGATGCCAAAGCTTATGAAGGGCAGAAAAAACAAGGCCTCATCGCATGTCCTGTCTGTAACGATACAACCGTTTCCAGGATCCCTTCAACATTTGCAATTAAATCAACCCAACCTGCAAAAGATTTTTCCGATCTGCAAGCGGATATAGCCGGTGTCGGGAAGAAAATTGTCGATTTTGTGGAAAAAAATTTTGACAATGTCGGGTGTGATTTTGCAAAGGAAGCCTTGAAAATCCATTACGGCGCCTCTGAGCCTAGAAATATAAGGGGTGTCAGTACCAAAGAAGAAGAAAAGACGTTAAAAGATGAAGGGGTAGAATTTTTCAAGGTGCCCATACCGATACCGCCGGATACAGACACATAATTTTACATCACGCCCCTGGCACATCGCTGACCTGACCGCCCCACGCTTTCAAGTTCCTCTCAATAAACTCGACGACTTTCCGATGAGTGGCCTGGCCGCTGCCTTCTACTTCCAAGGGGTCTCCGAACTTGAAATAGAGGATTTTTCGGGGGTCAACAGGCCCCATATCCTTGATAATTCTTCCATTTCCATGAAAGTCGGTTTTCAGAGCAATCGGCACGACAGGCACCCCTGTTTTTCGTGCCAGCTTAACCCCAAGTGAATTAAAAGATGCGGCATCGAATATGGTGCTTCTCGTGGCCTGGGGAAATATTATAATAGAATAGTTGTTTGATATGAACTCCTGTCCCTTGCTCAAAACGATTTTGAAATCCTCCCGCGGATTGCGTCGGCTAACCGATATGGGATGCACCGCTCTTATAACCTCACCAAAAACCGGGTATCTCAGCAGGCTTTCCTTGACTACAAATGTAACATCGGTCATCGACAGGGTCAGACAAGGGAGGATAAGGGTGTCAATCATGCTCATATGATTGGCAATGTAAATACAAGGGCCTTTCTGCCGTGTTAATCCTTTGAACCCTGAAATATTGTACTTTCCGCCAGCCGACTCAACCAGTTTGAACACTTCAAATGATGCATCTGCCCACTTATTCCGGTCAAAATTTCCTCTACGGGCGATAACACTGTTCGTATAAACCGTCTTTACGAGTCGGGTATAGAAGATGAATGTCCCCCAACCGGCGAGGTTTTCCACCAGGACATGACGCTTTTGGGGACTCAGATAAGCGAAATCGGTTTTAAGAATGTGCCAGAAATGCTTTCTCTCCATGTGAGTTTCTTAAGTTGCGCTCATTTTCAAAGTCGATACAGATGGATTTTAACCGCGCGCTCTGTTTCTCAACACATGGGGGAATGGATGCCAGGTTTTCCCCCGGGTATGGCGGCCTTTGGGCAATCTCCAGGCAAAGGTCCATTCCCTCTTCGAGGTTTTTTACAAATTCATACAGGGGGCTGATTTCCTTTGACGTGTAGGTACAGTTTTTTATCATTTTTTCAAAAAAGTCCACATACATCACAATCTCATTGGAAAACATATGCGGACGTTCCGAAGGAACCAGAGACGGGCTTCTTCCATAGATGTGGTCAACCATTTCCTGCAGGGTATACGTTTTATTAAACCATGCGATATTGGGTCCGGGGCATACGGCCTGGGGTGCATTCTTCTCTTTTACAATTTCCAGATCGATAAGGGCGCCACTGGCCAGGTGGCCGCAGAGGCAGGTTTTTCCCATAACCGACCAGAGAAGCTTCTCCTTCTCTTCGAAAGACAGATTCAGTTTGTTAATCTCCGCCAGTTTTTTACTCTGGTACTTGCGCGAGGCGGAACAGATCGGTCTTTCGGTAAACTCGGTCGTGGATACCAAAAAACCTTTCGGACAGGAGGAGCCGGGTTTCCCGCCTGCCGCCGTATTTTTTGTCCATATTTCAGAACCTGAATTTCGGACATTGTTGAAGGGAATACCGATTGGAGAGACATCACTCATGTAGAGATCGTCTTCTTCGGCCTTTCTTAAAAGCTCCCGGGTTGACGCGTCCACACGGGTGGTTTCGGGAACCAGAAGAAAAGGACTGGCCCATCCCGTAAGGTCTATATTGAAATCTCTCCTGAGCCTGTTGACTTCCCCGTGTGAGCCGATTCCCCCCTGAACAGTGATGAGAGGGTGTTCGTTCAGTGCCGATTCAGGATATTTCCATCCCATTTTCATATAGTACTTTAATATCATCGGTTGAAATGCTGCGGTCAGTTCTTCACGCTTTTCTTTGAATTCCTTGAGAAGGCTGGGAAGCAGAATCCCGTTGGAAGCAAACGCATGACCGCCGCAATCGAGTCCCGATTCAACACGAAATTCATAGACTTCCAATCCCTTTTTAGCTAAAAATTTGCCCTGGATAAGCGCGGATCGGAAATCACTTACCTTAAGAATAATCCGCTTTTTGAGTTCACCTGTTTTGTCCCTGTAAAAGTCTCGGAAATGGGTCATATAACTAAACAGGCGCTGGTTAATTCCGGCTGAAAATACGATGCTGGATTTAAGGCCGCTGTTGGCAAAGCCTCGGAGAGATGCCTTTGCGTCAGTGAATTCATCGCCCAGATGGTTGCCGTTAGGATCGTAATTGATCCGATCGAGACGAACCATGATATTTGCGTCAATGGAACCCGGCTGCATTTGCTGTGTGAGATCTTTTGCCAGTACGTCTCTTTCAGGTCCCGCCGGCATGTTGAGAAGGTTGTTGTATTCGCTTTTCAGAGGGCTTTCTTCAGGCAGCAGGTCAAAGTACTTTTTTTTGTCGTTCGATTCAAAGAAAGGCTGCTTTCTGACTGCTTCCATCTTCATCCGAACAATTTCCATCACGGCATCAAGATAGGCGGTGATCCGTTTTGCCCTGCCGTCCTCTTCGTTCTTTGGGATCTTGGCATATGGAAGGTTGAATTGCTCTGCGTAATATTTCCGAATTTTTTCGAGCAAACGGTCATCCGTAAGTGAAATGACAGAGGTGATTCCAAAATGCGCAATACGGATGGGTGTATCCGCAGAGAACCCGGTGCCCATAACCGGAATATGAAAAGTATGGAAGTCGTTTCTCATAGCGTAATTCTTTAATTCAATAGAGTCGATTGGGTTACCAGCGAAGCAGGATCGATCCATAGGTCAGACCCGCTCCAAAAGAATCGAGTAAAAGCGTCTGACCTTCTTTGATCCGGCCGTCTCGAACAGCCTCGTCTAACACCGTTGGAATTGTCGCAGCAGATGTATTTCCGTATCGGTCCAGGTTAATCAAAATTTTATCCATGGGAAATTTGAGTCGTTTAGCCACGGCTTTAATGATTCTATAATTGGCCTGATGCGGAACAAACCAGTCTAAATCATCGAGAGTCATCTGATTTGCCTTTAAAGCGCGATGTGCAAAATCAGACAGCGTTCTGACAGCAATTTTAAAGATTTCCTTGCCGTTCATTTTAATCTTGTGCAGGTTTTGAGCATATCGTTCCGGGGTGGTCTCCATATTTGAGCCGCCGGCAGGAATGTAAAAGAGTTCGCAGTAGCTCCCATCCGAAAGTAAATGGCTGGATAGAATTCGCCGTGGCGAGTCTGAGGGAACCTGTTCAACAATAGCCGCTCCGGCACCGTCCCCAAACAATATACAGGAACCTCGATCTTCCCAATTGAGAAGCGGGTGGAGCACTTCACCGCCAACCACGAGAGCGGTCTTCACCGCTCCTGTTCGAACAAACTGGTCCGCGGTCGCTACGCCATAAATAAATCCGGTACAGGCCGCATTGATATCCATGGCCCATGCCCGGGAAGCTTTGATCTTATGTTGCAGCCAACATGCTGTGGATGGCATCAATGTGTCTGGCGAACAGGTGGCATAAATAATCTGATCAATCTCTTTCGCTGTCTTGCCCGCCATATCCAAGGCTTTTTGTGCGGCCAAAAAACCGAGAGAAGAGTTGTGTTCGGCGGGATTTTCTGGATCTGAAAACCGCCGCTCACTTATTCCTGTCCTCTCCTGTATCCACGAATCGTTCGTATCAACGCCTAATTTTGCGAGTTTTTTAGCTAAATCGGTATTGGTTACGCGCGTCTCGGGAAAGGCCGATCCGACTCCGGTAATTCTTGATGCAAAACTTTGGGACAATTCCTATTTTCCTTTGTTGTTAATCCGAATTTGTTAACATACTTGAAATGTAAATGATATTAATCTGTCTATTCTCTACAATACCGCAGCCCGAACCGGCTTAGCGGGGTCGATATTCAGGATGATTTCTTCACTTGAGGGAATCCACTCAATGTCGAGTGGCTTTTAACCCCATTAGCAACTGTGATATTCAAAGGGCTGCAATTTTCAAATCTGCTATATCACAGAATGAAAACCCCTTCTACACATTTGAATAGTGAATTGTAAAAGAAATGTAAAAGAAGGGCAAGAAAATAAACAATATATTGATTTTTCAGGATAAAACCGCCAAGCTCGGTTATTAATTGCTTAATCTGTCATTGCAGGGCTTAACCCGCATTTCTCATGAAGAATTTTTATAAACATTTATGTTGACTCTTTTGGCAGCTATGGTATCAGGAAAAACCATTGAGGGATCGTCTAACGGCAGGACGACGGGTTCTGGCCCCGTTAATCCAGGTTCGAATCCTGGTCCCTCAGCCAAGTAATTTCAAAGGGTTGCGGGAATACAATCGCAACCCTTTTTGAATTTATCATGCGGTGAAGAATGATATCAGAAAAATTTAAAATAAGGAGTGCTTACGAACATGACACCCTATGAAGTGGCAAAAATGATTCACAAAGATCTGTCGCCTTTTGCGCCGAAGTTATCTGCCGCACTTAACCGGGCTTTGATTGATATTGGCGAGGGATCGGTGCTCGTCGGCCTTGGACAAGGAACACATGAAAATGACGATGTTTCCTTTCAAGAGGCTGAACAGATCGACATACAGAGAAACGATCCGGCGAATATCCTGGCCATAATTTCAGGTGTACTATCGAAGCTTGAAGAACATACCTCATGGAATGTTTCGATTGATAAAAAGCCGGCATCCGAACCCAATAGACTGGAGCTGCTTTATACGATTTTTAGAGGGAAAAAACGATCTTAATCTTTAACCCTTCACCATTGACGGTTTCGTAAAAAGTCTGATTTTGCTCTCTCTGTCGTTCACAAAATGACTTTTTACGAGGTCATCACCATTCAGCGATGAAATAACTAAAAGACAATTCCCACATATCCGACAAAACTGTTGCCGGGACTTTTGTCATAACTGGTGGCATAGGCAAGGTATTCCGCATGGTCGGACCCCAGCGCTTTTGCCGCAGCAATCGCTGTTGCGGCCGCACCGCCGCAACAGGCATTCTGATTTTCCAGTGCTTCACTGATGACCGCGTCGGGATCCATGGCAAGCATGGCATCAATCACCTTCCGGTCGTTTTCATTACGCACCCAGTCTACAGCATCGGCACCGGTTCCTTTTGTCACAAAACCATAATTGGGACCATAATGCGTAAGATCTGTGGATCCGATGACCTTCACCCGCAGCCCCAGCTGTTTGGTAATTTCTGCCACAGACGTTCCGATCTCAAGAGAGCTTTTTACCGGCGGCACACCGATGGGGACGATTTTGGCGTCTTGGAAAAAGTATTTTATGAACGGGAGCTGGAGTTCAATGGTATTGTCTTGGGTAAAATTTTCAGCGGTTTCGATGGTAAAGGCAAATCTGTCGGTGAGTTCGTTGGATACGTCTTTATCGATAAGAATTTCACCAAAAGGGGTTTCCCAGGCGCTGTCAGTCATGATGTAGGCGGGAGAACCGGTGTGAAGGTGCATGCCGAAAACCACAAAAACATCCGGCGGCGGTTCTTCTTGAAGACAATGGATCACGTTGCACGCGATACTGCCTGAAAAGTACCACCCGGCATGGGGGACGATTCCGCCGGTTAATGGCCGGTCTGAAACGGTTTTTTCATTGGTCTCTTTTAGAAAGCTTTTGATTTCTTTTTCACATTCGGAAGCACTTCCCGGATACCAGCTTCCGGCCAGCATTGCTTTTCTTACTTTCACGGAGATCACCTCCTTTGTATAAAAG
>Ga0114925_10000944_pt1 | contig 13805 bp, 14 predicted proteins | sample SumtaG_2_FD_87287 | JGI IMG/M metagenome (GOLD analysis project Ga0114925, IMG submission 87287) | Deep subsurface microbial communities from Indian Ocean to uncover new lineages of life (NeLLi) - Sumatra_00607 metaG | ecosystem: Environmental > Aquatic > Marine > Oceanic > Sediment | place... | reverse complement strand
TGTCACGTTAATCGCATTTACAGCGAAATCGCGGTTACTCGCCTATGGTCGCAATGTTCAATTTCAAAGGCTTAGCCTCACGGACGGCTAGCAGATTCGGCCCATTTTCGATTAACGTGACAATGCCGGGCTGATGGCTTCAGCCTTTCAAGATCTTCCGGTCCTCCATGTCTTGCCAGGTATGCATCTTCGCGAAATCGTCATCGGACAGGACTCCACCGTCGATTTTCAAAAGCTTTGCTTTCGGCACGCCGACTTTGACAAGTCTCTCAATTACCGTTTTTACTCCCAAGACAGAGTCGTGCAAAGCTGGGGGAGGAACCCCTGGCGCACCATACGCTTGTGGCGCACCGGCCGCGAACGTCAAGGAGGGAGGCTATAAACTCTACGCCGGCAGTAACCGGGCGTAGCGTAACCAGAGCGTTAATTCGCTTGGAACTGCCGAACCGACCTGCACGTATGCGTCACGGAGTCGAAGATAGGAGGAACCAAACATGACTGTCGCTCCTGAGGTTGCACTCTTTGAAGAGTACAAGTCTCGGATCGGCGAAGTAATAGGTGTGAGTGACTGGCTGGTCGTTGCCCAGCGGGACGCAGACCTTTTCGCCGCTCTTACGGACGATTGGGACTACATGCATAATGACCCAGCATGGGCTGAGCCGCGGTTTGGCGGTACCATCGCTCACGCCCTGTACGTCATGGCGCTAATACCCAAGGTTATGAAGTCGCTCGTCGAGGGTATCCCGATAATCTCGTCGGAAACAGCGAGTGCTCTCAACTACGGATACAATAAGGTAAGGGTCATCCGGCCTTTGCTAATTGGCGAGCGATTCAAGGACACAGTAACGGTGAAAGATGTTGTTGAGAAGCGCCCAGGTGACTATTTGGTGACCGACCAACATACGTTTGTCAAGAAAGGGGAAGAATCGCCATTCATGGTGGTCGAGAAGCTTGGCTACTATAGCGTCGGGTATCAAGACAAATGGCAGCCGGAAACGACGGTTAGGCGCTAGGTGGAGACGCGGCACACCTCTCGCATCCCGAATCGTTCCTCGTTGTGGAGCTACGTGAACCAGTGGCGCCAAGAACAGCCAGATGAGGTGGCGATTGTTTTCGAGGGAAAGCGTTGGACTTGGGAGGAGTTGGCGGCAGCGATCGATACGGTCGTCGAAAGCTTGCGCGATTCCGGTGTCCGGCGCGGGGACCGCATTGCAATGCTCTCATGGCAATGCGTTGAGTTCGCAATTACCTATCTTGCGATCGAGCGTTTAGGCGCTACCTTTGTGGGGTTGAGCCCGCGATACCAATTGCCTGAGCTTCGGTATCTGCTTCAAGACGCCAGGCCAAGAGTGGTCTTGATTTCTGCTTCACTCGGAAGCGGACCCTCCGGATCATCGGTCGTCGGAGAACTACGCGAGAACCATCCGTACGTTGAAATGATCGTGTCCATGCATGGCACGTTCGAGGGAGCGTATGCCTTTGACGAATTGTTGGCTAGCCGCAATGATCATTTCTCAGCAGCTCCTGAACCGGTGCACAGTGACTCTAGCCACGAGTATGGGGAAGATGAACCACCCATTTGTATTGTGTATACATCCGGCAGTTCCGGTCAGCCAAAGGCGGCGCGACTGCCCAATCGTAGTCTTCTTCACAACTACAGAGTTGGCGCCGAGCTGTTCTACCACAAGCCGTTTCGTACGTATAACTGTCACCCTATCGACCACATCGGAGGCATTGACAGGTTATACCAGACAATCATGTTGGGCGGCGTGCTGACCCTTGATCAGCGCTTTGAGCCCGAACTAGCTCTCAAGCAGACCGAGGCCGAGAGCTTGACATACTGGCTCGGAGAAGCGACCCAATTTATCAAACTCTCTCCATTCGTCGGTTCGTTTGATCTTTCCAGCCTTCGGGTTGTTAGATACGTCGGTCCTCTTCCGGAGGAGAACCTGAAGGTGCTTCGCCAGATCGCGCCTTTAGTGATGACGAGCTATGGATCGTCAGAGACATGTGCGTCACTGGTCTTCACAGATGAGTCAACATCTCTGGAGGCGCTGAGAGATGGTAACGTGGGGCGCCCTATCGATGGTTTCACCATGCGGGTGGTTGACAGTAATCGCAACCGAGTTGTTGGCGACGTTGGCGAACTAGAGGTCCAGAGCGAGTGGATTTTTAGCGGCTATGGCACCGAAACGAATGCAGCGAAAGCGCCCCTAACCGAGGACGGCTGGTTCCGCACCGGCGACCTGTTCAAGGAGAATGAGGATGGTTCCTTCACCATCATCGGGCGGTCCAATGACGTCTATAAATCTGGTGGCTACAATGTTCATCCTGCCGAGGTCGAAGCCGTACTGATGGCCCACCCACTGGTGAAGGAAGCATGTGTAATCGGTGTTCCAGATCCGACATATATTGCGGTAGGCAGGGCTTTTGTTGTGCTTCGGTCTGCGATGGATACCGGACGACTGCGGGAGTTTCTACGTGAGCGCCTAGCAGGGTACAAAGTGCCAAAGGAGATCGTCGTACTGGAACAGATGCCGCTTCTGCGTAATGACAAAGTCGACAGGAGTAGGTTGAGGAGCTTCGAGCGCTAGGCGCACCAAGTTATGCGTAGAGGGTGAGTTCGCCTAGGCCGAGCTATTCCGGTTGGCGGCGGGCTTTTCGGGCTCATATCAGCTGCCGAGCATCGTTACCGTCGTGATCAAGCTTTCACCGCGTGGCGCATTGCCGCCTGCACCACTGCCTGACGGTATGCTCCGTTGGGCGTAATCCGTGCCGCAATCGAGTTTGTGACAACGCCCGCATCCGCCACATTTATACCAAACCATATACGCCCAAGACAAACGGCAAAGCCGAACGCTTCATCCAGTCCGGCATCCGCGAATGGGCATACGGGCGGGCCTGTCAAAACTCCGGGCAACGGAAAAACGGATTGCCCTACTGGCTCCATCACTACAATTGGCGGAGTGAAGTTCCCCCGGTTTGATGGACACTTTTTGAGTTATCGAGGAGAGTGTTTGCATGCCGAGAACAAGGAACCCGTACCCTACGGAATTCAGGGAACATGAAATGGCTTTCTCAAAATTAAAAGCCGCACTCAGAAAAGCCGCCGCCCGCACAATCCCAGAACTTTGGGACGTTATCGCCGCCGCCATCGAGACTTTCAGCCAAGATGAGTGCATGAACTACTTCGCAAAGGCAGGATATGACCTGAACTAAATCGAAAACGCTCTAGACATTCGATTGAATATCTCCCAGCGCCCAAACAAGTCGATCCATATGCTTTTGAAGATTAACATCGATGCGCATGAAACGTTCGCCATCCGGCATGATGTCTGTCCCATCTTTAACAATGACACCCCGCTTCAGCAGCTCCTCGAACAAAAGAGACGAGGTGATTTGAGGGTCTATGATCTCGAGCAAAAAGAAATTGCTGCGAGAGCCAGGCACCATCCGGAAACGATTGAAACCAGAAAGCCTCTCCGAGACATAATCACGCATCTCGACGATCGTCTTAACTGTCTTTTCGACGTGCTCATTGTCAAAAACCGCTGCCGCGCCTCCAGCCACCTGAAGTTGCCCCATGTTCCAGGTAGGCTTTAAGTTCCATAGTGGTGCAATCAAATCTCGATTGGCAGATACACCAAAACCAACCCGCAGGCCGGCAAGCCCGAAAGCTTTTGAAAATGTCCTGAGAACGATCAGGTTGTCATACTCGGGAAGCAGATGGATGCCACCCTCTGTTTCCGTATAATGAATATACGCCTCATCCAGCACGACCAACGTTTCCTTACTCGCCGCCTCACAAATCCGCCGAATATCAACCTCATCAATGAATCGGCCGCTCGGGTTATGCGGATTAGCAACGAAGGCTATCCGCGGTTTTGTTTTTAATGCTGTAATGTACTGATCGATCTCGGGATCAAAATCTTGACCCATCTTGACAAAGACAGGTGTCCGGCCTTCACAGTTGGCATAGATGTGATAAATCGGAAAACACGGCTCGTGCATCAATATCGGTTCACCAGGTCCCGCAAATGCTCGGATAACCATTGCAATGACTTCAGTCTCGCCTGAACCGCAAACGACGCAATCGGGATCGATGTTGTATCTTTCACCAATGGCTTCGCGCAGCGGCTGAGCTGTCCAGTTTGGATAGATATCGACCCCAGTACGAGCCGCCTCGATAGCTGCCAATGCTTTAGGTGACGCGCCATATGGATTCTCTGCAGACCCCAGCTTAGCAATATCCTCCATGGGAATTTTATAACGCTCCGAGACGTACTCCTTAGGAAGCCCAGGGGTGTAGACTTGACCCTCAACGAGAGCGGGAACACTTACTTGTACCATTGCAATGAAATCTCCATATTTGGTTGTTTGCAAAAATTCGACACTATCTGCAAGCTGTAGCTGAAAATGAATTAGATACTCAGGGCGGGAAAGGAAATTGAGTGACCGCAACCGAGGACGGTCGGCATCGTCCCGTGGGCATGATTGTTGGCCACACTTTCCCTGATCCGGCCAAAATTGCCCTGCCTAAGGAGCGGCAATATGTCGACATCACCACCATCAACAATGTTGCACGAACCACGGTTGCCTTGAGTCCGCACATCCCAATTGCATGGTGGTGTCGGATGATTGTTGACATTTTCCATCAATGTACCGAGCTCCCGTTAAATCCGCCGGTGCCAGCTATCGGCTGTACAAAAAGCCGGCCGTTTCAATGATGATCTGGTTGGCAAGGAGAGCCGTGATCTGCGTCGGGTCTAAACTTGGATTGAGCTCAACCAAATCAAACCCGACAAGTCGGTTCTTCTCGCAAACAAATTCAAGGATTCCGCGCGCTTGTTCGAAGTCCAGACCGCCAACTTCTGGTGTGCCGGTACCAGGTGCGATTCCTGAATCCATCCCATCGATATCAAATGTGACGTACACATATTTGTCGGTCGGCAATCGCGAAGCCAATTCCTCAACACCGTTTGTGTGCACTTCCCAAGCTTGAATAATTTCGTTCCCATCGCGCAGGCTGGCTTCGAAATCTTCCTTGCGAGTCCGTGAACTACGAATCCCGATGGCAACAATTTTCTCAACCCAGGGCAACTCACGAACCCGGCGGAGCACGTTGCCATGCCCGTACCGCACGCCCATAGCCTCGTCACGATAGTCCATATGGGCGTCGAAATGCACAACTGTAATGGGATCGGAACCCTCGAATGCTCGCATCACAGGGAATGTGATGGAATGATCACCGCCAAGCACAAAAGGAAGCGCTTTGCGTTTTAGGATATTTTCGACCGAAGACGTAATCCTTTCGAAATTATCCTCCCACAACAGCGGAACGATATCGACGTCACCGCAATCGACGAATTTGCATACTGCCTTGTCACGCCCGGTCCGCATATCCCAGAACCCAGGCGCCCCTGGCGCCGATAATGATGAGAAGCGCACCGACATGTCGCGGATGGCGCGCGGCCCCCATCGCGTACCGGACCGAAATCCGGTCCCCTGATCGAACGGGACACCAAGGACCGCAATGTCGGCGGACCAGTCACTGTCGATATCGACGACAGGTGCCTTCACAAACGTCGCTGGGCCGAAGCACGAAAGACCTTTTGCTTTATAATCAGTCACGAATATTCCTCATGGTTGGAGCTATAGAAACAAACCATTCGACACATTATCAGTCGGCAGGATGAAACATTGTAATTAAGCTATAGACCTTCCGCGACTGTTCCCTCAACCGGGTGGCATTGTGGAAATCGAGAGCGGTTTTGCCCCGGAAATTTCCGAGGGTCTAGCCAAACTCGGCCACAAGGTCGGTCGCACGAACGGGCCCATGGGTGGCGCACAGGCGATCTGGTTAGACTGGAAAAATGGAACCCTTATCGGTGCTTCTGATCCTCGCAAGGATGGCTGCACTATTGGCTACTAAGTGTTAAACCTAAAAAGCTCTCTGATTCCAACCGCCCCTATGAACCACTCAACGCCGCTCGCGGCGGAACACATAGAACCCCGCGCCAGCGATGAGTGTGCCCCCGGAAATTACCCAGGCGTCGGGAAATTCGTCGAAAAATACAACACCATAAACCGTTGCCCAGAGAAGATAGAGGTAGAGGAAGGGCGATACTGTTGAAGCCGGCAAACGCTGAAAGGCGCGGATCACCAGGATATGACCAATAGCGCCGAAGATACCGATGCCAATTAAGAGCATCCAGTCAAGGGCACTGGGGGTGACCCAGACGAACGGCAGGGAGATCGACATCACCACGGTGCCGAGGAAAGCTCCATAGTAGAGGGTAGTGACCGGGTCTTCCGTCCGACTGAGAATAGGTGTTGTGAGGTGAAAGATTGCGGAACAAAAGGCCATCAGGAGCGCCATCACAGCACCCCCCCACTGCATGACCCCCATACCAGGCCGTATAACCAATACCACTCCGATGCCGCCGACAATTACCGCCGTCCAACGGCGCCAGCCCACTGATTCTCCGAGTACGGATGCAGACAAGGCCGTAATCAACAACGGTGCCAGAAAAGTGATGGCGTAAGCGTCGGCAAGCGGGATGAGGTGTATTGCCGTAAAAAACGACAGAGACATTACCACCATGAGGCTTGCGCGCACCGCTTGCAGGCCCGGGCGCGTGCTCTTAAAAAGCACTGCCGCTGGCATTGGCGGCAGCAGGATAAACAGAACGACGAATTGAACCAGGAACCGGGTCCAGCTAATCTGTAGGACGCTATAGGTTTCACTGGAATACTTGACAATCACGTCCATCGACGCAGTCAGGAAAGTGCCAACGACAATCTGAAGTATGCCGCTGGCGGGTGAGTTGAACATTGCCATCGCCGGGCGCATAGCGGGCACCATCACGGCCTTTGGAGGTTGTTGGTGTTCTAAAATTTAGGGCACCTTAAGGTTGATAGAAATCTCTTATGCTCAGGCATTTTCTACTTCCTGTTACCGGCATATAGAATGGTCGTGCCGGGGGGCGTCAATCGAAGGGGGACCGCCGACGCCATAGCCTCAAGTTCCTTGAGCGGAACATGACAGGCAATATGGTGTCCGTTTGCCGCTTCAATTTCTGGCGGCGTTTCGCGCTCGCAGATATCACCGACCTTGTGTGGACAGCGGCGATGGAAGCTGCAGCCGCGCGGTGCCGATGTGGCGGTCTCGACATCGCCTGTGAGGCGGATGCGGTTACGGCCTTCGATCTCCGCATCAACCAGTGGGACAGCAGAAAGGAGAGCTTCCGTATACGGGTGATAAGGTGGTTTCAAGACCTGTTCCGCCGTCCCGATCTCACAGATTTCGCCCGCATACATCACGGCAATTCTATCCGCGATATGAGCAACCACAGCCAAGTCATGGGAGATGAAGAGATAGGCCAGTCCCAGTTCATCTTGAAGATCGCTCAAAAGGTTAAGAATTGTGGCCTGGACTGAGACGTCGAGCGCCGAGACGGCCTCATCGAGAACAATGAATTCTGGCGACGATGCCAAAGCGCGGGCGATACCGACCCGTTGTTTCTCACCACCACTGAGCTGGTGTGGATACCGCTCGGCATAGGAAGCGGGGAGACCAACCTTGGTCAAGAGCTCGTCGACGCGGGTGCGTCTCTCCGCTTTCGTCAAATTCTCAAACAACACCAGGGGGCGATCAATAGCTTCACCAATTTTCGCCCGCGGATTAAGCGAAGAATCCGGATTCTGGAAAACGATCTGCGCCTTCTGACGCAGTGGTCGAAGGGTGCTTTCAGCAGCCGTTGTCACGTCTTGATCATCGATTACAATTGTCCCGTCTGACGGGTCGACCAAGCGCACGATGATACGGCCAAATGTTGTCTTGCCGCAACCGCTCTCGCCAACGAGACCAACAACCTCACCCTTGGAAATGCTCAAATTGACCCCATTGACGGCATGGAGAACACTCGGATTGAATGAGATTTTCGGGAGGCCACCGTTCATCGTTACGCGAAGCGAAGCAAGCAGTCCGCCGAGGTGGAAGCGCTTCACCAGGTTCGTCACCGTGACGAGGTGATCTCCATCGCCAGCCTTGGCTGACTTGGGACCGTTGGACGTCGTGTCGGTCTCAGGCCACGGCAGATCGCGCACATCCGCCACACGTCGGCAGCGAACCGCCCGCGATCCGTCGAGGTCCTCAATAACCGAGGCCTCTGAGCCACAAAGCTCTTCTGCGAAAGGGCAGCGGGTGTGGAACACACACCCCTGTGGAAGGTCGCGAAGGCTTGGAAACGCGCCCGCAATAGAGGGTAGCCGGTCGCAGTGTTCAAAATGAATCTGTGGCAGGGACGCCATCAAACCTTTCGTATAAGGATGATGCGGCTGAAACAGCACATCGCGTGTCTTCCCATACTCCAAAACCTGCCCGGCATAAAGAACACACACCTTGTCGCAAAGACGGCTCACGATGCCGAGATTATGAGTGATGAACAGCACACTCAACTGATGTTCGCGACGAAGATTGATCAGCAGATCAAGAATCTGCGCCTCAATCGTCACATCAAGTGCCGTTGTCGGTTCATCAAGAATCAACAGGTCGGGCTCACACGCCAATGCCGTCGCGATCAGCACCCGTTGCTGCATGCCGCCGCTCAGTTCATGCGGGTAAGCGCGGGCAACGGCTGCCGGACGCGGAATTCCCACCTCCTCCAGAAGCGAGACAACCTTTTCCATCGCTGCCGTCTGGCCCATTCCTTGATGTTCCATCAACGGTTCCGCGACTTGCAATCCTATGGTTAGCGCCGGATTAAGAGAGGTGAAGGGATCCTGAAAGACTGTGCTGATCTTGTCGCCGCGCAAGGCGACGCGGGCGTCGGTCGGGAGGGCGCGCAGGTCCTCACCACGATACACGATCTTGCCACTGTCGAGGGAAGCTTCATCGGCGAGAAGGCCGAGAACGGCGAGCGCCACGGTGCTCTTCCCTGAACCGGACTCACCGACTAGTCCCACGACCTCGCCCTGGGCGATGGAAAATGAAACATTATTAAGGGCGCGGATGCGGCCTACAGGTGTCGTATAGCTGACCGTCAGATCACGGAGCTCAAGGATTGAGGGTGTATTGCTCATCATGCTGCGCGCTTTATCATGCGCGGATCAAGTAACTCGCGCAGGCCGTCGCCAAGCAGGTTGATCCCGATGACGGTGGCGCAGAGAACCATCCCGGGAGCCAGAACAATCCAGGGGGCCTGATCGACATATGGCCGCGCCTCGCTGATCATCAGCCCCCAATCGGAGCTCGGTGGCTGGGCACCTAGGCCCAGGAAACTGAGCGCCGCACCCAGCAGAATAGCGAAGGTGACGCGAAGACTTCCCTCAACGATAACCGGAGGCCAGGCGTTAGGCAGGATCTCGAAAAAGAGGATATAATTTGCGCGTTCTCCACGTGCCCTGGCGGCGAGGATGAATTCTTCCTGTACAATCTCAAGGGTAACGCTTCGGGTCACGCGCGCGATAGGCGGAATATAGACAACGCCGACAGCCAGGGTCAACGTCCACAGGCTGGGTGAGGTGACAGCCAGAATTAACAAACCCAGAAGGACAGGCGGAAAGGACATCAGTACGTCCATGGCGCGCATAATTATTTCACCTGCGGTTCCCCGCCGGTAACCGGCGATCAGACCAAGCGGCACGCCCGTCAACAAGCAAACGGCGGTTGCGCCAAAGCCGATGAACAATGACAGCCGCGCCCCAAAAATAGTGCGGCTAAGGACATCGCGACCGAACTCGTCGGTGCCGAAGGGAAACTGGAAGCTTGGTGCCTCAAGCCTGTGTTGCGCTTGGATAAAGTCGTAGGGGTAAGGTGCCAGGAGGGGTCCGATAAAAGCCAACAGCAGAACAAGCACAACGATCGTGCTTCCCCAAACCAGGTTGCGGGGTAACGCAGCACGCTGCAAGGTGGGGGCGGTTCCAATTTCGCTCATATTAACGTCCTGATTCGCTGCTGCGTATCCTCGGGTTGAGGTAGGCGTACAGAAGATCCGCCATCAGGTTGGAAATACAGTAGATGGCGGCAACGATCAGAATTGCCGCTTGGACAAGCGGCAGGTCATGACGCTCAATGGCGAAGATCAACAGCCGCCCCAATCCCGGATAGGAAAATACGTTTTCAATCACCACGATGCCGCCGATTAGTACGCCAACATCAATGGCAAGAACGGTGATGGTCGGTAGCAACGCGTTTCGAAGCGCGTGGCGGACGATGACGACCCGCTCAGGCATGCCCTTGGCACGGGCATTCTTCACATACTGACTGCGCAGGGTCTCCAGCATGCTGGAACGGGTGAGCCGGGAAATGTGAGCAATGAAGGCGAATGTCAGTGTCGCCGTTGGCAGGACGAGGTGCCAGAGCCATGGACCGAAGCCCTCGTCGAGTGGCGTGTAGCCCCCGGTTGGGAACCATCGTAAATAACGTGAAAAAATCAGGATCAGGACAAGGCCCCAGAAGAATTCCGGGACCGAAATACCGAGATAGGTGAAAGTCGAGACGGCATGGTCAACGGGTTTATTGTGGCGGATGGCGGCTATGACGCCCAATCCGATACCAACAACGGCAATAAAGAAAAAGGATGCCACAGCCAAAATTGCTGAGCGCCCGAGAGCTTCACTTAGCATGGGGGCGATCGGCCTTTCCATAATGAGTGAGTCGCCGAGATCCCCCGTAAGAATGCCGGAGGCCCAGCGCCAGTACTGGACAGGCAACGGGTCATTAAGGCCAAGTTTTTCCGCAATCGCCTGGACCACTTCGTCGGGGGCGAACTGACCGGCAATGATGTGCGCCACACTGCCGGGAAGAGCCTGTGTGATTCCGAAAATCAGTATCGACATGATCACCAAAATGATACCGATTGAGGCGAGCCTCTTGAGGACATAAATGATCATGTAGCACCTCGGTGAAGATAAAAAGAACGGTAAGGTTGGCGCGGAGAGTGAGGGAAAGCGGCCGTCCCCGAAGGGACGGCCCGACTACGTCCTCCTCGCGTGGATTGACTCAGTCCACAGTTACGTTCTCGAGATCCAGGATCAACATCCAGTGGGCCGAGAAGTTCTTTACGTTGGCACGATAACCAACCGCATGATTGAGTACGTAAGGTATCACAGCGGGAGCATCGTTGTTGGCAAGCGCCTGGAAGTCAGCGTAAATCTTCTTACGATCCGACTCACTGTCGGAACGCCGGCCGTCTTCCAGGATCTTATCCATCTTGGAGCTCTTGTAGTTCCAAATCCCTGCGTTCCAGGAGCCGCTTGAGTGATACCAGGACCAGGTTGACGTATCGATTGTCGGCCGACTGAAGAAGCCGGTAACGTAGAACGCCGTCTTACCCTCGATATCAGCAAGGAACTTATCCCAAGGGACGGTCTGCAATTTTGCCTTGATACCGATCTGCTGCAGAGCGCTTCGGGCGACAACACCCAGTCGGGCCCGGGTCGGACGTCCGGCGGGTATGTAGAGGTTGGTCTCGAAGCCATCCGCATAACCGGCTTCGGTCATCAGCTTTTTAGCTGCGGCGATGTTGGGTGGGTTGAACCCGATAGATTTGTTGAAATACGGGTGGTTCGGCGGAATTGGCGTGTGGGTCGGTGAGCCATAACCGAACAATGCCAGATCCACCATCTGCTTCTTGTCGATGATCATATTGATGGCCTGACGGACCCGGATATCGTCAAAGGGTTTGTGGGCGATGTTCATAACCATCGCATCCCAACTTGACGTTGCAACCCGTGAGACTTTGATGCCCGAGATGCCTTCGACCTGCTTGATAGATTCCAGTGACAGGTTCCAGACCATATCGATCTCGCCGGTCTCTAACGCTGCGACTGCGGTCGATGTCTCAGGGATAATCCGGAAGATAAGTCGATCAATTTTAGGCAGGCCCTGTTTGAAGTAATCCGGGTTTTTGACCAGAACAAATTTGTCGCCCGGCGTATAGGATACAAACTTGAAAGGTCCGGTGCCGATAGGTTCCTTGGATAAGCTGTCAACCCGGTCGCGCGGAATCATGCGCGCCTGGCGTGAGGCAAACAGATCCTGAAAACCGCCATACGCTTGTTTGAGGTGGAAACGCACCGTATTTTTGTCGAGAATTTCCATCTTGTCGATGATCTGTAAATTGCTGCGCGATTTCGACCCGGTTTTCTTGTCCAGAATCCGGTTGATGCTGAAGACCACGTCCTCGGCGTCGAATACACGCCCGTGGTGGAATTTGACGCCTTTGCGCAGATGGAAGGTCCAGGTCTTCAGATCGCTGGAACTCTCCCAGCTTTCAGCAAGATCTGGCTCCGCCGTCATGTTGCGGTCCAAAGATACTAACGAACTGTATACCATCCAGTTGACGAGATATTCCTCGCCGGCCTTGGTCTTGTGTGGATCGAGGGTGTTGAGGCTTGACGGGACCGCGACCCTCAACACCTTTTCGGCGGATGCTGTCTGCGTCCACCCCATACCTGCGATAGCGGTAAATAACATCGCAATCAATAAACGTTTCATTGGTGGGCTCCTTCTCCCTTTTTACATGAGTGGCGGCACTTGCCGTTAACGCGGTAAATGACCGCGTCGGGGCGCGCCGTCGAACGTCACAATCGATTCCAATGATTCGCGCGATTCCAATGATTCGCGATACGAATGCCATGAAACCTTCTTGGACAAGCCAAGTGGCCCTCTACGAGTCCTTATCCAAACATACGTTAGCTTGATTGGGTTTGCTACCGTCAGGTCTAACGTCTTAGAAAACGAAGTCCTTAAAGCGGCGCAGAGACTCGCGTGCAGTGGTCATAATCTCTCGATATTGGCGTTCTGCCCCGACACCATCGCGCGCCGCCATGGCTTCGAGCAACTTTCGATGCATCACGAGTCCCCTTTCCAGACGGTCAGGAAGGATCATCACACGACGGGCCACCACAAGGGTCTTCTCGCGATTGAGATCGAGCATGTCTCTGAGGAACCGATTGCCGACAAATTGCAGCATACGATCGTTCAGTTCCTCGATAGTCGTGCGGTAATTTTCCATATCTCCGCCATCGATCGATGCCTGCAGGGGGATTGCGAAACCGCTCAACGAGATCGTCCCACGCTCCGACAGGCGCATTCTGGGTGGCCAACCGGTAAGCGAGCGCCTCAAGAACTTCGCGGACGTCGTAGAGTGCGAACACTTCATCAGGGTTCAGACGCGCTACCACTGCACCGCGGTTCGGGATTCGAACGATAAGGCCTCGCAGTTCCAGGGCGGTAAAGACCTCGCGAATGGTGGTGCGTGATTCCCCGAACTCTTTGGCAAGCTCGTTTTCGCGCAGTTTGCTCCCGGGTGACAGATCGTGACTGGCGATCCGTTCACGCAGCAGGCGCACGATCTCATCGATGTCATTTATACGGTTGATTGCAGTTTGATTATCCACTGATGCCTGGGACGGAGAAAACCGAACCGACCTCCTTTTTTTCTCTGCACTATCGGGGGTATTTGAAATTACACACCCGACGATTAACTGCAATACGACATGAATTCACCCTACTGCGGTTTCCCGTAGCCCAGCAATATTGTCAACAAAGGGTTGGCAATATTCAAACCAGCGCAACATGATTAAATTGCGAAAAAATCCAAGATGCGCATGGTTGTGAATTCGGCGCATAAACTATGGAGACATGATTATGGCGACTGATTTAAGAGGTTCAACCCGCATTCCCCAAGTAGATCGTGATTTCCGTCTACTGCTGCTGTCGCAAATCGCATATATTCCAATGCATTGATGGCATCGGAGGCGAGTGGGGATGGCTCACCCAACGGGTGCAAGAGAAT
>Ga0114925_10000943_pt1 | contig 13812 bp, 24 predicted proteins | sample SumtaG_2_FD_87287 | JGI IMG/M metagenome (GOLD analysis project Ga0114925, IMG submission 87287) | Deep subsurface microbial communities from Indian Ocean to uncover new lineages of life (NeLLi) - Sumatra_00607 metaG | ecosystem: Environmental > Aquatic > Marine > Oceanic > Sediment | place... | reverse complement strand
TACATACCCTCGGTACGCAGCAAGACGAGAAGACCAAAACCCTATCTGGTCCACATGAAGCTTCGTGAGATCCTCTGGAAACTCATAATCCGCTCCGAAGCTAACTGGCTGTATAGGAAAAGAAAGATCACTCTCTCTCATATAACACACGCCAATATCTAAATGTATACCAAATTAGTCTGAGAAGAGCCCAAGCAAATAATAAGCTAAACAAGATCCAAAAGACATCATACACCTTACCAGAAAAGAACGTGAATGGAAGAGCCAATAGCCAAAACACTAGAGGTATGAAAAGTCTTTTCTTAAATTCCTTCTTAATTCTCTCTTTGTCCATCCGACCACTCCTCAAACTCCTCCCATTCCCCCTCATAATCATAGTATCTACCAAAAATATCTAAATCACCACTTAAAAGATCACCTCTACTCGCAATAAGAGTCTCGAGAAGCTCTAATCTACCACGCCTATCTCTGCTCATATTACGCATCATAAAATTTCTCATAAACTCATCATGTAACCCCTGACTATGACCAGCTTCCCTACCCATCATAAGAGTACGACTAATAATAGAAGCAGTAGTCATGCCAATAACATCTGCTGGTTGTATAGATGTCATTTCCCTAATAATTTCCCTATCACGACATGTGTGTCCAGACCTACAGATTACACACTCAGGGTGGATAGGAGGGTCAACACCATGAGGGATTAGAATAGAAAACTCCCCACCACAGTCTATACATACATATTTTAGATTAATGCTATCCATCATGCCCCTTATGCTCTGTAGCAACAACTCCCTTTACTGGATCCTTCTTCCAATCCCTTTCTAAAACCTCAGCAATAACCCGCCCAATAATCATCTCAGCATCCAACTCTTCACATTCCATCAATTGTATACCATATATAACAATATCAGCAAAAGCATCACCAATCAAATCCCTAGCCTTATCTCCATCTATATTCCTTATGCCCTGACGTCTCTTTGTAAGAATATGAGCAAGCTCACCGAGTTCTTCCATCATGGCAATACAATTACCATCGCTATCAAGAAGCTTATCCTCGCCAAAGTTCTTCTCAGCCCAAGCCCGTAGTTCATCCTGCCTTAGATCGACTGCCATTTTCTTCTTATCTACTTCTTCCTAGCCACAGTATTGCCACTCCTGCTACCAGAATACCTATGCCCACGAAGCCTAGCGACTCATAGACAGTGCCTCCTATGCACAGCATCGATAGACCCACGATATAGGCACCAAATGCCACTGATACTGCTACCCACCCTGGGATTCTGATTCTTGCTATCATCCTACCAACTCCTTCAAACAAATAACACAATAAATGTATTAGACAAAGTTATCTACTCCCCCTCAAATTACTGTGTTAAGTCGATCTCTTTTGGGTCAACCTCTGGCAAAGACAATAGCTGAACAAGCATACTACAAGCACTTAATTCTAGTTCAATAAACTCTACTAAATCATGATTTATCTGGTCATCATCTATACTCAACTTGACATTGACACAGCCATTAAGAGGACACTTTTTACAATTTGGGCCATTACCATCCGTAAGCTCATTACACTGCTTCTTGATTGCTAAAAGTGTATCAATTTCCATGTGCTTTATCCCAAGCCCTTTCCCTTTTCATGAAACCCCTTACCGCAGCACAGTGTTTATTCAACTTCTTTTCAGTACGAAACAAGCCAACCATCTCACAAATAATTAGTTCAGCACCCCTTGGGCTCTTGATGGTCATTATCACTACTCTCTCTGGATTAAATCTCTTATCCTTTGGCAGCATCCGTAACATACTCGAGGTAACACAACACCATCCCCACTCAAGATCAGTTATAATATCCCCAACCCTCACACTCATTTATCTACTCCAAGGTTGGTCGTCAAAACTAATACCAAACTCCAAATCATCAAAGAGCTTATCTAGTTGTATATTAAGACCATACTCGTGCTGCTGACACGGCTCACCACAGTCAACAGGAAATACCGACCCCCTAATTATTTCACCAAATGTCTGTTTCCTGAGACTACCCAATCTATAACTACTTCTACCAAAGCGATTTCCAGGATGCATAGTAAACTCACAATGCCAAACATTTCCGAATGGATCAACTCCCCTCTTCCACACACCAGCCCTACATACTCTTGACCTCCCCATCCCTACTAAGAACTGATCCTTGGAAAGTATGTCATCCTCAGACAATCCTCTTATTCCAAGATCACTACCCTTTGAAATCCTAGAAATCTGTTCTAATACAGCACGTCTATCCTTACCACTAAGAGGAGCCGTTTGACCAACACTCTCCCCACGAAGCTGTATAAAGTCTACACCAACATGCCTCCACAAATCAACCATATTAAATATCTCATGACAGTTATCATTGAATATTATACAGCTAATACCAACATTGATGCTTGAGCCTCTGTCTCTCTTCATATTGAGAAGCCTCTTAACATTTGAAATAATGTCTTCAAGACTCGCACCATACTCACCGTGTATCTTACCATAAGTCAATTGGCTAGCAGCACTAGCACTAATCCTTATTTGATCGCATCCAAGTAAAACTTCACACACATATTCATCCATGATAGAGCCATTAGTATACACTCTGGTCTTAAACCCCATTGCATTAGCCATACTAATAGAGTCTACACATAAAGGAGCAGTAAATGGCTCCTTCCCACCAGAAAACCAAATCTCCTGAACACCATTCTCATAGAGCTCAGTAAAAAGATCTGCTATTTCACTATGCGAGAGAAGTTCACCACCCTCCTCATACTCGGCATCCCTCGAGAAGCAAAATGAGCAATAACCATTGCAAAACAATCCCAAATGCATTTCTACAATAAGTGGATAAGCAAACCCGTACTCCCAAAAATTCTCAATCCACTTCCTATTTTCTAAAACCCCAAAAAACGTCTTCGAGAACTCTGGATATTTAGAGCCCTCTAAAAGAATGCTACCATCCTTTTGTATCTCCCTATATATCTCCACCAATCTTTCCTTAGAAATACTAGCACCCAGAGCGACACTGGAGCTTCTAGTATCTGGTCTATTCCTTAATATCTCAACTACACTATCTATATCGTTCATTGCCCTAACAATCCCTCTACAAACCCACGAAATCTATCCGCAAACATGTGTTCCCAATGCTTCAGAATACCAAAATTATGCTCAACTATCTCTCTCCTAAGAACGTCATCAGAAAATACCATATCTATATACTTAACAGCATCTGCGGGGCATTCCACATAAAAAGCCCTCAGCCCAACCTCCTCAAAACAATCCTTAGCCCAATTGGCCACGATCGGAACCAAACCCATTTCCATACATTCTAGGTGGTTATACTCAACATTCTCCTCTATCTCGTAACTAAATGGAAATGATAAAAACACCTTCGCCTCTGAGAGCAAATCACGCTTATCCTCGTCTAAAACATTCGCCCACATCTGGACACCCATCTTACTAACCTTATCATAGTACAAGCCATATTCATAAGGCTCATCAACCTTCTGACCTATGATGTATATCTTATATCTCCCAGACAAGGTAGCTACAAGTCTATGACCCCTCTCTGGAACTATCCTACCGAGCGAGACAACAATATTTTCCCTCTTATTACCTTTAGAATCAATATCTAGATCAACACCAGAAGTCCTCGCAATATATGGCAATGGCAATCTAAGAATTGGTGCATCCTTATTGTATTTTCGGATATATTCTTCAGTTGGAGATAAAACAGTAACAAACCCATCTGCAAATCCAGACCACACCTCACCACCATATCTATGAAAGTGGTCACCGTCATGAACAACAAATATAATCTTTCCTGGAAGGAACATCAAATCAAAGTGGTCGAATCTACCATCAGAAGGAATAGTTACAAGGGAATAATCAACAGACCTAAGCCCCTCTATCTCATCTATTTTGTCTACAATTGAAATACTGTCATCTGGAAGATACTCAACAGCTACTTCACCAGCTGGAGCATAAATGGGAGCACTAAGAACCTTAGCAGCATAGTATGTATATGTTAGTGCACCACCAGGAAAACTACATACTGGAGGAAGAGCACAAACTATACCAGAAAGATCCCTCTCGATAACCTGTGGCTTCGGCTTCTCTTTCCTGAAGCTTAGTTCCCCACCCCCACTAATAGCCAGCTTCCTAATACCCATTAATCTCCTTACAAGACTACGAGCCCATCATAAATCTTATGATTGTATTATCCTTGGTAATTTCAGAACGCTCTTGAATAATCTCATAGTTCTCAAAGAACACATGATGATCATCATCAGTCTTATTTAGCATGCCATTAGCTAAGACAGCTAAATCTAACCAAGTAGGATTCTCGCAAAAAGCAAAAAACATATCTGTATCGTCTAATACAGTCACATTCCCTTTAACTGCAATCTCCCCAAGGTTATCAATTGGAATTCCATTGGCATCAGATTTAAAGGCTGAGTATCGCACCCTTACCTCGTCCTTTATATCCTTTGCTACTTTAGCTTGGATAGCATCGTAAGCTGCTCTCCATAATTCTTTTTGTGTTGTCACTTTCCCTCCTTCTGATGGGTATGCCATTACAGCATATATCAACCCTATTCCCCTTTAATCTCAATTGAATTCTCGATCCATTCCTCAACCATCCGTTTATAATCCTCAAAAAACTCAGTAGGAGTGCCATGATTATAAACAGCCCTCTCGTATTTAGATTGAGTCATATACTCTTTTATTTCCCCACTAAGACTAGTAAGAAATACCAATAACCATGTTGGCATCAATGCCACACCCATCTTATCAGGCAGGCACAACTTACTAGGAGTCTTTCCATCCCTACGTGCTAAGCATCTCGAATGATAAGCAATAAAATCAAAATACTCATGCCCAAATACTCTGCCAGCTATCCTTGCAGCCCAAAGCGGATGTAATTCCCCCTCCCCACCATCTATATTTATCTTCCCCCAATATCCCAAATCATGAATAACTATGCAGAACAATTCTTTTACACTCGGCAATCGTTTGTACAATTTCACCCAAGCAACCACTACAAATGGCGGGTGAAGAATAAACTGATGTCCACCAAATAAAATACTCTTAGTCCCAGCTCTCACTGCTTAATACTCATAATACAATAATCTTTGAGAATACCAAAATCCTCTGATGCATCCTTACCATATCTCCTCAATTTTGCCATTATTCCTAATCCCAAATATATTACCCCATGGACCATCCCTAGTTTTAACTACATCACTACTAGAATTCAGAAGACCCAACTCCTCCTCAGATAATCCAGACCCAAATCCCTTCAAGTGTAGCCAATTAACCTTTGCAACCGCCGATTCTAAAATTGCATTTGCCATTCCTAACTCCTCTCTAACCTGCATCACGAACCCGCACCAGATATGTCCTATTGTCAAAACCACCCTTCTCTGCGAGTTTCTTTACACGCCTCTGCTCCACGTCATTCTGGTCTAATCCCATGTCATACATAATACAACAGATAACTTCTAACATATCAGCAATCTCATCAGCAGCCTGCCCATCAAAATCACTACGCTTAGAAGCAGCCACTACGTTAGTGAACTCATCAACTTCCTCTTTAAGCTTCTCAACAAGAGCTATACTAAATTCTCTCTGTGTTAGTTTTATAACATAAGGAGATTGACCAGCAGCTCTAATTATACTAGGAATATTATCCCTCACCAATTTACCATGTATCATGGCACCCTCACTTCCCTTCCAGAAAGAGCCTCTGAGAACGCATACATTATCTGCCGAGCCATCCTGCTAGAGTGGTGAACACCAACCCTATGTAGATTCCTACTAAAAAGAAAAGCCGAGCTTCTAAAATCATCATAACTAATACTTGGCATAAAGTCTAGTCTGTCTTTGTAAAAAGTTTTAGAGCCACCTAATCCCACAAAGCGAACATCTGAAACCTTTCCATCCGTCCACTCACCAAACCAATCCATCTTCGAGGATACCTTAATGGACTTTACATCCAACCCCAGGATCGCAAAAACATCATTAAGCTCCCCACTACCATACTCGCCATTTATTATTATATATCCATCTTCACACATACCATTTTGTCTATGGCCAGAGCAGGAAAAGAGAGTTGCATAGCCCATCTCATTTAGATCCCTGACTACATCCCTAATCTTTGGATCTATTAGTCTGTAATTTATTTTTTCACTCGCCATGGATCTTCCCCACGCTTCGAATGGCATAATGAATATAAATCACAGGCAACAGCATTCCACTCGTTACCACACCTAGAATCCCTCTCAAGCATATTATGCCCTACTGCACACTTCTCTATATTTCTAAGCCAATCAAGCAAATGCTCAATAAACTTATCTTCTAGCTTCATTTTTATGGGAAACAAATCCCAACTAGCTGGATCCTCCTTAACTATGTATCCCTGATGAACCCCAGTCATATAACTATACAAACTCCATTGCACAGTCTGCTCCCAAGAAGGATCAGCAAACCAAGAGGTCGACTTCCACTCTATTAACCAATCAAGACCATCACCGTCACTAACTATCCAGTCTGGAGTACCCTTAATACAAGGATCTTGTACTTCTAATCTCTTTCCAGGTCTAACCGCTAATCCAGCCTTCTTGAATATCTCAAGCCATATATCATGATGCCTAGTCCCTCTCTCCATTCGTTTAATAGAAGCAACATCAAAATCAGAAAACTTTGCTACACCTATATAACAATACAAATTAAACCTAGCACAATCACTTATTCCACTTGGTCTAAAAAAACCAGCTGTCGCCGTCTGAGAAACATTCCTTGCAAAATATCTGTCTATTGCCCTAACGAAGAAGGGCTTACTCCCCATAGAGTCAACTATGTTTCTTACTCCCATTTTCCCTTCCCAATAATGTGAGTTACATGCCCATCCTTATCTCTAATAATCTCATGCGTATCAAACCAAACCTTTAATTCACGCCTGGCGAATAATCCACAAAGAGTCCCAACCAATGCTGCAATTATTACAATAATAACCCAATTCATTCTGGCTTTCTTCCAGCAGCACTCTCTACCCACTCACTAATAAAAGAAATCATTTCCGCTTTGACGGTCTCCTTTGGGGACGCCCTAGTCAATCTGAGAACTGGCAGCTTAAAATGCTCAAGTAAATACTCATCCCTTCTCCTGTCCCCCTTCCGCATATGATGAGCACCATCATATTCTATAGCAACATGCTCCTTATGTAAATATATATCAACTCTAAATGGATCAAATGGAACTTCCATCTCTGTTGAGAAACCCAAATCAACTAACATCTCATTTAATGCAAGTTGCCCACCAGTATATTCCTTCCTATCCGTATCCTTATTTCTCATTTCCCACATCCTCAAGACTGTCAACCACTTTACCAATAATAGCAGTTCCAATCACAATTCCAAGTATGGAGCTAATTACACCAGGAACATCAAAATCATCCTCATCGTCGATATCAGGATTAGTATATGTTCTAGCTCTTCTCCTGCCAAATAATCTCATAACAGCAAACTTAATAGCCTCACAGATCCCGAGAAGCAGCCTTCCTATGTAATATAGCAAATCACCCATATACTCTATCCATCTAAATCTCTTCAAAATCTGGAATAATCGTAGAAGTGCCGCTCCTCCCAGGACTAGTTAAGTCTACAATACCAATAAATCTTATCCTCTCAGGACCGATACTCTCGACACTATAAAACGCAAGTGGCTCATCTATACTCTGCATGTCAAATTCGTCGTCAAGTCTTAATTTATTCTTAATACCACGAACATCAATCTCAAAAATGGCTAGTCTTCTACCCAGCCAGTCTGGCTGCTGGGACAGCATCTCCCTCCAATCATCACACAAATATATACCTTCAATCGGACCATGATTCACACTAATCCTAGACATGCCACTCCTAAGACCTACATTTACTATTGCATTCTTCCTACTCTCATCCGTTATGTGATAAAGAGAATCTGGCACTCTCATGATTTCCTCCACTAACCATATAATCTCTCCACAGCCTCCTGCCTATTGCACCTTATACACAAAACTCTATATCCATCTGGAAAGTCTGCTTGTCTTACCTTCCTATAAAACTTGCAGCTACCACCCTCAAATCCGAGCCTTCTTCTATGCTTATTTCCCCCACCACCGATGTGATCAAGAGAAAGTTTCGACATTTTCTCCTCACCACATGCCCCACATCTGGGTTTTCCGCCAGCATAGTAAGAAAGAACCTCCCTCTTAATTTGAGAGCACTCATTAACCGCCACTGCCATGTACACTCCTTAATACCTGACGAAGCTCCTCCCTACAATGAAAACACCAAAATCTACGTTTCGTGGATAGCCGTTCCTTATGGTACAAGTGCCTATCTTTTTCTATATGTTCTGGATCTTCACACATCTCTTCAAGAAAATCTAGAACCTTATTCTGGGAGAGAACTGCCAGATTTCTCCTGTTCGGTAATAATATTTCCATGCGTCCAGGGAGTGCCTCCGCCTTTGCCTCCTCCCCATAAATTCTTATTATCTCCTCATCACTCACTAGCACCTGCATCGCCCTGCTCGCTGGGCTCTTCTCCAGCTGGTTCGACCTCTTCACCACTTGTTTCCTCCTCTAGATCTACAGTACCCATCCTTGCTCTAGCAACGGCTTCAGACAATTCCCTAACAGCATCATCATTGTGACTAAAGAACGTCAGCACAGCATCCCATCCCTGGTACTTCATCTCATTAAATGTAAACCAGGAGCCAGCTTTCTCTATTATATCAATATCAAGAGCCATTTGGCAGATACTCTCTATCAAATCAACATACCCACCAAAATAGAATGGCAAATCTGCCTCACGCCAAGGAGCAGCAACAGTATTCTTTGTGCTCTTAACAGTCATGTGAAATCCAACTCGCTCCTCCACCTTGGAATTCTTCGACAAAATCCAGTCGCCTCTTCTAATATGCAGAGTTAATGAGGAATAAAACCCCATAGCTCTACCACCTGGATTTGTATCCACAGCATAAGGACCAATGCCACTTCTGCGCTGGTTAGTAAATACAACAAGAGTATTACTGGCAGAAAGTGCAGGAATCAACTTTCTAAGACCCTTAGAGAAAACTCGGGCTTGTAGCCCCATCGTCTGCTGAGCCATCTCATCCTCATTCTCAGATATTGGTACAAGTGCAGCAAGACTATCAACAGCTACAAGCCCATATCCCTTCTCTATTAAGTCGCTAACTGCGTCAAAGACACTCTCCGCTACATTCCCCTGAATAATTGTTAAATTATCTATATCGATCTTAGTTGTAGCAAACCAATCTGGATCAAACTTCTGCTCAGCATTAAAATAGATACAATCTAATCCCATCCTCTGTGCAGATCTTATTAGCAGCTGAGTCAGAAATGTCTTACCAGTAGAAGGATCTCCTTCCAGAAGGACTATTCTACCTCTAGGTGCTCCCCCACCAATGATCATATCTAACTGGGGAACACCAAATGGAATTGTCTCTACTTTGAGCCCATCGTCACTAGCTAAAAAAGCTTTCAGACCAGATCGCTTCTCAACCAACTTTACAACATCAGCAATATCCAGTCTTCTCATCTATTTCATTCTAGGATGCGTGCGACTCCGCATCTCCTCAGCAGTGTTCTCAAACTCATCATCTGAAGGACGCCTTCTCTGGACAGGCTTAATAGCCACAGAGGCACCAGCACGCTGCTTTTCATACTTCTTAACATCAGCGTCTGGGAGGAATACAACATCCTCTCGCTCTTCCGCACGCTTCGCAGCCTTCTCCTCTGAAGACATGGAATCCTCCGCTGCATCCGATCCAGGAATGGACTTCCCAAGAAGCCACCTATACCATATAATCTTGACGAAGCTTTCTCTTTTAACACCCCTATATTTTATTGCTGATCTAAGGATATCTCGAATATTCTCATTTCGTTCACTTCTCATAGCAGAGTCCTTTCTCCTATATCTCCCTACCACTTTCTTAATTGCGGGTCGATCTAGCGACCCCCGAGAAGGGGTTTCCTCTTTGTCCCAAGAAACTCTTAGATTATCTAGAAGACCCATTTACCATCCCCCAAGCAGAGCCTATCGCATCCTCTATAGAACTCTTAGCTTTCTCCCCACCACTATACAGAGCAGATGCTGGATGGAAAGTTGGGATACAAACATAGCTATCCATGTCAAATCTCGCCCCCGCAACCTCCGATATTGGTACATTCTCTCCCGTGAGAGCCTTATATGCCACCTTACCAAGTGGAATAACTACCTTTGGCTTGACTCTATTAATCGTCATTTTTAACCTATTACCACAACATTCAATCTCAACATCATCTGGATCCCTATTCTTTCCCTCTTCATTTACAGACCTACAAAGAATAGAATTATCAATCCACAAATCCTTATCCCTATCTATCATAAGCTTATTTAATATGCTATCTAGTATCTCACCAGCCCTACCAACAAAAGGTTTTCCTTCCTGAACCTCGTTCCATCCAGGAGCCATCCCTATAAGAAATATATCCGCATTCTCATTACCGCACGGAGGTACAAACGGAGCTTTTATCAGCGGACACTTATAACACTGTCCACCATCTACCTTCCTATCATTCCACTCCCATATCTCCTCAGCTATAACATAGTTCATGCTAGGAGGAACCAGACCTTTAACACACAATATATCCTCACCAACCTTTTTTCTCCATAACATATCCTTAACACTTGGATACAAATAGTTCTTAATATGTATATTGATAGGAATATTCGTTTCATCCTGCAAATAAATAATTGCCCACTCATCCCCATAACGCTCGTCGAACCTAGTTCTCCAATCCTTCAACTTGGAAGACTGTTCCAACTCAGTTAGACTCTTCACATTTACTTGCCTATCCATAACTCCAGCAACAGTCACACGTCTTATATCAAAACTAAAACCGAGATCACCTATCCTAACATCCCTATCAGAAATATTCCTCATTCTCTCAGCAAACTCATACAAACCAAACACATCAACTGTATCATCGTCAGTAAAGAGCTCCGAGTCATTTATAATATTCCACACTCTAGAATTAACAGCACGACGCACTGCTCTATCTTCAAGATCACTTTCATCAACAATAGGATATAATGAAACAATCTCCTCAGCTGCTGTCTGCGGTACAATAGAGAGAAGACCAGCCCTCAGATCATCACCCTCAAGAGCCCACTCTACACCACTCTTATTTACCTTGGGAGGAAGAACCCTACCAAAATCCCGATCTATATACTCCCTAAGAAGTGCCTTCAGCTTATCTGGATTGTCCATATTATGATTGCAAAGAGTCTTATAAAATAACCTAGGATAATGCGCTTTAAACCAAGCAGTTCTATATGCTATAAGAGCATACCCAGTAGAATGAGATTTGTTGAAACCATAACTCCCAAATGTAGATATATGGTCAAAGATATGATTAGCATACTCCTCAGTTATACCATGGATCCTACACGCACCCTCATTAAATATAGCACGATACTTGTTGAAGAACTCATCACCCAAAGACTTTGACATGGCATTCCTAATAGATGCAACATCAGTATCGTTCATCCCACCAACTTCTTTACAAATGCGAAGAACCTGTTCTTGGAAAACCGACATGCCATATGTAGAAGCAGTTATGCTATCTATAATATCTAGTTCCCACTCTTTCCTAGTACCAGCCTTCTTTGCTTTACTGATAATCTCAGTATTTCCTGTGTGGAGTGGACCTGGCCTCGACAAGCTATTTACCAGAATCAGATCATCAAAAGAATCAATTCTTATTTGTCTAAGAACAGAAGCTGTACCAGTAGCACCAAACTGAAAAACACCCAAAGACCCATTCGTATTGAACAAGTCCAGAGTTAATTCATCATCCATCGCTAAAAGTTCTGGATTAACTCCAGTCTCTTCAATTAGATCTCTAAGCATCCCCAACTCATCTATTCCAAGTATATCCATTTTAAGAAGATCAAATTGGCCAGCGGTGTATATATCAATAGAAGCTATCGGCACATCATCCTTATTACCTATGAATGCCATAGAGCCAACTAGTGGAGAACTACTAACAACAAGACCAGCAGCATTCACACCAGAATGTCTGAATTGATCCTCCAGCAGCAAAGCTGACTTTATTTCTGGATATCTTTCCGCAACTTCCTGAGCCTGTCTGAACTCAACAAATGTATCCTCAATAGTATTAGAAGCACGAGCATCAGCTGAAGATCTCTCTATTAGAACCTGCTGAACTCTCTCCACCTCTGACATCGGAATCTCAAAAACTTTGCCAACCTCCCTAAGAGCACTCCTACCTTTAAATCTCGAGAATGTGGTAAAGTGAGCAACATTTCTCCATCCAAATTTACTCTGCACATACTTAATAACATCTGGTCGCCTATCAGACTGAAAATCTAGATCTATATCTGGAGGGTCAATACGATCCTCTGACATAAACCTCTCCATGACAAGATCATGTTCTATAGGATCTACTCCCGTTATTCCAAGAACATATGCTGTTAAGCAGCACCCCGCAGACCCTCTACAAGGACCAACCATCACATCATTAGCCTTAGCCCAATCAACAATATCGTCAACTACAAGAAAATAATCAGCAAAATTCTTACGAGATATAAGATCTAGTTCCCTCCCCAGTCTTTCTACATATTCTGGATGCCTATCCAGACCCATGTATTGCAAACCCTCCTCCGATCTCTGTTTAAGCACTGGAAAAGGATCGTCACAATATTTAACACTGCCAGTCTTCGGAATCTCCACATTACACTCAGCAGCGATCTTTTCCTGATTGTTGAACATCTCAAGCAAATCTGCCTTCGTAAAGTAATCACCAAGAGTGGATTGCGCATGCTGCCAAGCTTCGTCGTCCTCCATATAGTAACATGAGGAGGGCATGTCGTGCTGCTTCTCCCTAAATGTCATTCTATCCCTTATGCATGAAAGAATCTTCCATACCTTCTCACTACCTTTCTCTACATAGTGAACATCATTAGTAAGAATAAGGGGGATATCGAGCTTCTTAGACATAGCCCTAAGAACTGGAGCAGTGATATATGTTTCCTCTATATCTACTGGGAGAACCTCTAAATAAAATCTCCCATCAAATACCTCTTTAAACCATCTGACTATCCTAACGGCTTCAGCAATATCATTCTCTAGAATCTTCTCAGAAAGAATTGAGGAAATACAACCAGAGAACACAATCAAACCCTCGGAGCACTCTTCCAACATCTTAAAGTCAATATTTGGCTTGTAGTAATGCACATCCTCCATAAAAGATGCTGTAATAAGACTCATGAGATTCCTATAACCTTCTACATTACTAGCAAGAACAGTCAAGTGATTCTTATGTCTCTGTGGCTCCCTAATATCTGGAACCATATACATCTCACAACCAAATATTGGCCGAATACCAGCGTCTATGCAATCCTTCGAGAAGTAAGCATGTACAAAGCAGTTCCCATGGTCGGTTATTGCAGCAGCCTTCCTACCAAGCTGGGTCAATTTTTCCGTTATCTGCTCCGAGCGACCCGAGCCATCAAGGAATGAGCAGGTACTATGTGCATGTAAATCTATCATATCAACTCCTTTGGCGAGGGCCAATGGCAGAAAGGAGAGACTTCTCGATTCTGTGCGCTAAGATCCATCAGCCCCCGCTACACCCATATAGAGTACCATGGACGCCCCGAGAAATCATCCGTCCACTAGTACTCCTAGTATATTCTAGCCTGAACTAGTATAGAAAGCTAGTCT
>Ga0114925_10000942_pt1 | contig 13827 bp, 18 predicted proteins | sample SumtaG_2_FD_87287 | JGI IMG/M metagenome (GOLD analysis project Ga0114925, IMG submission 87287) | Deep subsurface microbial communities from Indian Ocean to uncover new lineages of life (NeLLi) - Sumatra_00607 metaG | ecosystem: Environmental > Aquatic > Marine > Oceanic > Sediment | place... | reverse complement strand
GTAGAAAGCGCGCGAAAGCAGCTTCGCGGAGATCTGGCCCTCAGTCGCGCTCCGCTGAAGCAGCGCGATGAGATCCGCCGGGCGCTGCGGGTCCCCGGCCACGTCCTGGACGGCGGCCTGCACCGCGGCGACTATCTGCCTGAACTGCGCCGCCGTTAGCTCCATGCCCTCGCCGGCGCGCACGATGGTCTGACCCGCTTTCAGCATGGTCGATCTGCCAGTCACCTGGTATAGAACCCTGTCAAAGATGCTGTTCCAGATGCCCGTCGCCCCTGCACCGGGATCGCGCGATGGTCGCGGGGCAACTCGCTCCTCCGGCGTAACGACGGGCGCGGGCGTTACGACAGCCGGCGTCGGCTCCGGGCCGGCTGGCTGCCAGACGCCGCCCGGCGTCTCGATCCGCGGGTACGTGCCCTGCATGTAAAAGCCGCGTGTCAGGAAGTATATATCGCCGCGGGTTACACGCCAGCGGCGCTCCGCCTCCGCGTAGGCCTGCGCCGTTCCGGTGCGCTTCGCTTCCTGCCACATCTCCGCCAGCATCTGGCCCCACTTGGCCGCCGGCACGGCTACAGGCGGATCGGCGTATGTGCGGCCGTAGTGGCGCGCCAGCACCGTCATGGCCGCCTGCTCGATCATCATCTTCCAGTCGGTAAGGCCCGTCGGCGTCTCAAACTTTATCACCGGCGTCGGCTCTGGGACGGGCGTCGGTGTGGGAGTCGGCGTGACCAGCGTAACGGGCGTGACGACCGTCGCGGGCGTCTCCACGGGCGTCTCCTGGCCCAGTATCCCCGCGAACATCTGCTTGATCGCCCTGCCGTCAACTATCATCTGCCTGCCTCCTCTGCTCGATACCCCGATTCCGAGGGGAACAGAAAAAACCCGGCAAAGGGATGCTCCCCTCGGCGCCGGGTTTCTGAAAAGCTTCTACGAATCAATTAGTGCTTATACTTCATATATCTTTTCCCTTACTATGCCGTCAGGCTCCCAGCCGCAGTCAAACGGCTGTGTCGGATCGAGCGGTATCCACTGCTCAGGAGCGTGCGGCGGCAGGCCCACCAGCAGGTATATATGGTGAAAGTCATCCTGCCCGCGCATCTGGATCACCTTGATCCTCACCGCGTGGCCCACGGCTTGCAGCGCCGCGCCCAGCAGCGCGACCATATCATCGCAATCGCCCATCGCCAGTTGGAGCGTCCGGTCGGGCGTCCGGTAGGTGTCTATGTCCCGCGTATCCAGCGTGTACCGGACGTTCGCGCGCACGTAATCCATCATAGTGCAGGCCTCGCCGAGCCAGTCGCGAACCGCGACACACCAGGTATCGCCGCAGTAGTCCGTCAGCGCCATCGACGCGAAGGTGTGGACCATCCCGGAGACGCGCCCCTTGTGGATGTTCTCCGTCACGAAGCCCACCCTGTCGTCAGTCGAGCGTACCGTCCGCATCTTCCCCCGCATTGACGCCAGGTCCTTCGGGTTGGCCGCCGCCCTCACTCGGTTCGCCCGGCTCCTCCGGCTGGCTCCCCGCGGCCGGCTCCTCAATATGCTCGCTCTGAAGGATCTCATTCGCACCCTCCGATTCCTGCTCCGCCTGCTCCGCGTAGCTCCTCAACACCTCCACGGCGCCTGCCAGAAACTTCTCCTGGTACTCCGCCCCTCTGGCCCCCACTTCGGGCACGATTCCAGGCAGCATCGATGCCGCCGCGTCCGGGTTCGTCTCGTAGTCCCGCCACTGCGGCGGAACGCCTTGCGGCCCCGAGAGATCGACAAACGCGTCGATCACCCGCGCCGCATATTCCCCCGCGGCCTCGGGGTCCACGCCCGCGGCGATCATACGCCTCAGTTGTCCCAGGCCGTCTATTACAGGCAGGTTCGGCTCCTGAGCCGGCGCCCCCATCACCTCACCACCCGGCGGATGCCCCGCCTGTGACGGCAGGGCAGCGGCCGGCGTGGCAGAAGCGCCCGGCGATCGCGACATATCGCCGGTCGGTGGCGGCTGCATAAGCTTGTCCTTTATCATGGGCATGAAAGCGGTCGCTACCCCTTCTATGATCTCGCTCACGGTCCCGCGGGAGCCAGGCGGGCCGCCGCCTGGTGTGGTTATCGGCGGCTGAAATAGCGTGCCCAGTTCCCTCGCGGCCGCGGCCACTTCCCTTATCTGGCCCATCGCGTCCGGGGCCGGGTTTGAAAACACATCCTTCACTTTCACGATGATGTCAAGGATTCCATTCGTTACCTGCGCCTGATCGACTTGCTGGTTTTTCCCGGCCAGTATGCTCGTCACCGCGGCTAGGATCTGCCCGGCAACCTCCGGCGTCTTCAAGAAGGAGACCGCGCCGTCCAGAGCCTTGTCCGCTGCACTCTTCGGTGGGCTTTCGTGCTTGTCCTTCTTCTCAATCCTCGGCGGTCCCGCGATCTCAACGGTATAAAGCTCCGGGGATCCCTCGTCTCCGCCAATCATGAGGGTCTGGCCTTTCGAGATAAACGAGATCTCGTAGAGGCCGCCGCCGTGCCTATTCTTCAGGTCGTCCTCGTACCTCATCGGCTCCATATTGGCGACCTGCTTCGTCCCGATGAAGCCGGGCGACTCCGCCCCGGTGCCTGTCAGACGACGCTCCCTGAGCACAACGTCCGCGCCCGCCTCCTTTAACTGTGTCAGCCGCGATATCAGCGAATCCGTCCGGCCCACCTTCGCGATCTTTTCGGGCGATACGAGGTCTTTTTTACCTATGATAGCGCGGTCTTTTCTTCGTTTGGGAAAGAAGCGCATGGCTCCCTCCTTCCATTCTGGATCTCACGTCCTCAGCCGTCACGTTTCCGAGCTGGTCCTTGACCTGCTGAAGCTGACATATGAGATAGAATCGCCTGTGATAGCGGTCCCTGTAGACGACCAAGCCCAGGCTGTCGGAGTAGTTCAGAAACGTGACCCTGCACATGCCGAGCATCCGGGCCGCCTTGACGGACCCCACGGATACGCCCCGCATAAAGACCCAGCGCGGGGCATTAAAGACATCATTCTCATGCCATTGTGGGTAAGACTTGGGCATCGCAGCCTCCGGGCGCGGCATCGCCGCAGGTGTCAGATCGTGTCAGATGCTTGTCAGACCCTCATCAGAACGTTATATATCGGTTATAGATCGGTTGTGGTGACTTCTGTGTAGCTCAACTGGCCCTCTTTGTCTATCATGACAGGAAGCACCAGTCTCCTCTATGGGATTATACATCTCTCTGAGATCTATGTCAAGGATTTTTGACGGCGAAGTGCCGGCCGATGGCGGCCGATGCCGGCGGGGGAAGCAGAGAAGCCCCATACAACATCTGGGTTTATATTATATCACAGATTCCGAACCAGTCAACAGGATTATACTTGACCTGCGCGCCGAATTCGAGTAGAGTATGTTATGAAGCCGGCACTGCGCCGGCGTTGGCCCCCGGATGCCGCGCATGTGCCGGGCAGGAGGAAAATCTATGATTGTCGCGAAAGCACCAGAATGGCGCGCGGCTCTGTCGTTCAATATCATCGGCACGAAGACGGACCCACGCGTCCTGGAGAGGATGTTCAAGAGCATAGCGCCTATCGCGGACCAGATTGTCGTGATAGGCGATGACAAAGCCGGCCTGGACTTTTTCAGGGTCGCCAGGAGATACACAGACGATTTGTATATGTACCCCTGGCGGAACGACTTCGCGCTGGCGCGCAACCGCGCCCTGCTGCACAGCCGCGGGGATTATATCGCCTGGATAGATACGGATGAGTTCTACGAGGCTGCTGTCGCATCCCGCATCTATAACCTGATGCACAGGCCCATGGGCAAAGCCTATTACATCTGGCAGGTGTCCGCAAAGAGTGACGGCGATGTGATATACGTCCCACAGGTGCGCATATTCCCCAATGTGCCCGGCGCCAAGTGGGAGATACCCATACATGAGCAGATATTACCGAGCTTGCAGCGGATCGGCGTGCCCACCGAGCTGACTGACCTCCGGGTGGTCCACTATGGCTACTATAAGGCGCGGCAGGTGGTCCAGAAGCACAGGCGGAACCTGCCGCTGCTGATGAGGCGCGTTCGGACCAACCCGGAGGACGCCTTCACGCGGTCCAACTACGAGAAGGCGATGGCATACGAGAGAAGTGTCAGGAGGAGGGCGATATGAGTATGAGATTCGGACCGGTTTTCCTTGATATGTACGAGGCATGTCGGAGAGTGCGGACGCCGGAGCAGTGCAGGCAGATAGTCGCGAACGCGGCGGCGCCGATGGCGAAGGGCTATCTGGTGAGTTATGACGTGTGTCTGCGAGGGGTTTCGAGGGAGAAGTGCAGGCAATGGCTAGGCGGCACAGAGGAACGCGGCGGGCCGCCATGGGCCTTGATCATAAGCATAGGAGCCGCCTTCTTGATTCTGAAAAGAATCTTCTAAGTAGAAAGGGCCATCTGCTATGTCCAGATGGCCCTTTCTACTTGTAGCAGCTAACTTTAGTATGTGCCTGGTGTCTCCAGAACTGCTTTGGGAAATGTGGTAGCCGTCGAATCGAGTTCATATACGGCAAGTTCCCCGTCTTCATCCAGGTCGGACGTCGCGGTTGCGATGAACGAGGCGGGGACGGGACTAGTAGATGTCCCACCAGCAGCAGTCGCAGCAGCGTTATACCGATAACGGACATAACCGTCCGGCTCGAAGCCTATGTCCGCAAAATCCAGGACTCCACTTGGAGTACCTGTTGTCACCCATTCGTCTGGGGTCACGTCGGTTCCGCCGCCATCAGGGGCATCGGCGCAAGTTCTGTATATATCATTCTCAGCGTAGTAGGCCGTTTCGCCGGTCCGAATGGCGCCCAGATTGGTGGTCGCTTCCGCCGTCTTGGACTTCATCGCATATCTGAGGTAGTTCGGAATGGCGATGGCGGCCAGGATTGCTATGATGGCAACAACTATCATAAGTTCGATCAGCGTGAAACCTTTTGATTTCGTCCACTTAGTCATTTGATACACCTCCGCATGTGGTCCCAGAGCCAGTGGCGCCGGATCGGGGTTATCGTTTGTGGACCGTCTTAGTTAAATTGGCATGTCACACAACCAACACACGGAAACGATAACCCCGATCCGGCGCCACTGGCCCTCCGTGGTTTGTGCTTCTTTCACGCTTCCTTTTGTACTGCATAGTCGTTTTAATACAGAAAAATGGGTCACGCGGAGCGCAGAAAGTGTGGGTTAGTCAAAAAAGTGCTTGACTTTTGCTCGTTCGCTTGGTGGGGGCTATGGCATAGGAGCCGCTTTCTTGATTCTGGGAAGAATCCTCTAATCCGACGCCGGCTCTGCGGTCACTTTGCCGGCTTCTGCCTTGTTACGCCGCCATCTTCTCCAGAACGGCTGCCGCATGTCCTCAAGAAGTTTACGCCGTTCCGTCAACTGCAAGATGATTGTGTCAGACCGCATCCTGCTTTCCTGTAGCTCTTTTCTCAGGTCTTCGTTCTGTTTCCTGAGATATTCTACCTCAGACCGAAGCTGCTCCGCAAGATCCGACAGACCGCCGCCAACGTCCGGCGTTTCGCCGGCCTCCGCCGGTGCCTCCAGGCCGCCTAAGTCGCTTATCTGCCAGACGCCGCCGAGCTTCTCTGCTTGTATCTTGCCGTCCTTGATGAGACGCCTGACGGTGCGCTCACTTTTGCCTATCTTGTGCGCGGCTTCTGCTAGTGTCATCGTGAACCTCCTCCCTCCAGGCCTCAGGGAAACATCGCTTTACCCAGGCACACAGAAAATCCTTGACTTTTGGCCGATATTTTGCTATATTACTAATGCAACTTCGCAATATCCGCAGCATTCAGAGTTACACGCCGACGATAAGGAGGATCTATGTCGCAGCAACCTAAAATGTTGAGGGTCCGCGAAATAGCGGAACGCTTGTCGGTTAGCAACAGGGCCGTGCACTATTGGATCGAATTCGGCTACCTCCCGGCTGTGAGAGTCCACGAGCGTGGCATGTGGCTCGTGAGGGAGAAGGACCTGGAAGCCGCCTTGCGCTCCAACAACGTCGCGCGAGGCCGGAGGCGCACAACACATAGCCAAAATTAGAGAAACCTAGCCGGTAAAACACACGGGCCGGCTAGGCTCTAAACGTTGTGCTAAAAAGAGAGGACTACTGCCAAGGAGCTTATATCTTGACACAAATCGCACGCGATCTATATGGCACCCGAAGGGCCTTTCAGATGTTCTATGCGTACATTATGGCACCCGAAGGGCCTTTCAGATGTTCTATGCGTACATTCTGCTGCGATCCGCTCTTTTCGCCCCAAAGGGGCCTTTCAAATGAACACGAACCCCGAAGACGAATCTCCGAGCCTCGTTGCGTAGGAGTATACCATACAAGGGTTCCCGTGTCAAGATATTATTACCAGTGACATTTCTTGTCTACAAAAAAGGAAACCGGGACGAGCGGGCTGGAAGGACAGCAATCATGAATATATCACCAATTGGAGAGATACGCGAAGTGCATGGCCTCACACAACTCGACTTGGCGATCATCGCCGGCGTCTCTCAGAGCTACATTTCCCAGCTTGAGCTTGGCGGCGCGCACCTCAATAAGAGGCTGAAGAACGCACTGGAGCAGGTTGGCGAAGATCCCGATCAGGTAGCAAGGAGGCAGGATGACTTCACGCGAAGAACAAAGAGGCGGCTGAAAGACCAGACCCGGCGGCAAACGGCGGCACTGCCGCTTCCGTGTGACGCGAGGCCGAAAAAAAATGACGCCGGCTGACGGCGGAGCCAATTACTGCATTAGAGGAGGGACATATCTTGGCAAAGATAGCTCAAGGCCTATTGCATGGCGATCTAGATCTACGCCGTGGGACCTTCACGATGACCAGCAATTACCTCTATGACGAGGTGCTCCCGAAGCTGAAGCATCCTGTGGAGAAGCTGATCCTGTTTCTGATGGAGCGCAAGACGATAGGGTTTCACAGGGATTCCGCTGTGGTTTCCGTCCAGGACATGGTGAAATTCACTGGCGCCTCGCGTTCGACTGTGAAGCGCGCGCGGCGGCAACTGATAAAAAGAGGATACCTGCTTGTGTTAATGCCGGGTACGGGACTAAACACAAGCCGCTACGCGCTCGATTTCGAGCCGGACCGACCGAGAGGGGATGCGGCTCAGGATGCCGCTTCGCAAAAGATAATAGAGGCTCCTGTACCCTCCGCTGGAGAACCCGCTGAAACCAAGCGTGTCCAGGATGAATCCGCCTATCCTCCGGAGGAGTCTGCCCAGGACGCGCCGGAGCAGGTCGCGTCTGATTCTGCGGCCCAAGATGCCAAAAAAGCCAGTGAAATCAAGGGCGGTCAAGATGACCCCTCCTTTAAAGATCTTAAAGATCTTAACACCGGATCCGGTTTAAAAAAAACAGACAAAGACAGAGAAAAACCAAAAAACGAGAGTTTAGCGCCGGACACGGAAAGGCGGGAACCCGAAAGCCAAGAAAAAGTTGTGGCGTCTGTTTGTTCTTCGCTTCGCTCTTTCGGATTCAAAGTGGAACGCAGGGATTACGCATTTGTTGGCTGGTGTTATAACTGTTACGGCGTCGAGGCTCTGAAGCAAAAGCTCAGGATTATGAAGCTTCAGCTCATGCGCGGTGTTAAGCTCATAAACCCCTTCGGATGGCTTCGCGCTGCACTTGCTAGGGACTATCAATACTCACGTTGGGACACGGACCGGATAAAGGTCGAACAGCGCGCCAAGAGGGCGCGGGAAAATTCAGAACGTCGGAGGCAAGACTGGGATCGCCAACGAGAGCAAATCGAAGCGGAGCAAAATGATCCCGCTGCACAGGATAGAATCGCGCAAGTACAGGCCGCGTTTTGGAACACGGTCGGCGCGGAGGCAGTTTAGAGATTTCCCCGCCGCCTGATTCCAGGCGGAGAGGCAAGAAAGGGAGCACATGACAACGAAGCAGATAAAAAAAGGCTATCCGCTGGATTGGGATCTCATAGCGGGAGCCGTCAAAGCGGCGCATGGATTCAAATGCGAGGCCTGCGGTCACGTTGACAGCTCGGCGACATATCATACGCTTACGGTACATCACCTGCTCCCGATTCCGAGCTTGTCCGAGCCGTGGAACTTGGCCGCCCTCTGCCAGAGATGCCACCTTAGCACACAGAACACTTTTGACATCCGCCAGGAGCCGATGTTTGGACTCCCGGCCTGGCTAAAGCCACATCGGGCCGGCTTCATCGCGTGGAAGGACCAGCAGGAGCGGAGGGGAAGAGAGGCGCTTAGTTAAGCGAAGGGGGTTCTTCTATGTCGCGACCAGGTAGATATGAGATTCTGATACCAGGTATAGTTTGCAGAGGCAGAGAAAGCCGGATGAAGTTGATTCTCTGGTTCACCAATTCGCTGTTAGGGCTGTTTGGAGTATCTGTCAATTTCGTTACACATTTTGACGATGAAACTGGCATGAAATGGGCATATCTGACAAGAGCATCCACGAATGAGCCATAAATTCAATTATACGGACAATCGGCAAGAATCAGCAGGGCCCAGCAGCTCCCGGACAGGACGGCGCCGATCCCGGAAAATGGAATCCGCTGCGAGCTGGATCCGGCTATGCTCAGCGAAAATGCCCGGTTTTTTCATGCCAAACTGCTCATTTTTCCGCATATGGGTAGCATCTCATATGCCAAGATCTCCGCCAAAAGAGCGAATTCATGGCATAGTCAAGGCAAGTTGAAATATGCGGGCCGGGCCACTCACCCGAGGTTTCCAGACAGCGCCCCGCCGATTCTCACACTACGGGCTGGCGGGGTTTCTTTTCCCGGCCCGCTATTTGGTCTGCATAACGGGCATTATGAGGCGTTCACTTTTGCGGGAGGTCAACGAATGAACGGTAACGAAAAAGAGGCATCCAGCGCAACAGCGGAGGCCACTCGTCAAAAAAACTACTATGCCAGGAACCGGGAGGCGCGCAAAGCGTACGCCAAAGCCTACTACGCCGAGAACCGGGAGGCGCGCAAAGCGTACCAAAAAGCCTATGATGCTAGGAACGCGGACGCGCGCAAGGCGTACCAAAAAGCCTACCGTGCTAAAAACCCGGAGGCGGGCAAAGCGTACCAAAAAGCCTACTATGCCAAGAACCTGGACGCGCGGACGGCGTACAAAAGAGCCTACCGTGCCAAGAACAGGGAGGCGATTAACGCGAAGGCAAGAGCCTACCGCGCTAACAACAGAGAGGCGGTTAACGCGAAGCAAAGAGCCTACCATGCTAAGAACAGGGAGGCGGTCCTCGCGAGGACAAGAGCCTACCGTGCTAAGAACCGGGACACGATTAACGCGAGGAAAAGAGCCTACCGTGCTAAGAACCGGGACGCGATTAACGCGAGGCAAAGAGCCTACCGCGCTAACAACAGAGAGGCGGTGCTTGCATACGAAAGAGCCTACCGTGCTAAGAAGAGGGAGGCGCTGAATTGTTCTTCATAATCCACATTATGAGGCGTTGAGTTTTGCAGGAGGTCAAGATGAGTGATCGATGTTCTGTAGCTTTTGTAAATGGAGATACGAAGTCTGTAGTTTTATCCGCTTGTTGGACGTTGCCGGGCTTTGTGGAAGAGGTCGTTGATTACGTTAGCTGCCTCAAGGCAGAGATTGCAGCACGAAAGCCCGAAAATAGGAAGGGACTTCCGCTCTACAGATTAGAGCCTGATATAGTTATCGTTGATTTTATTGCGTGGTTTACATCTGACATGGTGCGCGTAGATGCCGGCCTCTATCTTTCGAAAGACGAAGAATCCGCCTCCAATAATGACAACCACTTTGACATTGATTTGACGAAAGATGAAGACGAGTTGATCAAGAAGGCCACTGCTCAATGGGAGGAAAAGTATAGGTAGAGGTATTGGTCTGCATAACCTTGATTATGAGGCGTTTAGTTTTGCAGGAGGTGAAGGCATGAAACAAGTTCGATTGGACAGTTCCGGTTTACCTTCGATGTCTATCAGTTTCTTTGAGGAAACCTTCAAGCCGGAGATGGATAGGAGACTCTGGAATTTTGAATACGAAAGGAGCGGCGACCAGATTGTAATAATGAAAGCAGAGACGCCAAGCGGGGGAGAGATTCCGCCGTCGGCCCTTGTCGATATTGTAAACAATGAACGGGCGCTAACGGGCGGCCCGGCGGGATGGTATAGAAGACAAAGAGCCGCTGCCCCTTGATGACGATTGCTCTGCATAACGTTTTCTGGGAGGCTTATCACAATGAAAAACGTTGAAGAGGCTGTATTGCGGATAGTTCCACGACAAGAGCCAAAAAGCATGGAAATCGTCAAATTATGGGCATTATTCCAACTTCATTATAGGGGCAAAAAGGGGATAGCAGCAGAAGCTAGTCGTAGGTTGCGGGCGCTTCTTGGCGACGATGCTTTCATTGCCCTTTTCCAGATAACGGGCTTTTGTCTGGGGAAACCGACAAGAGCAGATTATCTTAGATGGTTCGACTTCGAGCCGGAGGACTACCGGAAGCTATGCTCTGCATAACCGACATTATACGGCGTTCACTCTTGCAGGAGGTCAGGAAATGAAGCGAGGTGAAAAGAAAGCGGTTGAGAGAGGGGTTGATCGAGTGATGGAGGAGTATTATCTTTGGGCTAGCGGACAGGGGAACCGTCCGCCGACAAAGAAAGAAGCGGAGAGGATAGCGCGGGCGGCCGTCCGGTTGGCCCAGTTGAGCGCGGGCCGCACCTATGACGATCAGACGAAACAAGAAACCATAGAATACGCCCACGAATATATAGATCTATTGGGCAAGTCGGGAGGTCAAGGATAATGGGACAATGGAAATCTAAGAGAGGCTATGTTTCTGATGCTATGGCAGACGACCTGGGCGAAGCTTTCAAAAAGATAGGCAAGTTGCAGGGGGGCGAATTGTGGGCTGAGGGAAGGAGAACGCAGAGCACTCCTGCGCCTCGCATGATAGATTTGGCTGATGCTATTGAGTTTTGCTCAAGAGGCATTTTCAAAGTGGAGATTTGCGCGGACGCTTTGGCTTTGGCAGAGATGGATGTCTCCGATCTAGGCTCTTCCGACTTTGAGACAATTCCCAATCGCGGGCAGATTCATCCAGGAGGCCAAGAAATGACAAAAGAGGAACAAGACGCGGTCGAGAAATCCGTTGCTTCTGAGATTGCAGAGCTTAGAGGCAACGGTAAGGATATTACGGCACGGAACGTGAGAAGGATCGCCCGTAAAGCCGTATTTGGTGCGGAGGCGATAGCCGGGCGTAAATGCGATGTGGATTCATCTGCTCATGCATACGAACACGCTCTCATTCTTCTTGAGAGGGAACGCGGGCCGGTTTGATACGTCTCTAATTGCTCTGCATAACCGGTATTATAGGGCGTTTAATTTTGCGCGAGGTCAACTAAGGATGAATTGGCCCGGTGATTTTGTTAATAAGATGATTTGTGGCGACTGTAGAGGCATATTACAGCAGATACCAGACGACTCTATCCAGACCTGCATTACATCACCGCCGTTCTGGGGATTGCGGGATTATGGACTGGAACCGACGGTTTGGGGTGAGGCTAGTGATTGTGATCATATGTGGGGAACATGGACAGAAAAGCACGATATTCGCGAGACAACACAACACGGCAAGGCAAGAACGACAGATAGATTCTATGGTCAACCATCACGAAGATTCGACGGCAATCACCAGAAGCATACATCTGGTCAATTCTGCCAACTCTGCGGTGCTTGGCGTGGCAGCCTGGGACTCGAACCAGACCCTGATTTGTATGTATCGCATTTGCTTGAGATATTCCGTGAGGTGCGACGGGTGTTGAGGAAAGACGGCACGGGTTGGTTGAATATCTCGGATAGTTATGCTGGTAGCGGGAAAGGGATCGGCAGTGCCCCGGACCCCAAGTGGCCCGGTGCAAGGAACGACGGCATGAAACATAAAACAAACTGGGCCGTTGTGAACCTAAAACCAAAAGACATGGTACTTATCCCATTCCGCTTGGCACTTGCGTTGCAAGCCGAGGGCTGGTATGTCCGCTCAGATATAATATGGCATAAGCCCAACTGTATGCCAAGTTCTGTCCGCGATAGACCTACTAGCGACTTTGAGCATCTTTTCTTACTGGCAAGGACTCAGAAATACTTTTATGATCAGGATTCTATAAGAGAGCCTATCAAGACAGAAGAAAAGCGGGCGTCTGGCATGGAAACACAGGGGCGACAATGGCGAAACAACGTACATCGAAAGTATAAAGGCAAGGACGGCTACGGCGGGCAGGGGTCTTCCTTCGCAGGACATACTGGTTATTTCAAAGCAGATGGAACCGCTTTGAGTCACCCGCTTGGCCGTAACAAGCGCACAGTCTGGAAGATACCGACTTCGCCGTTTCCGGGCGCGCATTTCGCAGTTTTTCCAGAGAAGCTTGTCGAACCAATGGTATTGGCGGGATCCTCACCAAAGGCGTGTCCGCATTGTCGAGCGCCTTGGAAAAGCTCTACTGAAAAAACGACTACCTTTCAGGGTGGTTCGGGTAAGGCGGGCCGGACACCCGACGAGGTTAATAGTAGCGGTAAGTGGGCGGGAAAGCAGTATGGAGACAACATCAAGCTCGGCCCCGTCCTTTCTGTTGAGAGAAAGGGCTGGCGTCCCACATGCGACTGTCCAGACAACGACGGGTCTGGAAAATGCATTGTGTTAGACCCCTTCGCTGGCAGTGGAACGACCTGCGTTGTGGCAGAGAAACACGATAGGGCATGGATAGGCATTGAACAGAATCCAGACTATTGCAATCTGGCAGAAAAGCGTATAGAAGAGACGGAGAAAGAGCTGGACTGGGAACGTAAGCAGTTGAAGTTAGGTTTTGTGTAAATTGCTCTGCATATATGCGGGAGGTCAAGAGAGATGAAAGCAAGAATTACGAAGCAAAGACGCAAGATTTTAGATTACATTGCCCGGCAAGGCGGAGTCTCCCACACTTCCGAGTTACAGGCAGGAACTGGAGTCAGATCGAAGCGCATCCTCAAGACGATGGTTGATGCCGGGTTGCTTCTCAATGTGCATCGTGAGTACGTGCGCGCTGTTAAGGGAGGCTTTCGCCCTAGTTATCGCCTTGCCAACATTGAGAAAGTCCCAAGAAGGTATCGGGCTGCTGCGCGAAGACGCATAAAAACAATGCGTCAATGGTCCTGGTGGGTACTGGCAAGATAACAGCGGGGTTTTTACTTGTGAGAGGATTTAGACAACTTCCTGAAACCCACACCTGGGCGTATAATGGTGTCTCTGGCGTAACGCTTGGACATCCGCGATGGGCAATCGCCCTGGAATGGCATAAGCACAGTCGGAAAATAGGATGGTATCAATGGTATGCAAATGAAAGTGACGACTACCAATGGGGATTCTCCATCTGCATCAAACGGCTGCATATTACATTCACAATAATGAAATGCGAAGTGAAGGAACACTATTTCAGAGATGGGGGAACTATGAATTGACCGACTGATCGGGTATGATCGGATCGGCGCAAAATAATGATCGGGTAGCATCGGCGTCATCTTAGGGGAGGTAAGGCATGATTACTGGAATTCTAATCGGAATCGGTCTTTTGATAGCTTTTCTTGCGGGCTGGCTAATCGAGGAAAAGCGGATGGATCGCCGCTATCAGGAGATAATCGATAACTTTCTAGCCGCAGAGACGATGATCGAGAACCATATCCGCGATCACGTCCATCGGGACGGCGACACGGCATGGCTTAATCACGCGCCGCGTTTTATGTGGTTCGAGTTTCTCAAAGGCGATGACGGGCCGCGATTGGTGGAGGAACTCAAAGGAGATCTC
>Ga0114925_10000939_pt1 | contig 13838 bp, 12 predicted proteins | sample SumtaG_2_FD_87287 | JGI IMG/M metagenome (GOLD analysis project Ga0114925, IMG submission 87287) | Deep subsurface microbial communities from Indian Ocean to uncover new lineages of life (NeLLi) - Sumatra_00607 metaG | ecosystem: Environmental > Aquatic > Marine > Oceanic > Sediment | place... | reverse complement strand
GCCGGGGGGCGGCGAGTACTCGACATGTTCTGCTATTCCGGTGGTTTTGGAGTCGCGAGCGCCGTTTCTGGAAAAGCAAGTTCTGTTCTGTCTGTCGATTCAAGCATCAAAGCGATTTCGCTGGCACGAGCAAATGCAGAGCTTAATAACGCCACAACAATGACAGTTGAGCAGGCTGATGCTTTTGAAAAGCTCGCCGCGCTGCAGGAAGAGAATACAAAGTTTGGCATGGTGATACTTGATCCACCAAAGTTTGCCCGCAGTCGAGCATCTGCCTCTGACGCGCTTCGAGCATATCACCGTATAAATCGTCTCGGTGTCGACCTACTTGAATCTGGTGGAATTCTGGTCACGTGTAGTTGCTCTGGAGCAATTACACGAGATGACTTTCTCATGATGCTTTCTGCGGTTGCCCAACGAGCTGGCCGGACACTCCAACTTCTAGAGTTCCGTGGCGCTGCCGCAGACCACCCAGTTAATCTTCACTGCTTGGAGGGAGAATACTTGAAGTGTGTTATCGCTCGTGTGCGATAAGACGAGCACGTGCACTCAGACTGGGTATGACGTGCTATATAATTTCATATCTTCTTGATGCGAGTAAACTCATCGATCGTAACGGTCGTTAATTCTCCGTCATCTCTGGCAAGAATAAGAATGTCACTATAAACCTTGTCATCCGCATTTCTTCGGAAATGGAGTCCGTGACGACGACGCTCACAGCGCAACACTTTTCCCACCGTTGTTGTACTCCATTTGGCACTCGACCCCACTGTCACACCATGAATTACTTCCACCCGATCTCCGGGCTTCAAGCTGTCATAGACCTCACGAACTCCCTGCACTGCTGTATTCATAATTAAAACCCTAGCTGGTAATAACACAGACCTTATTGTCTTCGTCGGGCTAATTCATCAGCACCTACCGATCGACTTAAACTTCTTTTGAGTCGATCCATTTCATCATTTTCCTCAAATGTCGACCTGTCTCAGTCAACTTATGCTCACGCTCACGACGACGCGTAGCCTTGAACATTGCGGCTCCGGCTCGGTTTTCAAGAATCCAGTCTCGTGCGAATTCTCCAGTTTGAATCTCCTCGAGGATCTTCTTCATTTCAGCTCGGGTTTCGCCGGTAATCACGCGATTTCCTCGAGTGTAGTCACCATACTCCGCTGTATTGGAAACACTGTATCTCATGTATTCCAATCCACCTTGGTAAAGAAGATCAACTATCAATTTCATCTCGTGAAGACATTCGAAATACGCCATCTCAGGCTGATAGCCTGCCTCAACTAGTGTATCAAAGCCAGCTTTAATGAGTTCCGATACGCCTCCACAAAGCACTGCTTGTTCACCAAATAAATCGGTTTCGGTTTCTTCCGCTATGGTTGTCTCAATAACACCACCACGAGTGCCACCTACGCCTTTCGCATAAGCCAGCCCGATCTTTTTTGTTTCCTCTGAAGCCCCTTCACCGAGAGCGATAAGACAGGGAACACCACCACCTTTTTCGTACTCACTTCGAACAAGATGACCAGGACCTTTCGGCGCTACTAGAAGAATATCGTGACCCGGAGGAGGTTCTACTTGATTAAAGTGGAAATTGAATCCATGGCTCGCCATTAGAACAGCCCCTGCCTTCAGGTTTGGCTTAATTGACGTCTTGTAGACATCACCCTGAAGTTCGTCCGGTAAAAGAATATTGACAACATCAGCCTGCTTTACTGCATCTTCCACCGAGAGTGGATCAAACCCATGACTTTTGGCGAGATCAAAGTTTGGTCCACCGGGCCGTTGTGCGACGACAACCTGCAAGCCGCTGTCGCGTAGATTCTGTGCCTGGGCATGACCCTGACTTCCATAACCAATGATAGCTATTGTTTTGCCTGAGAGAACGGCTAAGTCGGCATCAGAATCGTAGTAAATTGTGGCTGGCACGAGGGGCTCCTTTTGAACCAGAGTAAAATTGAAAGAATAGTTTTTTGGGTAATTTGTCACATAACAGAGAACACTGATGCTGCGATGGAGAGCAGTTCGTAAGTTCAATTAGGTTTCGCTTGACGGCTCCATTTCTGAGTTTTCACAACTTGGGCTACTACCTCGCACCATCGCAATCCTGCCGGTTCGAACCAACTCAAGAATGCCCAACGGGCGAATCATGTCAATGAAAGCCTCAATTTTGTTTTCAGTTCCGGAAATTTCAACTATCACACTGTCAGCGGCAACATCAACAACCCGTCCACGAAATATTTCTGCTAGTTCCCGAACGTTTGACCGGTCTTGTCCAGCGGCAGCTGATACTTTTACAAGCATCAGATCCCTTTCGACATAATTTCTTGAACTTATATCCTCAACGCTCACAACTGTGACAATTTTTTCGAGTTGCCGCCGAACCTGTTCCTGAACCCGATTATCACCGCGCAGAACAAAAGTCATTCGTGAGAACCCGGGATTGTCAGTCTCCCCGACGGCAAGGCTATCAATGTTGTAGCCTCGGGAAGCGAGCATGCCCGAGATGTGGGCAAGTACGCCAGGAACATTCTGGACGGTTGCAGAGAGAACGTGTCGCATCAGCTTGGCCTCAACCTGGGAGTGCCATGCCGGCCTGCTGGCGTCTACCCTTTGGGATAAAAGTACGTGTTTGACCGAATTGCTCAGTCTAAATTCGATCACAGGCCGAATTCAAGCCACTTCCTTCGTGAATGCGAGCCCCATTCGCCTCAGACAACAGTCCAACGGATTGACAAATGAGAGAAAACACCGATATTTGCAGTACTCGCTGGAGTTCATATTTGAATTCTTGGCAGTCGTGTCGCCCAATGCTGGCGCACGGATTTCTCAGATCCCAACAGAAAGTGAACCTCGTACCGTGTCGAATGTCCTCGCTCAAGAATTAATCGAAGCTGGTGTCCACTTTGGCCACCGCTCAAGCCGTTGGAACCCAAAAATGCGGCCATACATATTTGGCCGCAAAAATCTCATACATATCATTGATGTCCGTGAAACGATTCGTGGACTTTTGCGTGGCAAGAAGTATCTGAAGCAAGTTGCTGCGACAGGTAGCCTGGTTCTATTCGTTGGAACAAAGCGACAAGGACAAGAAGCCATTGCACGTGAGGCCAATCGCTGTGGAATGCCCTACGTCAGTGACCGCTGGCTTGGTGGCACACTGACTAATTTCCGAACAATTCGTAATCGATTAGCTCGGCTAGAGGAATTGGAGGAACTGCTTCCCTCCGATGCCTTCCACAACTATTCGAAAAAAATGCAGTCTTCACTGCGACGAGAGCATAGAAAAATGCTCCGTAACCTTGGTGGCATTCGCACCCTTTCCCGCCTGCCAGAGTGTCTGGTCGTATTTGACCCGAAAAAAGAAAAAAATGCGATCAATGAAGCTCGTAAGATGGGAATAGCAACTGTCGCTCTTATTGATACAGATTGCGACCCAGACGTTGTAGATCTTCCTATTCCTGGCAATGACGATTCGATTCGTTCGATCGAATTAGTTGCCTCCCGACTGGCCGATGCCATTCTTGAAGGCAAGGCGGAAGTCGAGGAAAAAAAACAATCAAAAGATGAGGGTGCCAGTGCAGACGCAAAGCCGGCGAAACCGGCACCAAAAGCACGGGGAAATGTCACACCACCATCCTCTAAACCTGCCAAAACCTGATCACCGAGACTTGATCAAAGAGATGAATCGAGCAGCCGTTCTTATGCTTTTTGGTTAAAAAGACATGCGCACGGCTCCGATCATCACACCGCAAACCTTCGACCCGTCGAATCAATTTCCTTTCCAACGTAATCTCTCACACCACATGAGGACAAAAGAATAATGGCAGCAATCACAGCCGCCGCAGTAATGGCCCTGCGAGAAAAAACTGGTTTACCGATGATGGAGTGCAAAAAAGCACTTACAGAATGTGGTGGTGATACAGACCAAGCTGTTGAATGGCTCAGAAAACAAGGCGTAAAAACGCAAGCAATGCGTGCTGATCGTGAAACTTCGATGGGCCGGCTTGCAGTTTATACCGATCTTGAGAAGGGCGTGGGGGCGCTTGTCGAACTCAAGTGTGAAAGTGCACCGGTCGCAGGTAGTCCTGATTTCAAAGATTTCGTAAATGATATAGCAAAAACACTTGCTCTTGGATCAGGTGCAAGTTCACCAGACGAACTTCTGTCGCAAAAAAGCCAAGCACATCCTGACAAGACTCTTGGAGAGCTAAAGGATGACTTGTTCAATCGCATGCGAGAAGTTTTTGAACTCTCCCGAATCTGCCGCATCGATGCACCCTGTGGTGGTTACGCTCACCATGATGGCTCGAAAGCTGCTCTTGTTGAGGTCACTGGAGAAACCACTGGTGAACAGGCGGCAGAAGTCGCAAAAGACGTAGCAATGCATGTTGTGGCATTATCACCCAAAGCGATTGCGAAAGACGATTTGGATCAGTCAATCGTTGATAAAGAACGTGAAATTCTAACTGAGGCCGCAAAGCAGGAAGGCAAACCTGAAAATATCATCCAAAAAATGATTGAGGGGAGGCTTCGCAATTTCTTCAGCCAGTGTGTGCTTCTTGAGCAACCCTTTGTAAAAGATGACAAACAAAGCGTTGGAAAACTTGTGAAGAGTGCTGGCCTAGGTGTGAAACAAATGGAACATTGGAAAATCGGTAGCGGTGAATAACGTGCTCAATAAATAAACAGAAAAACGGCCTAGCGTTTGATCCAACAACAATCTTTTTGTGACGATCCATTTCTGAGAACTTCCATTCCATGCCATCTGATCCATACCGCCGAGTACTCTTAAAGCTTTCAGGAGAAAGCTTTTCTCATGCTGGCGAACGTGGCATTGCGATGGAAGAAGTACTTCACATCGCAAATCAAACCGTACAAGCGGCTGCTCGTGGAACACAATTAGCTGTTGTTATCGGTGGCGGTAATATCCTTCGAGGTGCCTCCTTCACAGCAGGAAACAGTGGCGTCCAGGAAGCGACAGCTCATTATATGGGCATGCTCGCAACCGTGATTAATGGGTTGGCGCTACAAGATGCGATTGAAACACTGGGTGTCGAAACTCGATTGATGACTGCTATCCGAATGGACGGCGTTGCTGAACCATACATTCGCCGTCGCGCTCGCCATCATCTCGACAAAGGCATTATTGTTATTTTGGCCGCAGGAACGGGAAGTCCTTTTGTGACCACAGATACAGCTGCTGCCCAGCGAGCACTCGAATTGGAAGCAGATATCTTAATGAAGGCAACACGTGTCGATGGGGTTTATTCAGATGACCCTGAAAAAAATCCTCATGCAGTCCTTTATCGTGACCTTACGTTCCAGCAGGTGCGAGAACAAAACCTGAGGGTAATGGATGCAACCGCAATCTCCCAATGCATGGAGCACGACATGCCGATTCTTGTATTCAATTATCGTAAGGACGGTAATATCGAACGAGCAGTTGCCGGAGAAAAGTGTGGCACGCTTGTGAGCAGTCGTACTGAGACCACGTAATTTGAGTAAAAACTTGCTCTCTCATGGCAGGTGGGTGACAATTCGTATTAGCCTTGGTCTGTTTATAGAACCAATTCGTTTCGATTTGGGTTAAGGAGAAAAAAATGTCAGCCGATGAGATTCTTCTTGGTGCGGAAGAACGAATGGAAAAGGCAGTCGATGTCTTCCGGAATGCATTAACTGGAATTCGTACTGGCCGTGCGAATCCAGGCCTTGTCGATTCATTACGTGCTGAAGTCTACGGATCACCCACTCCAATTAAATCCTTGGCAAACGTTGGAGCACCCGAGCCAAATCAGATCGTTATTCGGCCATTTGATCCGGGTACGATTAAAGACATCGAAAAAGCAATTCAGTCGAGTGACCTTGGTCTCAACCCACAAAGTGATGGTAGGGTCATCCGTATTGTAATTCCGTCACTTTCAACTGATGTTCGCAAAAAGATGACTTCTCGAATTAAAGAACTTGCAGAAGAAGCCCGTGTCTCAATCCGAAATGTCCGACGTGATGCAAACAAGGCAGCCGACGGTGAGAAAAGTAGTGGCGACATGAGTGAGGATGATTGCAACGGCACAAAGGAAGATATTCAGGACCTCACAAAAAAGTTTGAGGGCCAGGTAAGTGACCTTGCAAAAGCAAAAGAAACCGAAGTAATGGACGATTAACAGTTTCTATTCGGACAGTTTCTGGTCAGACAAAAACTTTATGACAACTTCCGATGTTACTACTCCCGTTCAGCTGACTGATATTGTCAAGCGTTATGGGCGACGAACCGTTCTTGATGGTGTTTCACTCGAGGTCACCCCAGGGGTTACTGGTCTTGTTGGACCAAATGGAGCTGGGAAAAGCACACTTGTCAGATCAATTCTCGGCCTCGTCCGACTTGCAAGCGGTCAGGCACACGTTTTTGGAATTGATCCATATCAACAACCTCGTCGGGTTCGTCAGATGGTTGGCGTTGTTCCTGAGGATGAATGCACTATTCCAGGTTTATCCGGGGTTGAAATGGTCCGATATGCGGCGCGTCTCTCGGGTCTACCGGCAACGGAGGCGCTGCGAAGATCCCATGAAGTGTTGGATTGGTGCGATGCAGGCCAAGAGCGTTATCGGCCAGTTGAGACACTTTCGGTTGGCACGAGACAAAAAGTCTCTTTTGCAGCGGCTATCGTTCATGATCCTGACATGGTAATTCTGGATGAACCAACAAACGGTCTTGACCCAATTGAGCGGCGAGCAATGCTTGGACGTCTAACGACTCTTGCAAAAGACCACGGAAAAACAATCTTTGTATCAACTCATGTTCTTCCCGATGTGCAGGCGATATGTGACCGCGTCATTGTACTTGCTCGGGGCCGTGTCCAACTTGCTGGTTCAATTGAAACGCTTACTAGACCTCCACAACCTGAGCACCATCTGGCTGGCTCGGGGCCACTCGAACAACTCGCTGTAAAACTCTCTGAACATGGCCTACCTGCTCGCGTCGAGGCGAATGAGACAGAGTCGATTATTTCTCTTGTATCACCAAAACCAGAAAATATCCGTGAGGTCTGGTCTGCAGCGGCTGAAGTTGGAGTGAGCATTCGTTCCCTCGCGCCAGCGACTCGACCACTTGAAAATATTTTTATCGACACATTACGACGATCGGACCAAGAACACAACCAACACAAACTTACGCAGGAGAACTGCTAATGCCATTGCAGGATGTTGGTTATCGTGCTTGGAACAATGAACGATGTGGGCCTTCATCAACGATCTGGGTCATTGCGTGGACTGGGATTCGGCTAGCCTGGGAAAGCCGCTGGCTTCGTCGGATGGTCTTTTTTGCATGGAGTCCGGCTCTTCTTTTTGCAGCTAGTTTCTTCGCATTTGAACAAGCTGTAGATGAGGGACGACTGACCTCACTTGGCACAGCTGCACAACGGGGTCGAAATTTGGATGGTATTGGAATGCTAGGCACTGTTCTTGCTGATGCTTTAGGTGGCGATACTGATGAAGTGGATGTTGAATCGACTCGTCACCTTGTCTGGAGTCGCCTCTTATTAGCATTCATGCGAGCCCCACAAGCAATGCTTCTTGCCGCTGTTGTTGGCTTAGTTGCCCCGACATTGATTTCACGTGACCTTAGGGCAAAAGCGTGGCTTATCTATTTCACGAGGCCTGTGGGCCGCACAGAATACATTCTTGGAAAGTTTCTCATTCTTCTTTTGTTGGTTCTCGTGATCACCATGCTGCCGGCACTCGCATTATGGTTCACTGGTGTTCTTGTCAGCCCGAGTATTTCAGTTGCATTTGAGACCTGGGATCTACCAATTCGAATTGTCACTGCCAGTTTCATCCTGGCTGTACCAACCGTTTTACTAGCACTTGCTTATTCATCACTGACAGCTGAAAGTCGAATTGCTAGTTTTGCATGGTTCGCCACGTGGGTCGCATGCTGGATTGCACATGGGGCTCTTACAACTGCAGACCTTGTCGCCAGTGCACAGGATGGTGACGCGTATTCAATGCAATCGACCAAGGACGTGGGTACTGGCCGTAATGCAAAAGCACGGATTTCTCCAATCCGACGTAACTTCCGTTGGTTTGCCCGTGCTGCAGGTGTCGATGCCACACTCGATCGATGGGCTTGGGTCTCTCCATATCACGCACTTGGTACCGTCCAAGCTGCAATATTTGGAATCGATAAAAGGCCATTATCTTGGTGGCCATCCTCCATGACATTACTCGTAATGAGCGCTGGCAGTTTATTTATCTTGGCCTGGAGGATAACCGCTCCCGCGTCGGCCTAATCCAGATATTTCACCCAACCAACTACTATGCTTTCTCTCCAGAACGTTACAAAGCTCTACGGCACTGTCATCGGCGTCAACGACGTCTCGGCAGAACTTGGACAGGGAGCTCACGGCCTTCTTGGCCCAAACGGCGCCGGGAAAACAACGCTACTTGGACTCATAACTGGCCAGCTTCGTCCCACTATTGGATCTGTAACTGTTTTTGGGGAAGCTCCTTTTGGAAACGGCCGTATTCTTTCCCGAATTGGATACTGTCCAGCTGCCGACCTTACAGAACGCAATGCGACGCCACGAGAATGGGTCACCTACCTGATGCGATTAAGTGGTTTTGATATAGCCGAAGCTGCCCGAAGAGCTGCCCGTGCGCTGGAGGAAGTCGGACTTGGTGAAGCATGCACTCGTCCGTTGTCTACGCTTTCCAAAGGCATGCGACAACGGGCAAAGCTAGCTGGTGCATTTGCTCATGACCCAGACCTACTGGTTCTTGATGAACCATTTGATGGGCTCGATCCTGTTGCCCGACACGACCTCGTTAATCTCGTACGAACGTGGTCTAAGACCAGAAGTCTCATCGTTGCAAGCCACCTACTCCATGAAGTAGAGGCCTTACATGCCGATCTCGCTGTTATCCTTGGAGGACGGCTTGTTGCCAATGGCTCCGCATCCGAAATCCGGGATCTTGTCGATGCCTTGCCGACAGAAGTTAAATTCAAAACATCATCTGGTACGAAGCTTGCACAGATAGCATGTGCTGCTGGTGTAGTTGAGACCCTTTCTATAACAGATAAAAACACTCTCGTTATCGGCACGAGACAGGCTGGTCATCTTGCAGACGTGGTTGCCAAAGCCGTTGACGAAGGCCTTGTTGTTGAAGAAGTCATTGCTGAAGACCGAACACTCGAGGGTATTTTCAGTCGATTGATGAAACTGCACCGGGGAGTCGAATAGTGAATGATTCACCACACATTTCTGATACTCATGATGCTCCACAGAGCCGTGCATCTGAGGGAAATTGGTTTGCAGCGATTCGGGCAGTCACCGCGTTTCAACTCAATCGACTGATGACCCGACCTCGCCTTGCCATGGGTCTGGTTGGTGCTCTTTTCCCCGCCGCCGTGATGTTTGCTGTTATTCGGACGGCACCAATCAGCCGAGATATGACTATCGCCATGATCTACGCACTAATACCCGAGGCTCTTTGTGTTCTTGGGCTTCTCGTCACGATGTGCCCGGTTGTTGCTGATGAACTTGAGCGAGGGACATGGATTCATGTCACTGTACGGCCAGGTGGTCGACAAAGCATTCTTTTAGGCACCTTCGCAGCAGCGGTTATTTGGACAGGAGGTGTTTCTCTCGTGGCTCTAATGCTGACACTCCTTATTGCTCAACCAACTCAGCCAATTGGGCTTGTTGTGATGTTCACAATCCTCATAGGAATTTCCTGCGTTGGACGAGCAGCCTTGTTTTCTCTTCCGGCCGTTATTCTGCCAAAGCGAGCTCTTATTGCCAGCGTTGGCGTTGCTTTGGTTGTTGAGTATTTCGCCGGCTTCATACCAGCTGTTGTGAATCAGGTAACAGTCAGTTTACGCTTACGGAGCCTGCTCGTTGAATGGATGGAATGGCGTAAAGACCTGCCAATCGAAATGACTCTTTTCATTGACGAGTATCCAGCTCCGGTCCAAATAGTCGCTGTTTGCATTCTTGTATTTATACTTCTTGCAACTGCTACCTTTATTCTTAATCGTCGACAGTTTCCACCGAGTGTCGAGAACTGATCAATGGAAAAAACAACTCAAATATCGGATGAACCAGTCATCCAAATCGACAACCTTGTCAAGGAATATAAAAGTAGTGACGGAACGATTATTCGGGCTGTAAACAAAGTCTCAATGTCTGTTGCAGCTGGTGAGATTGTTGGGTTACTGGGCGCGAATGGGGCGGGGAAAACAACAACACTTCGTATTATTGCAACCCTCCTACAGCCAACATCTGGTCACGCACAGGTCTGTAATCATGACAGCATCACCGACCCCGTTGGCGTACGACAGTCACTGGGATATGTATCCGCTACAACCGGTGTACCTGATCGTCTTACGGCACGCGAACTACTCACTTCTTTTGGACGTCTTCATGGCCTTGAAGAAGACGCTATCAGAGACCGTATGGAATGGCTTATTACGGCACTTTCCTTAGGCGACTATATTGACCGCCCAGCAGGCAGACTATCCTCCGGCCAACGACAACGAATTTCACTCGGCAGGGCACTTGTTCATAACCCTCCTGCACTTGTTTTAGATGAGCCAACAAATGCTCTCGATGTTGTGGGTTCACGTGATCTACTTGACACACTAGATCGTCTTCGGGAAGGCGGGCATGCCATTTTGTTATCAACACATCGCCTGCATGAAATTGAACATCGATGCAATCGATTTGTCATTATCGATAAAGGACATATCGTCGCCGCAGGCAGCCGTAATGCACTTGTTGGAAATGCTGGAGAACTTGAAGATGCCTTTTTTCATGCAATCGAGCAGGGGGCACCTTTATGAATCGCAATGCCAATTCTTTTTGGGCTGCCTTGGCACTTGCTCGCCGTGATTTGCTTGAATTTTTGCGAGACCGCAGAACGGTTGCTGTCACGCTCCTGTTACCAATGATCACATATCCGCTGGTGGCCCTATCAAGTTCTCTTGGTGTCCGAACTGGATTAAAAACAAGTGAGGAACGGCAGTCAGCAACGCCACTATCGCTTGTTCTCAGCGGCCCAGAAGCTCCTCGCTTAGCGACTCGTCTTGGGATGGTACTTCTTGCTGTAGAAGACAATGAGCCCTCTGGGTGGCCTAGTGATGTCTTTGCTGAAATCGAACCACCTCGAAAAGCTAAAGAACTCCTTGAAGCTGGGAAAGTTGATCTCTGGATTGACGTTCCAAATGGATTCACAAAAGAGTTGGCTGAATTCAATACGGTCAATCTAACTGCTCATGTTTCTGACAAATATCCAGCAAGTGAAAAAACACGCTCACAGTTTGAATCTCTCATTGAAAGCTTTGCAACACAGGTACGTGAAGAACGAATGGGTGTTGCTGGGGTTCCGTTGAGTCTTTTTGATCCCATCAAATTAATATTTGAGGGAAAAGACCCTGAAACTGTTGTTGCCGACCGAAGAATCATGGCTCCGGTTGCTGGAGCGATCCTCGTACTTCTTGCCGTACTTACAATGACTGGCTCTTTTTACCCAGCAATCGATGCCATTGCAGGTGAAAAAGAACGTGGCACTATCGAAACACTTCTTATCGTGCCGTGTCGAACACAAGATATTGTCTTCGGCAAGTATCTTGCCATTTTTGGTGTCACTCTTGCTACTCTTGCAGCAAATGTAATTTCAATTTTTCTCACAATCCTTGTCTCTCTGACATATTTCCCGGATGGTTCGGCCGATTATTATCTTCAAAATATTGGACTTGGGGCTTTAATAACTCTTCTTTCTTTCATCGGTCTTGCATCAGTAGCATCAGCAATGAGTCTCGCTGTAACAACTGCTTCCAAAAGTATGAAAGAAGCACAAAACACACTGACTCCTGTTATTCTACTTATCAGTGCACTCGCGGGTGTATCACTTATTCCCGGAATCAGTTCTAATCAACTTGTACCCATGGTGCCTTACACAGGCCAGATTGTTGTTTCACAGAACGCCCTGACACCACCACCGACGAAACAGGAAGTTATTTCTGAATCAAACCAAACTGACGGTGAATCTGCAGCGTTAATTCAATCGACTTCCGGTATTGCGCCACTCCTACTGACATTGTTTTCAAGCGTTGCAGTGACCTGGGTACTTCTTCGTGGAACAACAGCAATGCTGGCTGACGAAGACCTCCTGTTTCGTGGACCAGATGCGGCAAGTGGGTTTAGCCGTCCTGCTCCTCGACTCATACCTGGCATTATCCATGGTGGCATAGCGCTTGCACTCGGACTTGCTGGTCTCTGGTATGTCCAAGGTCTCAGCCCAGACAGCATTGTTCTTGCGATACCCGTTCAACAACTCGCTGTTGTTGCCCCTCTAGCCATTCTTCTGTTGTGGCAAAGGGTAAACATAAAAAGAACTTTTGCTCTTAACTGGCCCGGGTCCGGATCGGGCTGGAAATCTTTTTTTGGTGGGCTCAGTGCACTTCTCGGTGGCCTCCTAACTGGTGGTGGACTCTTTATTCTTGGTGCCGCTGTTCTCCTTGAACTTACGACTCTTGAAATGTCACCGGCTTTAAAAGAGCTCTCTGAAAAGATCCTCTCCCTCATGCTTGAACAACCCTGGTGGCTCGCTTGGGCCCTGATGGCGATACTTCCTGCATGCCTGGAAGAACTTCTCTTTCGTGGCTGGGTTCTCTCCGCATTCTGCGGTGAAAAACCTAGTAAACAGCGAATGGCTGTTGCGGTTTTTGCACAGGCTCTCTGTTTCGCAATTTTTCACCTTCTTCCTGAGCGGATGCCCCAGACGTTTCTTCTTGGCATCGCACTTGGCGCCATCGTGCTACTAACCAAAAGCATCTACCCGGCAATACTGTGTCATATTGCAAATAACTCAATGCCACTTCTTCTGCTCTATCTCACTGGTATTCAGAACAAGGATGCTCTTCCAGAATCCGTAGCAACCGACGTAACTGCTCTATCACTACCACCGCTTGCCATTGCCGCAGCAGGGGGTGTTGTTGTACTTGGTGGAATTCTTCTCGTTGTTTCGAGAAATCTTCGAGTTCGTAGTTCGGTCGCAAAGATCACTGCATTGATCTTGTTTACTTTCTTTTGTTTTTCAGGCTCTTGTTTCTCAGCAATTCAGTCAAACCAACTGCTGGCCCAGCAACCCGCTCCAGAGGAAGAGATTCAGCCATTACAGGTTGGAGTTTTTCCAATGAAGGGGCTGGCCGAATATACCGGAGAGAAGCCACGTGGCTACTCCATCGATCTGTGGAATGAATTATCTAAACGCATTGATAAATCGTCAGAGCTGATTGCAATTTCATCAATTGAAAAACTTTTTGATGCTACACAACGTGGTGACATTGATGTGCTTCTTGGCCCACTTGCGATGACAGAGCAACGGGAGAAGCTGGTTGATTTCACTCATCCTGTTGTGCATTCAGGACTCCAAATTGCAGTTTCCCGTGAACGTGATTGGCGATTGCTGACAGCGCTTCATAACTTGATTTCGTGGGAATTAATATCCATCCTCGCTGGAGTGATCGGGACCATTATCTTGACCGGACACCTCCTTTGGATTTTTGAGAGACGTCATAACGCCGAATCGTTCCCGGCTCCCTACCCTCGTGGTGCCTGGGAAGCTGTCTGGTGGAGCATTAGCACAATCATAACTGGTGGCTGTGAGAATAAAGTCATCTCGACTGTCACCGGACGGTTTATTGCAACCGCATCGATGATTGGTGGTATTGTCCTTGTTGCACTTCTTACAAGCACCCTCACTACCACCATGACAGTTGATCAAGTAACCGGCACCATACGCAGTCCTCGTGACCTTTTTGGAAAAACAGT
>Ga0114925_10000938_pt1 | contig 13859 bp, 11 predicted proteins | sample SumtaG_2_FD_87287 | JGI IMG/M metagenome (GOLD analysis project Ga0114925, IMG submission 87287) | Deep subsurface microbial communities from Indian Ocean to uncover new lineages of life (NeLLi) - Sumatra_00607 metaG | ecosystem: Environmental > Aquatic > Marine > Oceanic > Sediment | place... | reverse complement strand
TGATTTCTCCCTTGCGTTCAGTCCATGCGGTGTGATCATCCAAGAGCCTGTGCAAGGTCGGCTATCAGATCATCAGCATCCTCAATCCCACATGCCATTCGCACCATGTTATCGGCGATCCCAAAGGACGATCGTTCAGTGGGTGAATAATTCCAGTAGCTCATGACCATCGGCTGTTCAATGAGTGATTCAACACCACCAAGACTTGGACCGATACGTGGGATACGGACGGAATCAACGATCTGTGCAGTCTGTTTCCAGTCAGCGTCTTTGATAAAGAAGGTGACCAGTCCTCCGTGACCACGCATGGTACGAGAGGCAAGTTCATGGAAGGGATGACTTTCAAGTCCAGGATACAAAACGCGTTCCACTCTTGGGTGCGATTCGAGATATTCTGCTACCTTGAGACCATTGTCATTGTGGCGTTCCATTCGGAGCGCGAGTGTCTTCAGACCACGTTCTAATAAATAGGCGTTATGTGGACTGTTTACACCGCCCATAATCCCACGAAGGTGACGAACCGGGGCAAGAAGTTCCTGCGATCCGATAACGGCACCAGCGAGTAAGTCGTTGTGACCGCCCAGATATTTTGTAGCGGAGTGCAGGACAAGATCGACTCCAGCCTTCAACGGCTGAAGGTTATAAGGAGTACAAAGTGTTGCATCAATAAGGGTAAGGACTCCATGTCGGCGGCCAATATCAGCAAAGCGTTCAATATCAACGACGCTGAGATGGGGGTTGGTTGGTGATTCACTGACAAGAAACTTTGTTTTTGAAGTGATAGCTTGTTCCATTGCGGCATAGTCACTGGTCTTCACTTCGTGAAAGCCTATGCCAAATCGAGTGAGATGCTTTCGGCAGAACTCACGACTGCGATGATAGCACTCGTCAAAGAAGATGATTTCATCTCCAGTGTTCAAGTGTGCCATGAGCAAGCCAACCAGCGCCCCCATGCCACTTGCAAAGAGCGTTGCTTCTTCACCGCCTTCAAGTGATGCCAGTTTCTTTTCAACCGTTCGTTCGTTTGGATTGCCGTACCGTCCATACTCCTCACGAGGCTGCTTTTCTTCAATGAAATCAATGATCGATTGCGTATCGGGAAAGGTGTAGGTTGATGTAGCAAAAATAGGATCAGTGATCGAGAAGCCGGGTTTCGCCCGATCTTCCCCCGCGTGAACTGAAGCGGTTGAAATGCCAATATCTTGTTTGAGAGTCTGCTTGAGCATCAGTGCGTCACTTAAAAACCTTAAAAACCATCCGTTTTGCGAGTGTAGTCGCCCTCTTGCAGGGCGGCAAGGAAGCCGCCTTCTGCATCGCGCCATGAATCGTGTAAAAGTGTGTCATGCGCCAAGATACCAACAATGAGGTCGATCGACCTAAGGAACGACGTTTATGGCCACCCCGTCGCGTCTTTGTGACGTTGGCCTCTCTTGTGGCGGCCGTTGTGCTTGTTCGTTTCGATGTCCTTCAAATGATGATTGGGCCAGTTGTCGATCACGCAGTAGAAAACATTATTTCTCTGATTCTTTGTTTCTCCGGTTTGATGTCGTTGCTGGTCTGGTTCCTCAGGGAAAGCGATCACACTCGCCAACTGAAGTGGAATGTTGTTGGAGGAATTGTCCTTGGGATCGTGACACTTGTTGCTGTGTTGCGAATTGAGCGAGTCTCTGGTGATCTGGTGCCAGAGTTTAATTGGCGTTGGGCTCCAGCTGGAGATCGCTTGCTGAAACAGCATGATGTGAATGAAAGCATGGCCACATCCCCATGGCATGCAACGGAAAATGACTTTCCTGGATTTCTTGGGCCAGCTGGAAATTGTAGTCTCGAACGACCTGTCCTTGATGCGGATTGGATGACGTCTCCTCCGCGTTTGATGTGGAAGCAACCAATTGGAGCTGGGTGGAGTGGTTTTGCCACGTGTGGTGATCACGCCGTCACACTTGAGCAGCGCGGTGACGAAGAGGTTATTGCCTGTTACGACATTCTCTCTGGTGCAACACAGTGGATTGTCGCAGTGCCTGTACGTCATGAAACAATTCTTGGGGGAGTTGGCCCTCGTTCAACACCGACCATTTCCGATGGTGTCGTGTTTGCGACGGGAGCAACGGGATGGCTGCATGCCATTGATGGTGCATCAGGAAAGGTTCTCTGGCGAAAAAACATCGTGGATGATCTTGGGATTGATCAGAAACAACATGCGATTTGTGTTGCGTGGGGACGAGCAGGTTCACCACTGGTAACCGATGAATTAGTGATTGTGCCGGCTGGTGGTCCGCTCCGAAAGCCAACGACAGAGGAACCAGAGTATGTGTCAGTGGTTGCATATGAGCGGGACACGGGCAAGCAGCGATGGATTGCCGGTGATGAGCAGATTTCATTTGCGACGCCGATTCTGGCGTCATTCGGTGGTCTTGAACAGGTTGTGAGTGTGAATGAATCGCATGTTGCAGCATATGATCTGGATGATGGAGCTCCGTTATGGGAGGTTGAGTGGCCGGGCCATTCCAATTCGGATGCCAGTTGTTCTCAGGCCGTCCCACTGAATGGCCAGAAATTCTTCATATCCAAAGGGTATGGGGTCGGTGCAGCAGTGTTTCGCATCCAGGTGCCGCCCTCAGATCCGTCGCTGCCACAGACATGGGATGTGGAGCCAGTGTGGCAGGCGGCAACATTGCTGAAGACGAAATTCACGAATGTCGTCGTTCATGAGGGATATGCATACGGTCTGTCAGATGGCATCCTTGAGTGCGTGAATGTTTCAGATGGAACACGGGCTTGGAAACGAGGACGGTATGGACAGGGCCAAGTCCTTCGAGTCGGAGCGTTGTTACTCGTGCAAGCTGAATCAGGTGAAGTGTGTCTCGTGAGAATATCTCCAGAGGCGCATCGTGAGGTCGCAAGATTTGATGCCATTATGGGCCAGACCTGGAACAATCCTTGCCTGTCAGGGAATCGTTTGTTGGTGAGAAATGCTGAAGAAGCTGCTTGTTATGAAGTGCCTGTTCGAAGGGTTCCCTCTGAGGAGGTCGTGGAGGAGAAGCGTTGAGTGAACTGGTTGGGCAGACAGCCCTTGTCGTTGGGGGAACTCGTGGCATTGGACGTGCCGTAGCGTTGTCATTAGCTGACGCAGGTGCTCAGGTTGGTATTCACGGTCGTTCATCGGAGGCTGCTGCAAGCGTTGCAAAAGAATTGCAAGAGAGACACAAGTACGCAGGTACATTTCTCGCAGATCTCAATCATCATCAGGCAGTGGATGCCTTGGTTCAAGATATACAAACAAATATCCCTGACCTTAATGCGGTTGTGCTCATTGCTGGAGCTGACGTCTTGACTGGGGAAGCCGCTGCATTGTCATTCGAAGACAAACTTCAGTCACTCTTGAATGTCGATGTTGTTGCAACCATGCGACTGGCTCGATCCTTTGGTGCTTTCATGGCCAAGCATTCTGGTGGATCGATTGTGACCATTGGCTGGGATCAAGCAGCCACGGGTATGGAGGGAGATAGTGGTGAGCTCTTCGCTGCAACCAAAGGTGCTGTCATGGCATTTACAAAGAGTCTTGCCAAATCGCTTGCGCCAACAGTGAGAGTGAACTGTGTTGCTCCTGGTTGGATACGGACGGCGTGGGGAGAGGGAGCCAGTCAAACGTGGCAGCAGCGCGCCGTGGAGGAAAGCATGTTAGGTCGATGGGGCACCCCAGAAGACATTGCTGCAGCAGTTCGATGGGTGGTGTCTAAAGACGCAGCCTTTGTCACAGGTCAGATTATCAACGTGAATGGTGGGCTGAAGTAAGCCAAGGCATCTCCCAAAAAAGGAGAGGAGTTCTGCTTCACAGAATGTCCCGGCGTGGGCGAGCAAGGCGGATCACTCACCCACGCCATTGGGACACCCTTCTGGATGACCTTAGCTCTGATAGGCGCTCACGCCATGCTCATGCATGTCGAGCCCCGATCGTTCCACTTCTGGAGACACTCGGAGCATGCCAGCTCCTTTGAGAACCCAGAACACAACAGACATTGTGATAAATGCCCAGGCACAGATTGCAGCTGTGCTAATGACCTGAACGGTGAAGAACTTTCCAACAGTTTCAATGCCATCAGGAAGATCTCCAAAGATTCCAGTTGCCAGACCGCCCCAAATGCCACAGAGGCCATGAACGGGCCATGCACCAACTGGATCATCAATCTTGAGCTTTTCAAGAAGAAGAATGCCCATAACAACGAGCAGACCACCAACAACACCAATGATGAGTGACTCAACCTGAGAAACACGATCGCAATTCGCAGTAATGGCAACAAGGCCACCGAGCACACCATTGAGAGCCATGGTAACGTCAGGTTTTCCAAACAGCGTCCATGCAGTAAGAAGAGCCGTCACGGCACCGGCTGCTGCTGCAAGGGTCGTGGTCAACGCGATGTAGGTGGTCGCGTTGGCGTTTGCTGCACCGGCGTAGGTGAGTTGACTTCCTGGATTGAAGCCATACCAGCCGACCCAGAGAACAAACACACCAAGGGCTGCAAAGGAAATATTGTGTCCAGGAATCGGAACACTTTTTCCTTCACTTGTGAATCGACCGATTCTTGGCCCGAGAGCGATGGCACCAGCGAGACCAGCAAAACCACCGACAGCATGGACGACGACACTTCCTGCAAAATCCTGGAAGCCCATCGCATCACACCATCCTCCACCCCATTTCCATGCACCACTGATTGGATAGATCAAACCAGTGAGAATCGCACTGTAAACAAGGTATGAAGAAAACTTCATGCGGCCTGCAACCGCACCAGACACAATGGTTGCTGCCGTTGCAGCAAATGCGACCTGAAAGAGAAAATCTGCGTACGAACTGTAATCTCCGTAGTCAGTGCCATCCGAGGCAACGACAAATGGAGTGATTCCGCCTAACCAGCCATCAATAACCCATCCATCTCCAGGATACATGAGATTGAAGCCAATAAAGAGAAACAAGATCACGCCAACGCAGAGATCCATCACATTCTTTGAAAGAATATTGACAGTATTCTTCGCTGAATTCAGTCCGATCTCGACCATTGCGAAACCAGCCTGCATAAACAGCACGAGCACCGCACAGATGAACATGATGAGCGTATTAATCGCATAATCATTTTCAGCAATGTACGCAGCAAGAGGATCATCTGCTGATTCAACCGCCGCTGCTTCTTCTGCTGGAGTCTCTGCTTCTTCAACAGCCTCAGCAGACTCTTCTTGTGCAATGGCTACCGCTGAGAACGAGGTCGAAACGACCCCAATAGCCAGACACGTTACAAGGCCTAAACATAATCCATAAAGCCACCTATTATCCCCGATACTAGACATACCAGACCTCCGCCTTTCATGTGAAAAAAGCACTAAACGTTGGAATACACCACTTAGCGCACTCCTGGGTTGTCGTCACGCCACGACAACCTACGAGGTTTAGGAAGTTGCAAAGGGCGTGCCAAAATGGTGGATGGCCCAGCCAGGAGCATTCACAAGGAGAAAAAGTGTTTTTTTTGTGACAAAAACCATGCACAGAAAATGGATTTTGTCGTGCTGTCGGATCAAAAGAAATGTTGCGACTGAAGACATCAGCCTGCTATCAGTGCAGAGATGCGCGAAAACGCAGCATGGCGAGGCTTTGCAGGCACGCGGGAACTCCGCATGAAGCAACACTACTGAAAGCACGATACGTCTTAAAACGTCACAATGGTGTTGGGGGGCAGTTGTGTTGCAGGAGTCGCCCGAGATTGTTGTTCAGTGTCAGCATCCAATTGGTCGACCACGCGTGTATTCACGCTGAGCCCTGCTTTCAGAAGGAAGTTGGCCATCAATCGAAAGCCTTGTCGCGTGAGGATTGATTCAGGATGAAACTGCACACCAAATAGCTTTTCAGCTTCATTTGCAATGGCCATGATGGTTCCGTGTTCATCTGTTGCTGTGATATGAAGATCAGATGGTAGGGTCTCTGCCTTGATGACCAGCGAATGGTAACGGCAGGCGACCATCGGGTTTGAAATCCCTGCAAAAAGATTGAGTTCATCGTGAAAAACAGGTGTTGTACGGCCATGAATCGGTTCAGTTGCACGAACAATCTGTCCGCCACTTGCTGCTGCAATAGCCTGATGGCCCAGGCAGACTCCGAGAAGAGGAACACGACCACGAAAATGTTCGACAACGCGTGTTGAACATCCAGCTTCTGCAGGGGTGCATGGACCCGGTGAGATAACGATCGCTTCTGGTTGAAGATGTTCAATCGACTGAATATCGATATCATGACTGCATACAACATGAGTCTGACCTCCAAGTAATTGAAGGCAGCGAGCGAGATTGAAGACAAAGCTGTCTCGATTATCGAGTACCAGAATCACGAGATGGTCTCATTTTCAGGTGACGAGTTTGCCGTTGTTGTGACCGCATCGATCGCACGAAGCATGCCCTCGGCCTTATGGAGGGTTTCTTCATATTCTGCCGCAGGATCACTTCGTACCGTAATGCCGCCACCCGCAGCAAAGGAAATCCGTTCTGATTCGATCACAAATGTTCGAATCAGTAGATTAAAATCAGCAGAGCCATCAAAGCCGAGATAGCCGAGTGACCCGCAGTATGCTCCTCGCACCATGCCCTCAAGTTCACTGATAATCTCACATGCTCGATGCTTTGGTGCACCAGTGATACTCCCTCCCGGAATCGCTGCTTCAAATGCATCGAGAGCATGCAATCCTCTCCGAAGGTGACCTGTCACAATGGAGACGAGATGTTGAACATACTGGAATCGTTCGAGTCGACAGAGCGATTCAACCTGAATACTTTCAGGACGACAGACTTTTGCAAGATCGTTGCGAACAAGATCGACAATCATGACATTTTCAGCCCGGTCTTTGTCACTCGTCGCAAGGTCTGCAGCAGCAAAAAGATCAGCCTCTGGACTCGAGGTGACCCGGCGTGTGCCTTTAATAGGATGCATGTTCACAGATTGTCCGGTCACACGGAGGAAGCGTTCCGGGGACATGCTTGCAATTGCGGTATCGCCAGCATCAAAGAATCCTGCAAAAGGAGCCGGATTGCATGTGCGTGCTGCCGAGTAGAGCATGACTGGATCAACGGATGACTCAAGCGACATTTGTTGTGCGAGGTTGACCTGAAACATGTCACCTGCCCGTACATATTCAATGCCTTGTTCAACCATCTCAATATAGGCATCCCGTGAAAAATTTGATCGGACCTCGGGATACGTGGGGAGAGGGTGAAGCCATGGTGTCGTTGCGGAGGCTTTCGGTAAGAGATTCTTCGTGTCGGGTGCTGCATCTGGCACCGGCGTGCGTGAGGCTGATGCCTCCAAAGCCAGCATTGCTTCCAGACGCTGAAAAGCCTGCTTTCTCCGAGGTTCCAGTCCCTGTGCAGGTATGCCCTGAGAAATGATCCAGCCATCATTGGTGACATGGTCAAACGCAAAAACGACGTCATACAGATGAAGCGATAACAGGGGGGTCACTGTTTCACAACACGTTGGAGGACTGAGATTGAGTCCAGCAAATCCACACTCGTACGACCACAGGCCCGCAATGCCCCCTTGAAAGGGTGGTAGTCCTGGAATGGATGGACACGATAACTCCTTTAAAAGCTTGCGAATCGTTTGAAAGCAGTGAAGGACAGATGCTGATTGGTTGTCGGTGTTCCGTGGAAGTGTAATGGAGTGGATCGGGTCAGCTGCTACAAAGGAGTATCTGCCAAGTTGTAGCGTCCTACCAGTTCCGGTATGAGAATCTGGTGCATCACGCCGTGCGCTGTCGAGAAAGAGTACGTGGGGCAATGTTGAAAGATGTTGAAAGACCGACGGCGCATCGACATCGTGTGTCAGTTGCCCGACCAGTGCACCGGACGCCGTTGACCAACTGCGGGTGATGGAAAGTGTCATGGTGAATCACTCACAGGTTCAGAGAAATCTGACTTTTTTGCAATATCTGCTGCAACTTTGGATGGGCCGTGTGCAATCTCTGGCTGTGTGAGATGTCCCCAGTCGAGCGCCTGGTCCTGCCGATAATCCTTTCCAAGGGTAATGGCAGTCACTGCTTTTGCGACTTCGTACCCCAAGTAGTACGCGTGTGATGCGTCTATATCTTTCCGTCCTGCCTCCGTCAGTCTCCGAAAGAGGAGAAAGGGATCACGTGACGCGATATGAAAACCAGCACCAACCAGATGAACCTGACCACTTTCTGCAAAGATACGAAAGTTTGGGTCACGAATCATGTTTGCAAGTCGATCGAGTTCCTCATCACCGAATGCCTGTGGTTTCCCAGAACGGAGTGTGATCAGGCCTGGCTCAATATGTTTTGGAAGTGTTCGATTATGGACAGCATGAAACACAAGTCTGCGGGCAAGATCGCATTCTTTCACGCTGCTGGAAGCCCAATGAATCACCTCAGTGGTTAAGACGGAACGAATGGTAGTTTCCTGACAGAACCCCATGAGCATGACATTGGTACCAGACGAGTCAACGTCCGTCAGTTCTGTGAGATTTCCAATTCCCATCATCATGTCAGCATCGGGATAGCGACGGCGTGTTTCGAGGTACCGGCCGAGACTTTCGGCAAAACCAAATCCGATGGGTTCCAATACGGGGTCAAGACGCATGGCAACATGCTCATTGGCGAGCCGTTCAATCGTTTCGTCAAAACCTTCGAGCGTCGCGGGAACGTCAGGAACGACAACAACCTCACAGCCCCAATCAGAGGCTGCCGCAACGTTGGTTGAATTCACAGAAAGGACAAGGGTTGCACCGGCTCGTGTGGCAAGTGCAATCTCTCGCGGTTCAAAACTGTCAATGGAAACGACGAAGCCCTCATCGACCAACATGGCAACAGCCTCGCCAACCCCGGCCCAGATATGTCCTGGATCACATCCGATGTCGATGCGATCGGCTCCATGGTCTTGATACCGTTGGGCTGCTGCTTTGAGTTCACTGAGTGATAGCCGGGGGGCATGGTTGATCTCAGCAATGATTTCAATGTCATGTTGACCGTAGGAAGCCAGATCATCCGAATGTTGCCCAAAGAATTCATCAAGCCGTCGAAGGTCAACAGGGCCACGGTCGACCGGTAGCTCTGTGACCTCCTGAAACGACTCAAGTGAGCCACGGCAGGCACCCGGAATGATGATCCGTGTTGTCTGGGGTGGAACTTGCAGTCGACGTGCGATCCACGGAGTGGTCATGAGGGCGGCAACGGTGATATTGAGCACCTGGATGGTGTACTCAAATTCAGCACGTTTCGCGAGGCTCTCAAGGACCTGTCGCAGTGAGTGCTCAGCCAACTTGCCAGTTACAAAATGAATGTGTGGGGGTGGTACGGTCACGGGTGTTTCTAATGGGAAAATCTGCATGCCTGGTCCACTTCAAGATACACTCAATCCCGTCACTTCGCCGGGCATGAGAAAAACGCTCGGTCTGACAGCCTGAACAGCCGTAGGAACCCGCAGCCATGCCGATGATTCTTGAAGGTCTTGTAACGACCACAGATGTTGCCGGAAAGATGCACGTTGCTGCCATGGGACCACATGTTTGCGAAGAGGCCGTGCAACAAGGTGTGCTGAAACAGCTCTCGCTCTTACCCTTTCGCACAAGTCAGACGGCAGAGAATCTCCTCAATATACCCGAAGGGGTTTTTCATCTTGTTGACGATGTCTTGCTCCTGGCAAACATCGTAACGCATTCGCTGAGTATGCCGCCTGCCTGTCGGGCAGCCGATGAGGTTCATGGTTGGGTGCTTGCAGATGCCTGTCGAGCCTATGAATTTCGCGTGGAGCAAAGTGACCGTGAGAGTGAGCGAGAACACCATGTGGCGGCGGTTGTTGCCGTGCATGATCAACGGCCCTTTATCGGTTTCAATCGCGCAAAACATGCCGTTGTTGAAGCGGCGATTCTTGTTACACGAATGCATCTTGTGGGCGCCGATATCATTCAGCAACAGCTAAAAGAACTCGCAGTGCTCGTGCATAAAACAGGTGGACGGCGTGAGCACGAGGCCTGGAATTGCATTGAGTCGTATGTGCACGATGCTATCGGCTAGACTGACATGCTGGTAGGAACACCCTTCAATCATGTGTTGATAGCATAGTAGAAGAGATGATGTGCGTATGAGTGCCGTTCGATCAATTCGTATCCAAACGCCAGGTCGACTGCATCTGGGTATGACGTCCTTTGGCAACCCCAGTGTTCCATCATTTGGTGGAGTGGGTGTCATGATTGATAAGCTGGGTATGGACGTGCAGGTTGAGGCATGTGATCGCCTGAGTGTGACAGGGCCTTTTTCTGATCGGGCCCGGCAGATTGCCATGCAGTGCATGGAAGTCTTGTCGCTTCAAGAACGTAGGTGTGCCATCACGATTCATGCTGCGCCACGGGCGCATGTGGGGTTGGGAAGCGGCACACAACTTGCGATGGCTGTGGCAGCAGGCATCCATCAGTTTTTTTCACCGGATACGTGCTGTGGTACGACATCAGGTTTCTGTACGGACAAGGCCTTTGATTTTGCACGAGCAGGCCGGCGTGGTCGTCGTTCATGTATCGGCATCTATGGTTTTGCAAAGGGCGGGCTCATCTGGGAGGGAGGTCGTTTTGAACATGAGCATGATCAGTTTGCACCGCTTGTTGCGCAGACTGCGTTACCAGACGACTGGTGTGGTGTGGTTTTGAGCCATCGAGGGGCCACGGGACTCCACGGTGATGATGAAAAAGCAGCATTTGCGCGATTGCCATCAGTACCAGCAGAAATCTCCGAAGAGTTAAACCGCATTGCTGAGCATGAACTGTTCCCTGCGGTGTTGGAGAAGAGACATGCTGACTTTTGTGATGCCGTGTATCGCTATGGAAGCCTCGCGGGAAAACCGTTTGTCACGGAGTCCTCACGTCTGCCGTGGTACGATACGATTGGTCAGCTTGTCAGCACACTGCATGCGCACGGAGTTCACGGCGTTGCTCAGAGTAGTTGGGGCCCGGCTGTGTTGGCCTGCTGTGAGTCCAAAGCGGCAGCAGAACAGGTGGTGGAATGGCTTCGTCAGCAAGGGCTGTCGAAAGACTACGACAGTGTGATTACGTCCTTTTCCCGGCATGGTGCCACCATGCGTGTGGACTAGGCCACCACTGCAGTTGGTTCAAGACCGTAGCTGGTCAGCACGTCGCACAACTTTGCAGCCAATGGCAAGTCGAGCGAGACAAGCGGAAGACGCACATCCCCGGTATCTCGGCCAAGCATCGACATTGCTGCCTTGATTGGGATGGGATTGCTGGCCAGACCAAGCAGATCACGGCAGAGCGAAAAGAGTTTGTGATGCAACGCACAGGCTTGCTGCATGTCATTGGCATCAAAAGCCTTCAAGAGGGCAATCATGTCAGCCGGAACAATATTTCCAACGACGGATATGACACCTTTCCCACCAATCGAAAGAAGCGGAAGGGTGAGGCTGTCATCACCGGATAAGACGGTGAGATCTGTCGCAGCCAATATCTGAGATGCCTGGTCCATCGATCCAGTAGCTTCTTTGACCATGGCAATACCAGGCAATTCAGCCAGACGAAGAATGGTTTCAGGCTCGATGTTTCGGCCGGTTCGTGTTGGGATGTTGTAGACACAGATTGGAATGTCAACACTTTCAGCAAGGGCTTTGAAGTGCTCATAGATTCCCTGTTGTGTTGGTCGGTTGTAGTACGGACCAACGACGAGTGCGGCATCTGCACCTTCCTTGGCGGCATAGTTCGTCAGTCTCAATGCCTCTGCCGTTGAATTACTTCCAGTTCCTGGCATGACAAGAAGTTTGCCTGCAGCAGCCTGAATGCTTTCGGCAATTACCTGCTCATGTTCGGAGTGGGTAAGCGTCGGTGATTCACCGGTCGTTCCGACAGGACAGATACCAGTTGTACCTGCGTCAGCTTGAAATTGAATTTGTTGATGCAATGCGGCCACATCGACTTCGCCATCCCGAAAAGGAGTGACGAGTGCGACAGAAAGCCCTGCGAAATTTTCAGCACGTGTTCCCATAGCAAGAAAAGATATGATGTTAGCCGGAGGACGGCAAAGGGTGCCCTGTACACCGCTGGAAATAGCGAAGGATGGAAACAAACGCACGTGATCACGCAATGCTTGCCGCCCGGCGGGTCATCGAGCACGGTGGCCGTCGAGGTCGCATTGGAGCGGTGCTTGGTACCGGTCTTGGTGGTGTGATCGATCAGTTCTCGGACCAGTGGTCGATGGATGCGACGGAGACACGGTGGCTTCCAAAGTCAACAGCCACTGGACATGCAGGACGTCTGGTCGGTGGAACGGTTTGTGGTGAAGATATTGTCGTACTCCAGGGGCGGGTACATGCCTACGAAGGGTTTGCAGCTGAAGATCTTGTGCGTGGTGTGCAGTTGTTGGCGGCCCTGGGTGTGGACACCCTCCTGGTGACCATTGCTTCTGGTGGACTCAGACCAGACATGCAAAGCGGAGAACTTGTTGTGATGACCGATCATATTGATCTTGTTCGTGGCGCATGGTCGCGGTCACCTGTTCGTGAGCAGACACCATACGATGCGCAGCTGGTCGATTGTGCCATCACAGCGACACGGCAGGTCAATGCGGTTGCTCGAAAAGGTGTCTACGCATATGTGAAGGGGCCAAGCTATGAGACCCGTGCGGAATACCGCATGCTTCGCCGTTTTGGTGCAGATGTGGTTGGTATGTCGACAGTGCCTGAGGTTCTGGCAGCACGATCTCTTGGCCTACGAGTTGCCGGTGTGTCGGTTGTCACAAATGTTGCGCGACCGGATGCATCAAGTCAGATTGATACCGATGCTGAAGAAGTCTGCGAGATGGCCCATGCTGCGTCTGATAGTGTGTGGGCCATCCTGCAAGCATTCACATCTATCTAAAAGGCGGGGCACGAAGGAGTGGCACGGAGCCTTTCGTCTCACTATTCGTTGTTCACGCCAACCGCTTCCGACTTTGGTTCCTTCACGGTCAGCAGGTCGGCTGCCACGATTTCGTCGGGCTTTGACGCTGCCTCGGCTTTTGCGCAACCCACTGATATCACGAAACCCACCAACAGATAGCGCGCCAATTTTTTGCGACTTGTCATTCGTCTCTCACTGTAAGCATGTCATCACTATTTTCACTTCAACTGTTTGTGAGGTTTGAACACTTCGCCGAACCACGCCCAAACTATTTCTTATTTGGCATTCTTTCTCTTCTTCATTGTCGGAGATGGATCAACCACGGTTTCGAGATACGTCTTGAGACGCGTGTGTAGTTGCCTGGCTTGGTCCGCCTGCGTCGTGGATAGATCAACTTCTTCGGCGATGTCTTCAACGACATTGAACAGTTTGGTGGATTGGATTTCCCGCTTCGCGTTCACCTCTGCCAACAGTTTCCATTGACCGCTTCGAATGACCGCCATTCTCTGCCGGGGTCGAGAGAAAACCAGGCCATCGATCGGGCGTTTCACCGAATCGGTTTTCGGATCAGAAAACAGAGTGACAAAGCTTCCCCCATCAAGTTCTTGAGAGAGATTGCCTGTCCCACCAGCCAATTCATAAAAGGTAGGGAGAAAGTCGTAGCCTGCCACTGGAACCCGGCAAATCGATCCCGCTTTGATTGAAGGGCCTCGAACGATCAGGGGAACGCGAATGCCGCCTTCAAGCAGGGAATGCTTGGCCCCGGATAATGGCACATTCGGCGCAGGGCTCTTTGGATTCCCGCCTGGAATAGTGCCGCGTCCCCCATTGTCCGTCGTAAAAACCACGTAGGTCTTGTCAGATATTTCCAAAGCATCCAACTCATCAAGGAGCCTGCCAATGCCGCGATCCAGTTCTTCAAGCATTCCGGCCC
>Ga0114925_10000937_pt1 | contig 13859 bp, 23 predicted proteins | sample SumtaG_2_FD_87287 | JGI IMG/M metagenome (GOLD analysis project Ga0114925, IMG submission 87287) | Deep subsurface microbial communities from Indian Ocean to uncover new lineages of life (NeLLi) - Sumatra_00607 metaG | ecosystem: Environmental > Aquatic > Marine > Oceanic > Sediment | place... | reverse complement strand
GAAGCCAAGTATAATATACTTGCTTGTGTCATATGTTTTTCAGACGAGGCTGATGTTACTAATAATGCTTTCACTAATCTCTAATTACCCCCGTTTTATTTCTGATAACCCCGCTGAAATAATTTTTTGTAAAATCCGCGGCTTCTTCCACATCAAAATCTTTACAACTAAATATATTTATAAAAATCTTTTTTAAATCAACTAGAGAGTGAATGACTATCGTACTAGTTAATATAAATTGAACACATGAAGTACCTTTCAAATGGCTTGGTGCTTCTTTATATCCACTCAGATCACCTTCATAGTCCCACCAATATAAATCTTCTCTTTCCATATCAATAATATTGTCGCATAATTCTATTAAATAGTTTTCAATATCTGTCCGATTAAACCTAGATACATCACAATCATGAATATCTAACACCAATTCTTTACCATAACTATCCATTTTAGGCCCCCTATTTAGTCTTATTGATCTCTACCAAAGTGAGATCCACCATGGCCGCCTTCTCCTTTATACCTAACAAATCTGTCCTTATCAAAATCCTGAAGAAACATATGCCATTTGCCGTCTTTCATATATGAATAAGAACAAAGTACTCCAAACGGTAACAATCTATCATCACCAATAACTAACTCGATCACTTTAATCTCTGCTTCTAAATCTGGATTAGTAATAACTATATGTGAATCACCATCATTTTGAGGACAAGGGAAAAAATCGATTAGGTTCCAGCTACATTCAGCTTTGCCTTCATCATTAATAAAAAACAAATCCCAGGGATCAATTTCACTATCCACCGGTACTCTTGATTCAGCTACAAATAAATTCGGAACTACTACTGCTGAGCATGGGACAGCAAAGACAAATAATGCTAATAAAACTAATGGAATAATTAATTTTTTCATTTGTAATTCCTCCTTTTTAATAGTCTGTGGTTATAGTAAGATGAAATGACTTCCCACATTTTTTTCTTCTTAACCATAGCCAAGAATCCACTTGCTGTGAAGTCCATCCAATCTGATCTGATATGAATCTGCAAGCAACTATTGTCGCTGCTCTAATTTCACATTCCATTAAAGATCCTTTTGGTATTAGCTCTTCATTCATAACACGCCGGAATAATTCTTCATTATATTTTATGGCTCCATAAAATTCTAACATCTTCGGAACCTGATAATCTGCAGGAACTGGCAGTTTGTTAATATTGTTTTCATACCAACCAAATTTTCTATTTAGCTGCATAAAAAACAGACTAGCGCGTTTAAGAAATATGTCAGCACCAAATCCTGGGAAAGTTCTAACCAAAACGTCAAATAAAATTGGCAGTCTTTCTTCTTCTAGAATTATATCACCTCTTGCAACCATAGGTATAAATGTTTCCCAATTATTAATTACTTCATATAAATGCCTTTTTCTTTCTTCCAAAAGAGGGAATCTATTTTCAGCTAATAAAGCTATATAGTTATCTACCATTTCTTTAAATCCCCAATAAGGCACAGCTCCACAATCTTCATAGCTTTTTCTCAATAAGTCATACATCAATACAGACGAAGCGTTATTTGGTCTTAGGTCTGCTTTGCCGTACCAATAACAATAATTTACTGAGCTCGCAAGTAGCTCCAATCTAATTTCGTCTTTTAAAAATTCTGACCTAATTTTGCCTTCTAATTTAGTTTCGTCTAGATTTAGTTCATTTGGAAATTTTGTTATTCCTTCCTCTTCCATCACCGACGCCAAATGCCTAAGCATTGATTTATCAATCAATACATGCTTTGGATCTTCCATAAACTTTTCTGCAGTATCAAATACTGATTTAATTATGTCCATTTAATTCCTCCTTATAATAATGGCAAATCTCCTGTAATTTTATTTTTTCCCATCTGCCCTTCTTGCCTTAATATTAAACCCTGGATCTTTTTTTCTTATCCATTTTATAAATCTAACTATATCAGGTCGAGCTTTTAACTTTTCTATGGTATTGTAATGTTTTGATAACATTTTTTCATCAAATAAAGCATGTATTTGCTTATGACATATTTCATGTAAAACGGCAACAGGCCCATATTTACCATCACGGCACTTAGGTATTAAATGATGACTACTTTCTTCACCGACTAAAACTTCTCTACCACATAATTCACATTTCATAATAAAGATAATTCTCCCGTAATATCATCTATTTTTTCTGAATAATCAGGGCCTATAGCAATACATGTTACTGTAGGTTCGCCATGAAATTCTGTCTTACCAGCATCTGTTATTACAGCATATGGAACCTTCATAAAATGACATCTATTAGCTAATGCATGTATAGCATCTTCAAATTCAACATATAATACTATTTTAACAAATGACCCATTTATCCACTCATACCAAGGCTCGTCTTGGCGCAAATGTAAACTTTTATCGTTTATTATTACACCGTCATTGACATAATACATATTAGCCATTCTATCTAATATAACTGCCATACTAGCATGCGCTACTTGAGCAGCTAGCTTTCCTTTTCTCATATTGAGATCCTTGCGGACAACTATAACTTGTTTAACATCAGACATATTCCTTTACTCCTTAAATATTTCTTACAAAACTTCCTGCTGAAATCACAACGTCAGTCATTGACGGAATATCAGCAACATATACCTTTGAATTCCAAATATAATCTATATATCCGTCTGAATTAAAGTCTATTTTAAATACACTCTCTATTTCTAGTAATTCATGAGCTGCGTATAATAAATCTATTTCTTTTTTTCCTAAAATTATCGCCATATTTGAATATGAATCTATTCCAAAGGCTCTTCTGGCCTTAACAAAACCATTATTAATGTTAGATCTTAATAACATAAGATCATTTTCTATATTAAGTTCTTTAATTTTTCTTTCTATATTTTTTACCCTTTTACTAGTGTCTGGCCTCAAATTATTTTCTAACATATTCCTTTACTCCTTTAGTGCAAAATAAAATACCCATTTGGGCTCTAGTCTTTTATCAACATTATGATGTTCATAATTTATGCTCATATTGATACCAATACTCTTTAATATTTGTTCAAAACTACTAGCAATGATATCACCATTTACATGACTTTCTTTTATATCTAATGACCCGGTTACTCCTTCTGTTTCAACCGTACACCATTTATTATCATTTGACATATTCTCTTACACCTCCAAAAGTTTTTCTATGATATGGTGTGGGGCCATATAATTTTATAGCTTCCCTGTGCTCCTTAGTACCATATCCCTTGTTTCTATCCCATCCATAAATAGGATACTGCTTATGTAATTCCATAATCAATCCGTCCCTTGTTACTTTTGCTACTATGCTTGCAGCAGCTATAGAAACCGATAAACGATCTCCACCTATAACGCATTTTTCAGGAATGCCTATGCATTCTGGAATAAAATTTCCGTCGATTAAAGCAAAATCTGCCTCATTCATTAGATAAACAACTTGTCTCATTGCTAATTTGGTAGCTTGAGCTATATTCACTATATCAATTAGCTTTTCATCTACCTTACTGATTGCCCAATGACATTCTGCAGTTATTTTATCATATAGGCGCTCTCTTTTTTTCGCCGACAATTTTTTCGAATCGTTTATTTCAGATGTATCAAACCCACCAGGAATACAAACTCCAGCAGCTACTACAGGCCCCATCAAAGGGCCTCTCCCTGCTTCATCTATACCAATAATATATCCATATCCTTGGTTTTTAAGATCTAATTCTATATCATATGTTGGTTTAGTCTTTGTCATAATAATTAATCCATACTTCAATTTTTCTTATTCCTGAGATTTTTTTTGAGCAGTTGGTTATAATATTTTCCACTGCGGCGGGGGTCATGCAGTCATAAGTATTCTCAGGAAATTTAGTATTTGCCCATTTTTCAGTAAAAACATCTACTGTATATTTTGAAAGTTTATCTTTCATCATACTCTTTCCTGCAAGGCGCTTCTACTATTTTTTCATCAGCCTGTAATAACATATGTTGGCAATTATCACAATTATGATCACAATCATCTGATTTCTCTATGTTACTTGAAACATGAAATTTAGCCGGCTCCATATTTTTAGCTCGGCCCTGCTGAACCAATTGCAATAAATGGACTTTGTTTGCATTTTTAGGGATATAAACTTCTCTTCCCGGCACCAAACACACATTAGCTTCCACTTTAATTTCATTGACAATATCAGTATTATACATTATTTGTGTAATCGCATTTGTATATACCCACACATTATCTGTATATTTCTTACATAAATTTAAAATATAATAAAACTGTGGATGAGATAACGGTTCACCACCAGAAATATTTATACGGCTTGGATATCCGTTTTCCATTATAAAATTATGCAAAAAGTCCCTGATTTTATTAAATCCAAGAATGTTCTTTCTAACTGGCCCTGCATTTGTGGAGCAATATTCACAATTATTAGGACAATAATCAGTTATTTCTATCGTTATCTCCATTATTCCTCAGCGTCTTTTATCGTTCTATCAATCAAAGCGCGCTCTGCGCAAAACCACGCCCACAATGTAGGCGGCCCTTCGTCTCCATTAGCAGCGCATTCTTTTAAAAGCCCGATAAGATTATTTAGTGTTATTTTATCCATTTCTTTCCCCCCTCTATCATATTATTTGCATAAAAACAGCTATAACATTCATAAGTATCCAAAGAATAAGTATTAAAGGCATATACGGATAAATAATATCTCCAACTTTTGCACTAAATCTTTGTAGCCAATTTTGTTTTTCCGTTATAGAATTACTTGTATGTTCCATATACCCCTCCTTTATTTATTCTTCTTTTTCTTCAAAGACGGCATCTATATTTTATAATCATCACTAAGATGATGGAATCCAAAACAAGACATACAATATTTGCAACTATTAAACTAATACTACCTATCGTTATTCCATAATAAAGCCACCATGCAATCCCATGAATCATGATTACCCATAAAGTTATAGACATATCATCACTTGTTTTTCGTTTCCACATCCGATAAATTTGTGGAAATCCCCCCAACGACATTGATATACCTACAATTATCATCCATATTTCCATAAGCGATCTAGTCCTTTTCTTTAGAAACAGTAGATTTTACAAATCTACTAAGATCGCCAGTCAAAGGATGTTTTGGATCCGCCATTCTTTTTGCAGCTTCCTCAGCGGCCTTTCTTTTCTTTTCTTTTATATACCCCTCTCTAAGCTGAAACCAGCCTTGCTTTCTTTCCACAAAAGTTAATTTATCTTCATCTTCTTCATAAAAAGAGCAGTCTCGTCTTTTATTTAATTTTACTACGGCATTTTTCTTTATACACCGCTTATTATTTTCAGACTTACAGAAAGCACATGTTACTCTTCCCATAATTAACGGCCTCCATTTTTATATTTAATAATTGTTTCACATGCTTCTTTAAAGTTATAAACTCTATCAACATGTTTGTTATGAAATTTTCTATTCCATGGATGATCTCTAACTATTAATCCATAAGGAAGTGGCCCACATTTTTCTAATATCATATTCAAAATATCAAACCTGTCTTCAACAAAAGCTTTTATATTCAAACCAAATATTAAATCTTTTTTGTTCCTAGATCTCGAAAAATATATATCATTATATATTATTTCATGTTTTTTTAACCAATTAACAGTTATATTTTCTTTATCATGGTATCTACTAGTAATTATATCTATATAAAAATCCTTTCTTAACAACTCCAACCCTTCATGAACATCTTCATGTGGTATGGGGTTTATAAACAAATTCCCATTAGATACAGATTCTTTTAAATATTTAGCAATATACGATGTTAGATTAGGGTTTCTGTCAAAACCATAACTAGTAAAATCCTTGTCCCAATCAAGATATAGATTAAACTTATCTTTAAGGATCTTATCTATAGTATCATCGATATCACATATAACAGAATCTAAATCAAATCCTACCCTTTCTTTTTTCATAATACTCCTTTTTATACTTCACAAGCGCCTGATTTACATTCAACATCTTCATCAGACAAATAAGTTATAACATCTCCTTCTTTTAAATGTTTCTCAATCTCTTCCTTAGTCAATCTATAATAAACTTGTTTTTCTCTGCTTTTATCCCTATAAACCGTTACGCCTTTTAAATCATAGATGTATTCCAATAATATATTATTCAAATCTTTTACTGTCGAAGATTCTGGCAATAAAATCGTTTTTGAAACACTTCCATCTAAATATTTAGCAATAATAGACTGCATTTCTAAGTGCTCCTCAGGCTTAAGATCATAACTATCTACAAACCATTCATCATTATAATGATCTTTACATAATGGGTGCACATAAACTCTATTACCAACACCATCAGCTCTTAAATATCCTTTAAAAGGCAACGGTTCTATGCCACCTACAACATCTGCTAATAAAGATGTACTACCAGTAGGCGCGGCTGTCAACAGCGTAACATTACGAATAGAATTTTCTTTTATAAACATTCTTATCTTAGCCGGCAACTTTCTAACAAAAGAAGCACTAGCAAAATCTATTTTATTATATTTTGGAAAGGCGCCTTTTTCTTTTGCCAATTCTGCAGAAGCTATATAGGCTTCATCTCTAATAAATCTATATAATTTTTCTACTTCTGCAATTGCCTTTTCTGAGCCATATCTCATTTCCTTCATAAAAAGATAGTCTGCGAGACCCATGGTACCTAATCCAATTCTACGAGCATTCTTAACAACAATTTCTTGTTGTGGGACTGGATAATAAGCTAAATCAATTATATTATCCATAAATCTAACAGCTATTTTTATAGCTCTAGATAATTTCTGCCAATTAGTATTTTTATTCACAATAAAATGAGGTAATACAAGAGCGCCTAAATTGCAGCAGCCAAATTCCTCTAACGGCAGTTCGCCACACGGATTGACTCCTCGAATAGGTGAAAATGAATAACTATTATTCTTTCTCAAATTGTCCCAATTTATCAATCCAGGCTCACTATGCTCTAACATATTATCAAGAATCATATTCCATAAATCTCTTGCCATTACAGTTTCGTATACTTTCCCAGCAAATTTAAGATCCCAACCATTGTTTTCTTCTACCGCCTTTAAAAAACTAGCATCTACAATTACTGAAATATTGAACTGTGTTAATCTATTATGCTTTATTTTAGCATTAATAAATTCTCTAATTTCTGGATGAGAAACATTGCATAAAGCAATTCCGGCTGCTCTTCTTTGCCCGCCTGTTTCTAGTTTACTTCCTGCAAAATTAAAAATTTCCATAAAAGACACTAAACCAGTGCTAGTCCCGCCCTTCGTCACGAGCGGAGCACCTGCCGGCCTTAAAGCAGAAAAATCTATTCCGTTACCACCGCCATAAGAAGAAATAACCCCATAGTATTTCAGAGTTTCAAAGATAGATTCAATCGAATCCTCCAGCGGCAGAAAATTACAATTACTTGTGGACGGCCTTAATTTGCCTAAATTTCTAAGGATCCTACCAGCCGGTATAAAATCCAGCGGCTCTATTATAGAATAAAATTCCTCATAATATTTATCATAATTCGACTCTCTTTTAGCATTCTCTTTGCATACTCTACCAGCTAAATCTGGCCATTCTTTTTCACTATCCCAAAAATATCTATTTTCAGCAATTTCTCTAGCATTATCAGACAATTTAGTCATTTCAACACACCCTCATTTTCTTTATTTTATTTTTACTCCCCAGTAGATCCAAATCCACCATCATCTCTATCAGTTTTATTTAATTCATTTACTTCCTCAAAATTTATTTCAAGCACATCTTTTACCATCATTTGAGCAATTCTGTCGCCCTTTTTAATAAGCTGCAAATTTGTACCGATGTTTTTTATAGGTACAAAAACTTCTCCACGATAGTCGGCGTCCACTACCCGCGAACTTACTATTACTAATTCTCTTTTAGCAGACATGCTACCACGATTGTATATCTCAATATAACATCCTGGCTGTACTTCCATCATCCATCCAGTGTGTACCAATTTCAATTCGTCAGGATGAAGATTAACATCTTCAACGGCATATAAATCAGCTCCAGCAGAATATTTTGTTCCATATGTCGGTATTTTAGCATCTTTATGTAACCTTTTTAATTTTATATTTATCATAATTCTACCCTTTCAACCAACAATCTCCTATTAAACTAGCAGCCTCCATCTTTACCGTTTTGAAAAATTCGGCAAAGCCATCTACCAAGCATTGTGAAATCATTGGTGCAATTTCCTCTGACTGATCCTCTCTTACTTCTACCACTACTTCATCATGAACCGTTAATATAAGTTTTGCATCATAATTTTTGATGCGATCATTAACATAAATCATTGATTGTTTAATGGTATCAGCATTAGAACCTTGAATAGGATGGTTTTTACCAGCCCGCTCTACAGAGCCTCTTAACCTATTAAAATTAGTATCGGAAGGATCTGGTAATTTATAAAATCTTTTTCTACCACTAATGGTGGTGCTATATCTATTAATTACAGCAGATCTACCACTTTTATCTAGATATTCCTTAATTTTTCTATATTTGTTGAAGTATTTGTTTATTAAAGCCCTTGCTTTTTCTTCACTACATCCCAGTCTTCTAGCTAATCCTACTTCTGTTAAACCGTATATAAGACCGAAATTAATTGCTTTGGTTGCCTCTCTATAGCCTTTTTTATTTGGGTCTTCATCTGATAATTTTTTATCTCTATCTACCTCTTCCGGGGTCACCCCAAACATTTCACAAGCAGTTATAGTGTGCAAATCTTTGCCAGTCGCATATGCTTCTAAAAATGCTGGATCTCTTGAATAGTCTGCTAATATCCTTAGTTCTGCTTGTGACATGTCGCATGTTATAAGTTTATATCCCGGCATGGCAACAAAACAAGCTCTATATCTTTGTTCTTTTGGGATATTTTGAAGGTTAGGATTAGAAGAACTTAATCTACCTGTACTAACCATTTGAGTGAAATCAGTATGCAGTCTGTTAGTTTTAGGATGAAGCCTGTTAATCATCGGCTCTCCATAGGTAGTTATAAATTTTTCATATTTTCTATAATCTAAAAGCAATTCGACAATAGGATTGTTTTTATATTTAACAAGTTCTTTTACATCAGTACTATCAACTGGTATGCCCAAAGTATTTAAACTTCTTACTAGTTGTAATGGGCTGTCTAAATTCAATAAAGACACTCCAAATAAAGTGGTTTGATCAATTGTTTGATTTAAAACATTAGAAACTTTACTCTGTAATAAATCCCTTTCTACCGTCATTTCATCTAAAATTCCGCGCCATTTCCCAACATCTAAAGCAATGCCATTTAATTCCATCTCTGCTAATGGTTTAACAAATTCAAATTCCAATTTAGCAACCCTTGTTAATCCTTGCTGTTTCAACTGTGGCAGTTGTAAATTATAAATATCTCTTAAAATACTCACATCATTGGCAGCATACCGTAGTTGATACTCTTGATACTCTTGATTATAATTTTTAAAAGTTGGGGCAGCATCCTTTGGCATATTCAGATGGAAATATTTAGCAGCTAAATACTGTAAATTTGCTTTTGGATTTAAACCTAAAAACAATAACTGCTCAGCAAGCATGGTATCATACATTCTATTGATTTCAATACCAAAATTACTTCTTAACATTTTATAGTCGAAAATAGCATTCTGCAATATTTTTAAATGGTTGTCATCTTCTAACAACGGCTTAAAAATTTTTGCGTCGACGTTTCCTTTTCTAACATCAAACACAAAAGCTTTGCCCGCAACGCCTAATTGTAATAATACAACTTTTTCCGTCAGGGCATCAAAGCCTGTGGTCTCTGTATCTACTTCTACTACAGGATATCTTTCAATCTTTTCTAAAACTCTAGCAGCACTTTCGCTGGTAGTTATATATTCATACTGCACCGAAGGAAAATCTACCAACGCACCGTTATTAACAGATATCTTAGACATTTCTACTCCTTAGAATAAGCATTATTTTGAATAGATTATTCATTAAGACATGTTCAGGCTTTGGGCCATAATATGTAACACTAATTATATCTATAATTTTAGAAAACTTTTTGGCTTCTTCTATACTTTTAGCGTTTCTTAAACACCCAGCCATAAAACCAGTAACTATTATTCGTATAGTTTCTATTGGTATATTTTTTATTTTCTTATATGCTTTTAATATATCTCTCCACCCACTTTTCAATAATACTTTACAAAACTCAAAAACTTCTATTTGATCTATTTCTATTCCTGCACCAACAATTAATGATGCTGCATCTTTAGTCCATGTATTATCTGCGGCAACCTGCTGTAGAAACGAAAGTGCCTGTCTAGGCACCCCGTTTGATTCGGCTATAATATATTTCAATACTTCTTTATCATAAGACATTCCTTCAAATTCAGCTACATTTTCTAATAAAAAATGTATCTCTTCATCAGAAAGTCGGCCAAATTGAATAATCTTACAACGGTTTTTTGTTACATCTTTTAATTTTTCTGGCTGATTAGTACAAAGAATTATATAAACATGCTCCATATTATCTTCGAGTGTTTTCAAAAGAGAACTTTGTGATTTGTCACTAAGCAAATGGGCCTCATCAATAATCAATATTTTATATCTATCATCCGACAAAGGAGCAGATGGAAGACTATCCAAAACTTCACGCATGGTGTCTATATTACCAGTTCTTGCGCCGTCTACTTCTATTACTGCCATAGAGTTTTGATTAAGAGTTGCTTTGCAGGAAGAGCATTTACAACAAGGGTTTGGTGTAGGGCCCTCTTTACAATTCATTCCCAAAGCAATAATCCGAGCCATTGTGGTTTTACCTGCGCCGCTAACTCCTGTAAACATAATACTATGTGGAAGAGTTCTTTTTTCGATGCCAGCGGCAATCATGTTTTTAATTGTTTGATTGCCTAACATTTCTTTAACTGTACAAGGACGATATATTTTATTTAAATCGCCCTCGCCACGCCTAATTATAAATGAACATAATGAATGTAACATTTTTAATTCTTTCGTAAGTCCTTGTTCTATTAATTCATCCTTCAGCATTACCAAAAATTCTGGGGCAGGCTCCTCAATTTTTCTTTCTGTTTCTCTTTTATCCTTATCTAAGTCTAAAAACATATCATCCATAGCCTCCTCCCTTTAGTAAAATCCTACATCTATATTATAGAATAAAATAACGATTTTGCTAGATAGATTTTGTGCTTTTTTGAATAAAAACCCATAAAATTTCATTAAAATAGCCCAATTATTCAGAATTTTTAATGTTTTTTATTTGATCTTGTAATAAATATAATAACTCTGAAAAAATTCCTTGGCCACTGTTTTTTATAAAGTTTGCAAAACAAATATCCTTCAAATATTCACCAGCATCATCTGGGCAAAGAGAGCTCGGTACTAATCGAACACACCGTCTATCTGAAATCATAGAAGCTATGTAAATAGTTTCATCAGGGGTGCAAGAATATCTTCTCAAAATTTCTACTAATCTATTATATTTTTCCTTTTCACTTTTGCCCCAATAAAAAGGCCAGCTTTTTCTTCTACATAAATTATAGTTAATCTTATTGTCAGACGAAAGAAAAACTACCGTGAAATATTTTTTTAATTCATTTATCGCTTCAAAGTCTTTGCTATTAAATGTTTTATAAAGCGTATTTCCTAGTTCATCTATAGTAACATCTCCACATGTCAAGATCCCATCTATTTCACTGACTATAAGCTTCGCACTTCTTCCAAAAATTTCTTCTTCCATATCATAACACCTCGCTTAGGAAAGCTCTAAAAGAACCTCAATAGGTACATCAGAGCAAGGATATCCTCCTGGAAATTTGTGTTTTACTGTTTTATAAGGATAAACATCTCCTGATAAAACTTTCTTAATAATTAATTCCTTGGTAATTGTATGATTTTTTCGCATACTCCGTACTTCTACTTCACTATAACTATAAAGTTTACAAGGAATATATTTAAATCCTAGTTGTTTAGCTACTTCAAAACGATGATGGCCGTCCATTATTAAAAAACGCTTCTTATCTATACAAATAGGACGAATCCACACGCCGTCTTTAAGTATCTTATTTTTAAGCTTTTTAACTTTTTTAGGTCCAAATTTTTCAATACATATAAGCCTATCTATCTTTATAAATTTCATAATTCATCTCCTGTTTATATTCGCCCACTTTTAATTAATCTATAGCTATCATCTTCGAAATGTTGTGTAGAGACTTCTAATATTTCAGCATCGGTACCTCCAGTAAATCTATGACGTGTGCCTGGGGAAATATGAACCATACCCCCTTTTCCCATCAAATATTCCTCTTTTTCTATCTCTATTAAAATTGTTCCTCTTAGTACATAGAAGGTTTCGTCTTTAATTTTATGATAATGATAACTACATCTATAGTTTCTTTTTAAATAAAGTATTTTAGCGCAATATTTTTCAGTATTAATAATCCATTTCTCCTCGCCCCAAATTTTCTTATGTGTTTCCATCTATATCACCTCATTTAATTCTTCTATTTCAACAACAGCCGTTCCCGTCTTTCCTACTACTATCCCAGCTGCTTTATTAGACAACTCTACAGCTGATTTTAAATCCATATCAGACGCCAATCCTAAAGAAAGCGCTGCTACAACAGTATCGCCTGCTCCAGATACATCGAACACTTCTTTAGCAACAGTTTGAATATTCATTATTTTATCTCTGCCCTCAAAAAGCGTCATGCCTTCCTTTCCTTCTGTAACAAGTACAGATCCACAAACTAAATCATGAAACATTTTTTTGGCGGCAAATTTTAAAGCTTTTTCATTTCTTATTGCAAAACCACAAAAAGCTGATATTTCTTCCTTATTAGGGACTATTATATTAACATATTTATGTGATTCAAAATTGTCTTTGTGTGGATCTGATATAACAAACGTTGAAAGATTAACCACGTCTCTTAATTTTGCCATCAACTGAGGGGAAATAATTCCTTTATTATAATCTGATATTATTATACCATCAACGCTTTCTATATCATCTTTTATAATATCTATGAATCTGTCAATAAACCCATCTTTAATTCCCTCTCTATTTTCCTCATCAAATCTAACTATTTGATGATTATTCCCAACAACCCTTGTTTTTACTGTAGTCGGTCTATCAGGATCTATCATAATAGCATCGAGCGGCAAACCTAAATTTGCGGCTTTTCTTAATACGACTCCACCAATTATATCCGCACCAATTATGCCACATAATATAGCTTTAGCTCCAAGGGTAACCAAATTATGAGCAACATTAGCAGCGCCCCCAAGTGTTTCCGTTTTTTCCTCAACATCTACAATAGGCACCGGCGCTTCTGGAGAGATTCTAGAAACATTACCACAAATATATCTATCTAATATTATATCGCCGATAACAAGGATTTTCTTATTTCTAAAATTGTTTATGTATTTCTTCATATTATATTTCCCTAACTATTGCTAAAATTAGATGTCTATCCCGTTTTCAAAATCAATAGAGACAGTTCTGTTCATTAAATCCTTATCATTAATCCCGTATTTCCAACCACATCTTTCGAGCGCCCAGTGTACATAATACAATTCTTCTGGCTTCACGCCGCCGTCATGATTTATTATATCATTATACATTTCCGTATATAGATCATTCATGTCATAATCAAACATATTCAAACTATCGATATGTCTTGTTTGAACACCTTTATAGACAACCTTACCTATAAATTTAGCCCTTAATTTAATTGCTAGATCAATATAATGAATAAATAAATGATAAAATAATCCACCAGTTAATTTAGCATT
>Ga0114925_10000936_pt1 | contig 13862 bp, 11 predicted proteins | sample SumtaG_2_FD_87287 | JGI IMG/M metagenome (GOLD analysis project Ga0114925, IMG submission 87287) | Deep subsurface microbial communities from Indian Ocean to uncover new lineages of life (NeLLi) - Sumatra_00607 metaG | ecosystem: Environmental > Aquatic > Marine > Oceanic > Sediment | place... | reverse complement strand
ACTATTGGATTAGGGCTTGGAGAAAAAGTAATGTTTGGCTCGATAGGCTGTTCAGATGAAAGGAGAGGAAGTATATAAAACCAAATTAGCGAGGCAAGAAGGCTTAGCGCAATGGCAATACAAGCACGAATCCCCCATTTCCCCAACCTTTTTGCAACTCCCTTTGTAAAATTAGTCATTGCAATACCCCCGGAATATCCTTCACTAGTAATTCCGCGAAGTTCTTTCCTAACATAATTCTACCACTAGCTAAAACCTTTTGTATATTAAGGGTTTATCAGGGGTAGTTTGAAGGGGCGGTTAGCCCCTTAAAATCAACTTCCCCCTCTCCCTTGAGGTAGATAACTAATCCCTATTGACAAGCTGCCACGCTAATTCTAGAATAGGCATCATACAAGGAGGTGAGAACAATGAAAAGGCCTGACCTGCTGGTGCTGGTAGCTGTCTGGATGTTTCTGAGCGCGTTTGGTATTCTTATCGGCATAGCTGGCTTCTCCATGTTTTTCATTACCTATCCCTGGATGTGGTGGGATGGAATGATGGGAGGATGGGGTATGTGGGGAGTGCCTCAAATGGGTGGCATTGCTTTCATTATGCTAGGTATCGTCGCGCTGGTAATGGTAGCTTATTTTATTCTAGCCCTGATGGGAGGCATTGGACTGCTTAGGGGAAGGGAATGGGGGCGGATTTTAAGTATCGTTCATGCTGCTCTCAGCCTGTTCTGGGTTCCGTTTGGCACCGTTATCGGAATACTCATTCTAATATACCTGACAAAGGCTGAAATACAGGAATATTTCACCGGGTAGTGGCGTAAAACGGTAACCCTATAGTTTACCCGGCTTGATGCTGGAGCCCCATCGAAAAAACTCCCCCCTCTCCTTAATTAAGGGGAGGGGGGGCTAATGAGGTTCATCGTAGTAAAAAATTAGAGACGGGGTTTACACAGAATCTCCTTGACCTTGAGGTCAAAGAAATCACGGGTATTGACCGGAGTGAGGACTACTGCGGTATCAGCACCTAGGCCGGTGCCCCCGATAGAGATAATTTCCTCATCGGTGCGTACCGAGCCACTATCAGCCGCCATCAGAGCAATCTCGCAGGCCACCTTCATACCTTGCCCGAAGATGTATAAAGTATTACTGATTATATCCCCGGTGACATAAGTATTGAATTTATTGCGCATGGCACGGCTTATGCCGCCAAAGGCGTGAGCCGCAGTAAGCACTACGCCTCCCTTACTCTCAACCAGTCTTCGATTTTCCTCGGTGCATTCCTGGATGTTGGGCTCACGAAAGCCGGTAACGTGAGTTACGGCAACTACTTTTAATCCGCTAAAGATTTCCATAGCCTTTACTGCGGTATCACCATTCGTGGTGGCCACCACTATAGTTTTGATACCCAGTTCCTCTGCCCGCTGTTTAGCGATGTCTAATACGGCATCGGTGTTCTCTCTACCCGGTTTTTCAAAATAGACCGTCTTTAATTCCATGGTTATGCCTCCTCACAAAAAACAAATTCAGAACATTCTACCACATTGCCTTAGTTAGGTTCAATATGGTATAGTTTTGGTAATGGAAGCTAAGATTGAATTTATTGATTCTGGGAGTGTCACTTCACCTCGGGGTTTTCATGCTGGCGCTACCTACGCTGGGATAAAGAAAAAGGCTGAAGACGCTTTGGATTTGGGTATCCTCTTTTCTGAAGTGCCAAGTGTGGCTGCAGCCTTATTTACGACCAATCAGGTTAAAGCGGCACCGATACTCTGGTGTCAGCAGCAGATAAAATCGGGGAGAGCGACAGCAGTAGTGGCTAATAGTGGCTGCGCCAATGCCTGCACCGGCGAGCAAGGCCTTGCTGATGTCAGGGAGACAGCAGAATTAGTAGCTAAGGGTATGGGGGTTTCCTCTCAGGATATTTTAGTTGCCAGTACCGGGGTGATTGGCCAACCGTTACCAATGACACTACTAAGAACTGGCATAGAGCAGATTATCCTTTCAGCGGATGGTGGTCATGAACTGGCTAGGGCTATAATGACTACTGATATTGTTCCTAAGGAAACGGCGATAACGGTCAAGGTTGATGAGAGTCAGTTTACTATCGGTGGCGTAACCAAAGGCTCAGGCATGATTCATCCTAACCTGGCAACCATGCTTTGTTTTCTGACCACTGACGCTGCCGTGGATATTGATTTTCTTAACCTGGCGCTAAAAAGGGCGGTGGATATTTCCTTTAATCTAGTGTCTGTAGATGGCGATACCAGCACTAATGATATAGTGCTAATAATGGCTAACGGCCTCGCTGGGAACGAACCTATTTCACCAGATAGCCAGCTGGCTGAAGCTTTTCAACAGGCTCTTGACCGGGTCTGCATTTATCTGGCTAAATGCATTGCCAGAGATGGCGAGGGAGCGAGTCGGCTTATTGAGGTTACCGTTAATGGAGCGTCCAGCGTCAACGAGGCGAAATTAGCTGCCCGGACAGTGGTGAGCTCATCTCTGGTCAAGACAGCGGTGCATGGTAGTGACCCTAATTGGGGTAGGATTCTAGCCGCAGTGGGGCGGAGTGGTGTAGCGGTGATAGAATCAAAAATTGACCTTTATATTGGACAGGTTTGCCTGGTAAAGGCTGGCAAGCCTCTGCCTTTCGATCGACAGAATCTGGTCCAGATATTAAGCGGGAGTGAAGTGAGTGTAAGTCTGAATCTTAATTTGGGGAATGGGACAGCCACCGCTTGGGGTTGTGATTTGTCGGAAAAATATGTAACTATTAATAGTCAGTACACCTCTTGATACCAAATGACGGGAGTCGTGATTTTGAACAACAAGATGATTGTGGTTAAGATAGGTAGTGTCGCTTTAAGTCCTGAGGATACCAGCATTGATGATATTGTTGCCTTGCAGAAGCAGGGTAGGCAGATAATTGTTACTCATGGTGGCGGTAAGCTGATAAGTAAGTGGCTGGAAAAACAGGGTTTAGCTACCAGATTTGTTCATGGTGAGCGAGTAACTGACCAGGCATCGCTTGAGGTGGTTATCGCCGTACTCGCTGGTCTGGTCAATAAGGAAATAGTGTCCAGTATCCAAAATCGGGGTGGACAGGCAATAGGCATTAGTGGTATTGACGGCGGTTTGATTCAGGCTAACATTAAGAATACAGAGCTGGGTTATGTTGGTACTATAACAAAGGTCAACACTGCGCCGTTAGAAGTGCTCCTTAAGGCTGGTTATGTTCCAGTGGTGTCTCCCATTAGTCTTCATCCTGTACCGGAGGCGCGTGAGATGGGGCTTAATATCAATGCTGATGATGTAGCGGCTGAGATTGCCGCCGCCGTTGGTGCTGAAAGGCTCATCTTTCTGACCGATGTGGCTGGGGTCTGTGACCCGTCAGGTAAATTACTACCTCAGCTATCGACAGAAGAGGCAGAGGCTTTGATAGCTTCTGGAGTCGCTTCAGGGGGAATGATTCCCAAGATAAAAGCTTGCTTAAAAGCTTTAGCTGGTACTGCCACTGCCTGTATCATAGATGGCAGGCAACCACGAGCCTTGCTCAGGGAAATTGAAGATGGTGGCAGTGGTACAAAGATAATCTTACCATAGGAGTGTTAGCATGAGTCAGTGGCAAGAGCTGGAACATAAGTACTTCATGAAAACTGTAGAACGCCTCCCGATAACCATAGTTAGAGGACAGGGAGCGCGGGTGTGGGATGAGAATGGACGAGAATACCTGGACTTTGTGGCTGGCTGGGCGGTCAATAACCTGGGACACTGCCCTTCAGTGGTTGTTGAGGCGGTTACCAAGCAGACGCAAACACTCATTCAGACTTCAAATCAGTTTTATACTATACCTCAGATTCAATTAGCTGAGATTTTGATTCAAAATAGCTGCCTGGATAAGGTCTTTTTCTGTAATAGCGGAGCCGAGGCTAATGAAGGAGCAGTGAAGCTGGCGCGGCGGTATGGGAAGCGCTATCTTGACGGAGCTTATGAAGTTATTACTGCGATGAATTCCTTTCACGGCCGTACTTTGTCCATGGTGGCAGCTACCGGGCAACCAAAGTTTCAGCAGCCATATGCCCCCCTGCCCGTTGGTTTTATCAACGTAGAGTATAATAATATTGAAGCCATTAAGGAGGCAACTACCAGTCAAACCTGTGCCATCATGCTGGAGCCTATACAGGGAGAGGGTGGGGTTAATTTGCCTGGCGCTGATTATTTAGCTGCGGTAAGGGCTTGGTGCGACCAGAAGGGTATCCTACTTATTTTTGATGAAATTCAGACCGGGATAGGTCGAACCGGGAGCCTTTTTGCTTATGAACAATATGGTATTGAACCTGATGTAATGACCCTAGCGAAGGGTTTAGCCAGTGGTATACCAATCGGGGCTATACTAGCTAAGGATAAAGCCTCTGTTTTTACTCCTGGAGACCACGGCTCCACCTTCGGCGGTAATGCTGTAACGTGTGCCGCTGGTTATGCCACTCTAAAATATATTATTGATAACGATGTTGCTGGGAATGCCAAGAGGGTAGGGCAGTATTTTACTGGCAAGCTTGAGCAATTAAGGCAGAAATTCCAGTTCATCACCGACGTACGAGGATGCGGTCTATTGATAGCGATGGAATTCAGCAGCGATATTGCTGGTTCAATGGTAAAGACTTGTCTTGATAAAGGCTTACTCGTCAATCGGGTCAAACCCAATACCTTGCGCTTCATGCCTCCCCTTACTATTGGTAACAGTGAGGTCGATGAGGTATTAGGCATTTTAGATGAAGTGTTATCCAGCATTGTTATCTGAGGACGAAGGGATAAGGGGCTGAGATGGCAAGTCAGGTTCGTAGACTTAAGATAGCAGTAACCTTAACTGTGGTTGTATCGCTGGCATTTGTGGTACTGGTGCCATCGTCCTCAACGGTGGGCATACTCTTAAAGGAAGGGCCCGAAGGGCTTCCCTTGCCGCATAGTGATTTCTCGGTAGTGCCTCAACCCGTAGCGGAAGATGCGACTAGATTAGCAGCATCGGTATACGGAGCTTCCTCGGAGGCGGGTAACGATTTTTCAAATCAACTCTTAGCCACCTATCTAAAGGTTAAAGATGAAGATTGTGTTATAATCTTTAACTCCGGCGGCTGGGGGTGGAACATGCTGGAAGCATCGCCTCAGTGGACTAGTATCTTTCTTGGCATCCAATCTGAGTTAGCTGACTTGGGTTATACTTCGTTATTATTAAACTATCAGCGAGCGACCGACACCACCGGGGGGTATTTTGCCGAGTTCATGTCAATGATAAGTCTCTATCCATCACAAGCTAGTGATTTGGCCAGCAAGATAGAGTTTCTCATCAAACATATCGCAGACATTAGGGTCATCATAATCGGAGAAAGCACTGGTAGCATTATCGCTGATAGTGTGATGAGTATCCTGCGAGATAATCCGCAGGTTTACAGTATTCAAACCGGTCCCCCCTTCTGGCACAAGAATATTACACTGGAGAGAACACTGGTGCTCAAAAGTAATGAACTGATTCCAGATTCCTTTAGTCAAGGAGATCTTTTCGTTATGTTTGTTTCCACTCTAGAATCCTTGTTTGGTTTTCCCCAGTCGGGAGATAAATCTGGTAAGATATTACTCTATATGGCAGCACCGGGACATGAATACTGGTGGCAGCATCCCGGAGTCTGTTCTCAAATTACAAATTTTTTACATCAGAATTTCGGGCTTGAATAGTGATAAAAGTTTTACTAAAGGAGGACTAGTATGTCAGATAAAGTAGTGTTGGCTTATAGTGGTGGATTAGATACCTCGGTAGCTGTCAGATGGCTTAAAGAAAAGTATAACCTGGATGTTATTACGCTTACTATTGATGTGGGAAATGAACGCGATTTTTCGACTATTCAGCAGAAAGCACTCAAGGTAGGTGCCGTGAAGGCGTTGGTAAGCGATGCTAAAGAACTATTTGTTGACTATTTTATTTTCCCAGCGTTGCAGGCAGACGCTATCTACGAAGAACAATACCCGTTGGCTACCGCCTTATCTCGTCCCTTAATGGCTAAATTACTGGTGGATGTGGCTATGGAAGAGGGAGCTTCAGTGGTAGCTCATGGCTGCACTGGCAAGGGCAATGACCAGGTCAGATTTGAGGTGGGGGTTAATGCTCTAGCTCCCAGTCTTAAAATTATTGCTCCTGCCAGGGAGTGGGGCATGACGCGAGAGGAAACTATCAGCTATGCTCAGCGTTATAACATCCCGGTGCCAGTTACTGTTTCCAGCCCATATTCCACTGATGAGTGCCTCTGGGGGCGAAGTATTGAGTGCGGTGTTCTGGAAGACCCCTGGATTGAGCCGCCGGAAGACGTGTTTACCTGGACAAAGTCTCCTGGCAAAGCTCCGGATAAACCGGGCTATTTGGAGATTGGATTTGAGCAGGGTATCCCGGTTACTATTAATGGTCAGCAGATGGATGGAGTCAGCTTAATTCAGCACCTGAACGAGCTAGCCGGTGAACATGGAGTCGGCCGAATTGACCACATAGAGAATAGACTGGTGGGGATAAAATCGCGAGAGATCTATGAAGCGCCGGCAGCAGTGGTATTATTGCAGGCGCATCTGGCTTTAGAAGCGATGACTCTGGCTAAAGACCAGTTACGTTTTAAACAGAGGGTAGCCCAGGAATATGCCGACCTCGTTTATAATGGTTTGTGGTTTACCTCATTACATCAGGACTTGGCTGCTTATGTCAGGTCTTCTCAACGTTTTGTTACCGGGACCATACGCGTTAAGTTATTTAAAGGAAATTGTCAAGTAGTCGGGCGGAAAGCACCTAAGTCACTCTATAGCTTTAGCCTGGCTACCTATGATAAGGGTGATGAGTTTGACCAGAGCGCTTCTCCCGGTTTCATCCACATCTGGGGACTGTCAGCTAAAACTCAAGCACAGGTACAGTTAATAGGTGAAGCTGAGGGTCCGTTAAGCATTATGCCACCAAAGAGACCAGAGGGAAAATAGTAAATGAGCTTTATTCGTGGCCGATTTCATAAAGCAGCCAATAAACTGGTAGCTGAATACACCGCCTCTATCTCTTTTGATTGGCGTTTATATCCCTATGATATCGCAGGGAGTGTGGCGCATGCTAAAATGCTGGCCAGGCAGGGCATAATTTCGGCGTCGGAGGCTGAAATTATTACTAACGGGCTGGTGTCCATCAGAGAAGAAATAGAGCAGGGCAAGTTTCAATTTAAGACCGAGTTGGAAGATATCCATATGAACATCGAGGCTCGGCTTATTGAGAAGGTAGGCGAAATAGGCAGAAAACTACACACTGCTCGCTCCAGGAATGACCAGATAGCTCTGGATTTACGGCTGTTTACTAAGGAGGCAATCTCTGAGACTTTAGTCATACTGAGGCAATTTCAGCGGGCACTGGTTAATCTGGCGGTGGCTAATCAGGATGTAGTAATGCCGGGGTATACACATTTGCAGCCAGCACAGCCGATACTACTGGCGCATCACTTGTTAGCTTACTTTGAGATGCTCCAGCGAGATATTGACCGGTTTAAAGACTGTTTAAGACGCACAGATGTTATGCCCTTGGGCAGCGGTGCTTTAGCCGGTGTAGCCTACGATATTGATCGAGAATCTTTAGCTCAGGAACTGGGCTTCAGCCAGATAAGTCGAAATAGCATGGACGCTGTTTCGGATAGGGATTTTGCGCTGGAATATGAGGCAGCTGCTTGCCTTACCATGATGCACCTCTCCCGACTGGCTGAGGAGATTATTCTGTGGTCTTCTGCCGAGTTCAATTTTGTTGAGCTTGATGAGGCATACGCTACTGGTTCGAGCATAATGCCTCAGAAGAAGAACCCGGATGTGGCCGAGTTGGTTCGGAGTAAAACCGGTAGGGTCTACGGCAAACTTATGGCTCTACTGACTACGATGAAAAGTTTGCCACTAGCCTATAATAAGGATGTACAAGAAGATAAAGAGGGTCTCTTTGATACTGTAGATACACTGTTATCCAGCTTAGAGGTATTTGCCGGTATAGTTAAGACCTTGCGGGTGAAGGCTGAGAACACCGGGCTAGCGGTTAATCGAGGGTATATTCTAGCCACCGACCTGGCTGACTATCTGGCCAAAAAGGGCGAGCCTTTTCGCACTGCCCATGATATAGTAGGCAGGTTAGTGAGCTACGCTATGGAAAAAGGTAAATCATTTGGCGAACTTAGCCTCAGTGAATATCAAGGCTTCTCGCCCTTGTTTGAAGAAGACATTTATTCCATTACCGTGGAGTCATCCATTGCCAGCAAAGATGTGATTGGTGGTACTGCCCCAAAACAGGTAGAGCAGGCATTAGCCGCTGCCAAAGAGATCATTGGGGACGAGGGTGGGAAGGAGGCCGTAGATTAAGCCCGAGTATAGCCAATTGATGGCTTGGGGCATAATGAAGCTGATGAAGAGAATAATAGAATCAACTTCGGCTGGTTTTGGCGATTTTGTGCTGGGTACGCAGGCACCGGGTGCATAGATTAAGTCGCTTTGACTTGCCATCGATAATAATAGTAACTGGATGAATGTTAGGCATCCAGCGACGATTGGTGTGACGTTTGGAGTGGCTAACGTTATGACCAAATTGAGGTGTTTTTTCACATAAATCGCATTTCAAAATCTCTTCCCCTTTTGACTATCAAGTATATTTCTTGTAAAATTCCGTTTATAATACTAGCATAATCAGATAATTTTGGCAAGGATGGAGACAATGAGACAGATTGAATCTGCCAATGGGCAGGATTTAAGAGAAATGTTTGCTGTAGCTACTGCTTGGTTAGAGAAGAGTGCTGCGGATATTGATGCTTTGAATGTCTTCCCGGTACCCGACGGTGATACCGGGACCAATATGCTGCTTACCATGCGTTCAGCTATTGAGGAAGCCTATCGAGCTCCCGACCAGAGTGCTTCAGCGGTGTCTAAAGCGATGGCTAAGGGTGCATTAATGGGGGCTCGAGGTAATAGCGGGGTAATCCTGTCACAGATTTGGCGTGGTCTGGCGCAGGGTTTCGCGGAGAAAGAATCGTTTGCTGGTGCTGACCTGGCTGATGCCTTAACACAAGCCTCAATAATGGCTTATAAAGGCTTAAGTAATCCTGTTGAAGGAACTATCCTGACAGTAATTAATGAAGCGGCAGCAGCGGCTCGGGAACATATTGCCAGCAATGGTGGTGACCTGAAGGAAGTTCTGGAAGTTACAGTTAACGCTGCCAGCGAATCGGTGGCTAAAACCCCCACTCTTCTCCCCGTATTAATGGAAGCCGGGGTAGTGGATGCTGGGGGACAAGGGCTCTATACCATCCTGGAGGGTGCTCTTCGCTATCTTAGGGGAGAGAAAGAGCAAATGCAGTTCCGTAAACCTCAGATAATTGTCAGCGACGTCACGGTAGCGGCTGGACTACCACATATGACAGAGGTGGAAGAGGTGCCCTACGGATACTGTACCAATATACTGCTTAGAGGACAGGGACTTGACCCGGATAAACTCAGGATGAAGCTGAAGAAAAAGGGAGAGTCTCTGGTTGTGGCCGGTGATGAATCTACGGTCAGAATTCATATCCATACCTATGACCCGGGCAAAATTCTTCACTACATTGGCTCACTTGGCACTATGCATGAAATAAATATACGGAATATGGATGAGCAACATCAGGGTTTTCTGGAAATGCAGAGAGAGCGAACCCTAGCGGTTGATATTGCTATCATTGCCGTAGTTGCCGGCGATGGGCTTACCGAGGTTTTCAAGAGCCTGGGGGCAACTGTTGTTCCTGGAGGGCAAACAATGAATCCTAGCACCAAGGATTTGCTCCGAGCAGTAGACTCAGTGGCCTCAGATAAGGTTGTTATTCTACCGAATAACAAAAATATAGTACTCACAGCCAGTCAAGTCCAATCTTTAACTAACAAGGCTATCAAGGTGGTGCCTACAGAAACAATTCCGCAAGGGGTAGCCGCACTTTTAGCCTTCGATTATGAAGCTGACCTGGAAGCAAACACCGGGCTTATGGAGACAGCCAAATCAGCAGTAAAGTCAATTGAGGTTACTCGGGCTAGTAAAGACAGCCAACTAAATGGATTGAAAATCAAGAAAAAACAGGCTATTGGCTTACTGGACGGAGATTTATTAACCGTAGGTGATACCCCCACCGGCATTCTTAATGAAACATTAACTAAACTGGATTTAGCTGAAGCTGAAGTCATCACCATCTACTATGGGGCTGATACTGAGCAGACTGAGGCAGAAGCGGTTAGTTTAGCGATTCGCCAGCAGCACCCAGAACTTCAAATTGAAGTGGTTAAGGGTGGTCAGCCTCATTATAACTTTATTGTTTCAATAGAATAACAACAAAGATTTTTAGCTGTGACAGTAAAAATTATCACTGATAGCGTCGCTGATTTGCCCCCTGAGGTAGCTCAGGAGTTAGGGATTACAGTAGTTCCACTAAATGTTCGTTTTGGCGATGAGGTTTACCGTGATGGCATTGACCTGACAGCCGAGCAGTTCTATGATAAGCTAAAGCACAGCGAAATCCTGCCAGTTACTTCAGTACCAACGCCAGCGGCCTTCGCTGAGGCGTATGATAAGCTGGCTGAGGAGACGGACGTAATCCTGACTATCATTCTTTCCTCCAAGCTCAGTGGCACCTATGAGGTGGCATTACAAAGTGTCGGCTTAATGAAACAGAAATGCCGGGTGGAAATAATTGATTCACAATGGGCTGTTATGGCACAGGGATTCGTAGTTATTACGGCGGCCAGAGCGGCTCAGGCTGGAGCTAGCCTCGATGAGGTAATGGATATAACCCACCGCAATATTTCTCGCGTAGATATGCATGCTGCTTTTGATACACTGGAATATCTCAAAAGGGGCGGGCGCATTGGTAGGGCACAGGCTCTTTTGGGGTCAATGCTTAGGGTGAATCCCATTATAACTATAAAAGATGGTGTGGTTGAACCGGCTGGCAGAACACGCTCTCGGGCTAAGGCAATAGACTACTTATATAACTTTGCTATGAGCTATTCCTATATTGAGGAGATGGCAGTAGAGGATGCTGCCTGCCCTGATGATGCGGAGGCGTTAGTTGAGCAGCTTAGCCGGAAATTTCCCAAGGACCGTATTTACCGGTCGAAGACAACCCCGGTAATCGGCACGCATACCGGTCCCGGCCTATTACTCGTCGCTATATTGGGTGATAGATAAAAGGTACTCGTCAGAATGTACGGAGGCAAAGCCTTGCTTATAAATGTTGAGCCTCTGCGTAAGATTCTTGAGCTTGAGCGCGAAAAGGGATATTCAGATTCAGCAGTAATCGGCGGCTTAGATAGATTCCTTCATCGTTGGTCTGGTCAAGCCATAGAGTCAATAACTAATCCCCAGCTTTTAAGTCGTTTTCAAAAACTTCGTTTAGTTAATTCCAGCTATGCCTCTTTGACTAAGGAGCAGCGCAAGCAATGGGTAGATAGCGTGCTTGATTTTTTGGCTGAGGTAGAACACAGGGAAGGCAAAAAGAGTGAAGCTAAATTGACTCCAGTAGTTAGTCGTCCGCCTTCGAAGGCAAGAATGCACAGGGCAGTGGTTAGTCAATCCATTGATTCACCCATTACCGATATTAGAGGCATTAGTTCTAGCCTGGCTACTAGGTTTAAAAAGTTGGGTGTCGAGACGATTCGTGACCTGCTCTATTTCTTCCCCCGCCGTCACCTTGATTACAGCCAGGTGAAATCCATCTCACAGCTTGGTGAAGGGGAAGAGCAGACTATAATAGCTAATATCTGGCAGGCTCAGGTAACCATGCTGGGTGGTAGACGTGGTACTGAGGCTATTGTGGGTGATGAGACAGGCAATGTCAGGGTGGTATGGTTTAACCAACCCTACCTGGCTAAGAATCTGCCAACCAATGCCAGGGTAGTGCTCAGTGGCAAGGTGAGCTTGTTTCGCGGGCGCCACGTGTTTGAAGCTCCGGGATGGGAGCTAGTAGAAGACAAGGAATTGATTCACACCGGGCGTCTGGTGCCTCTCTATCCTCTCACTCAGGGCCTGTATCCTCGCCAGGTAAGAAAACTGATGAAAGGGGTTATAGACCAGTGGGCCTGGCAGGTAGAAGATTTCTTGCCGCCAGAGTTGAAAGAGCGATGCAATCTGTTGGAGCTAGCCCAGGCTATAAATCAGGCCCATTATCCAGAAGATGAAGCTACCAAGGATAGGGCCAGAGTTCGTCTGGCTTTTGATGAGCTCTTTCTCCTCCAGTTGGGCGTGCTGGGCAAGAAGCGTGAATGGCAGGAAAGGCAGCCGGGCAACCCGTTTGATATCAAGGTAACGATACTGGACGCCCTTCTGAAATCTTTACCTTTTGAACTCACTGCCGCTCAGCAAAAAGTTCTACGAGAGATACTAGCAGACTTGCAGAAACCAAAGCCGATGTCTCGCTTACTTCAAGGAGAAGTGGGTAGTGGCAAGACAGTCGTGGCTACAGCAGCCTTGCTGGTAGCTATTGCTAATGGCTATCAGGGAGCCTTTATGGCACCTACTGAGATTCTCGCAGAACAACATTTCTCCACTATTAGTGAGCTTTTATCTAGAATGAGCCCTCAGGAAGATGAGGGCTACTTGCGGAGTTATCCCGGGCTGCTGCCACATCCTGTGACCGTGGCACTGCTCATCGGTGGTATTGACCAGGTCAGAAAACGGGAACTCCACCAGCGCATCTCGAATGGTGCTATAGATATTATTATCGGCACTCATGCTCTTATTCAAAAAGAGGTGGAGTTTCATCGATTAGGATTAGCCGTGGTTGATGAGCAGCACCGTTTCGGGGTAACCCAGCGTTCAGCACTGCGCCAGAAAGGTTTTAACCCTCACGTGCTGGTAATGACGGCGACGCCTATCCCACGAACTTTGGCCCTGACGCTATATGGCGACCTTGACCTCTCGGTCATTGACCAGCTACCGCCAGGGAGACAGGTGGTGAAAACCAAGTGGCTCAAGCCGGTGCAGCGAGAAAGTGCTTATGCCTTTATACACCGCCAGGTGACTAGCGAGCGGCAAGCCTTTATTATCTGCCCGTTTGTTGAGGAGTCGGAGGTCATTCAGGCTAAGGCAGCGGTTGCCGAGTATCAACGTCTATCTGAAGAAACCTTCCCCGACCTGAGATTAGGCTTGCTACATGGACGCATGCCCTCTTCAGAAAAGGATAAAGTAATGCGACGCTTCCGTGTTGGTGAATTGGACATTCTGGTTTCGACCCCAGTAGTAGAGGTGGGAATAGATATACCTAATGCTACAGTGATGCTGGTAGAGAGTGCTGACCGCTTTGGTCTATCGCAACTACACCAGTTCCGGGGTCGGGTAGGGCGGGGAACAGAGCAAAGCTACTGCATGTTTTTAGCTGAGAACCCTTCGGAGATAAGCAGGGAGCGACTTGACATAATAGAGAAGACACATGATGGTTTTCAGTTGGCTGAAGAAGACCTGAGGCTGAGGGGGCCGGGGGAATTCTTTGGCACTCGGCAGAGTGGACTACCTGACCTGCGCATGGCTAAACTCTCTGACGTGCCTCTGCTGGAGCTAGCGCGCGCTGAAGCAATAAGACTCTTTCAAACAGACCCCAATTTAGAGAAACCCGAGCATCACCTTATCACTGAAGAGCTTGCTCGAGTCTGGCAACAAGGTGATGCTGAGTGGAGCTAGACAAGCTCTAATGATAATTCAAATTTGAACGGGGAACTTTATAGAAAACCAGGAAATACAGGGAGTACGCTGTGATTATAGCGGCCGCTATTGTTTTGCTGGCTGGTTTCGTGCGAGCTATCTCCGGTTTTGGTTTT
>Ga0114925_10000935_pt1 | contig 13874 bp, 12 predicted proteins | sample SumtaG_2_FD_87287 | JGI IMG/M metagenome (GOLD analysis project Ga0114925, IMG submission 87287) | Deep subsurface microbial communities from Indian Ocean to uncover new lineages of life (NeLLi) - Sumatra_00607 metaG | ecosystem: Environmental > Aquatic > Marine > Oceanic > Sediment | place... | reverse complement strand
CTCCCGCTCCATCAGCGGCAGGATGACAGTATTGCCGATCATCTCCTTATACCGCTCATCCTGCGGATGGACGGCCACCGCGGTATCGCCGAGCATCGTCTCCGGACGAGTGGTCGCCACGATCACGCCGGGGCCGCCGTCAGGTTCAGGGTAGCGGATGTACCACAGGTGACCCTGGGCCATCTCGCGCTCGACCTCCAGATCGGACAACCCCGTGCCGCAGCGCGGACACCAGTTGATCATCCGCGCCCCCCGGTAGATCAAGCCCTGCTCGTAGAGGGTTACAAAGGCCTCGCGCACCGCCCGGGAGAGACCTTCATCCATTGTAAAGCGCTCACGGCGCCAGTCCACCGAAACTCCCTCGCGTCTGAGCTGATCGGTAATCTCGCGGTGATGCTCCTCCTTGACCTGCCAGACACGCGCCACGAACTTCTCACGCCCCAGGTCATGGCGTGTGAGGCCCTCCTCTGCCAGCATGGCTTCTACCACGTTCTGCGTGGCGATACCGGCGTGGTCCGTGCCCGGCAGCCACAGCGCCTCGTAGCCCCGCATTCGGTGCCAGCGAGTCAACAGGTCCTGGATAGTGTGTTCTAACGCGTGGCCCATGTGCAGAACGCCGGTAACATTGGGCGGGGGAATAACTATGCAGTAAGGCTGCTTGTCGGGATTCACATCAGCATCAAAAGCGCCGATCTCCAGCCAATATTGATAGATTCTGGCTTCCACTTGCTGCGGTTGGTAGGCTTTTTCCATCTCTGGTGCTTCGGACATTCGTACACCTCTGTACTGTGTTTACCTTATGGTAGGAGCGACATTCTTGTCGCGACTTCGGCGACTGTAGCTTGACCGCCATTAGCGGTCATCTTCACAAAGCAAAAACCCCCCGTCCCGATTGGGACGAGAGGCGCTCAATGCTATTCTCCCGCGGTACCACCCAAGTTCCGCCGGATACCCGGCGGCTCTCTGGTGCGCAATAACGGGCGCTTCCGGGCGCCGCCTACTTGATTTCAGCGGCCCAACTCAAGGGCGACCTTCCGCGGGCTTAAGGCGCCGGCACTCTCACCTCGTCACCGGCTCGCTGTTGCATCCGCTCCCGCGTACTCCTCCCCGTCACAGTCTCTGCTTGTCAATTTGACCAGAGTATACCCAAATCTGGCAATGCTGTCAACATATGGCTGCGAGAGGCATTCCCAGATCTCCTGTTGACTAGCGCCAAATACGCTCGGGCCTGGGGCGCCACAGGTGCCACCAAGGGATATGCGGCACGCTCTTTTCGGAGAACCCGCGACGCTGGATTATCGCTTCTGTGAGGTGCTGTACCCGTTCGTAACTACGCGGGGATAACGTATGGATCAAGACCGCTCTACGGCGGCCGGATTCATCTTCGGACTCGAATTCCCAGTTGCCGAGCCATCTGCCCCAGCCACCGTGCCATAGCACTCCCGTAAGCCGCTCCCATGGGATATAGTCGGTAACTCTCCTCCACAGGAAACGACGGATGGTCATTCCGCGCGGGCATACTATCAGACAGTCATAACGGGCCTGTAAGAGTACTAAGACCACACCAGCGGGGAACAGGATTGCGAAGGGAACGGTGAGCAGTAGTGACCAGGTATCGCGCACTGGTATAGGTCGGATTACTGCTTGTGCGGCCCAGAAAAGCATAAGCGCGGCCGCCAGGTAGCCCCGCCACCCTCGATTCAGCCAGATGACTTCCGGATCGTCACGCTCGCCATATGGGAGCATGGCAAATCATCCCCGTCGTGCTTACCGAGCAATGCGCTACGCCGTCTTCTGCTGGTCCCCTTTGCGGATCAGTTGCGGGCGCTTGTCCTCGCGGACGGTCTCTTCGCTGATTACACACTGGACGACGTCGGGGCTGGAGGGGATCTCGAACATTACGTCTAACATAACTTCCTCGAAAACGGTGCGCAGCCCGCGGGCACCAGTGTCTTTTTTGAGGGCGGCTTCGGCAATGGCCGCCAGCGCCTCGTCTGCGACTATCAGTTCCACGTTATCCAGCAGGCGCAAGAGCTTCTGATACTGGCGAACCAAAGCATTCTTAGGCTCGATCAAGATGCGCTTGAGTGCCTCTTCGTCCAGTGAGTGTAGCGGAGCAATGGTGGGCAGTCGTCCAACGAACTCGGGGATGAGGCCGAAGTTGATCAGGTCTTCGGGAATGACCTTAGCCACCAGTTCGTCGTCGGTCAGGTCTATAGCACCCGAGGAGACCGCGTCGAAGCCGATAGCCCGCTTGTGAGTGCGCTCGCGGACGATATCGGCCAACCCGCCAAAGATACCGCCACAGATGAACAGGATGTTAGTGGTATCAATAGGTATGTACTCCTGCTGGGGATGCTTGCGGCCGCCCTGCGGGGGGACGTTGGCTATGGTGCCCTCCAGGATCTTCAGCAGGGCCTGCTGGACGCCCTCGCCGGAGACATCGCGGGTGATGGACGGGCCTTCTTCCTTGCGCGTGATCTTGTCTATCTCGTCAATATAGATAATGCCCCGTTCGGCGCTTTCGATATCGCCGTCGGCGGCGATGATGAGCTTCAGCAATATATTCTCAACATCTTCGCCAACGTAGCCAGCTTCGGTCAGCGAGGTGGCGTCGGCGATGGCGAAGGGCACCTCCAGCATCTGCGCCAGGATCCGCGCCAGCAGGGTCTTGCCGCAGCCCGTCGGGCCGATCAGCAAGACATTGGTCTTCTCCAGTTCAACTTCGTCATCAAGGGCTCCCGCGTGCACCCGCTTGTAGTGGTTGTACACAGCCACCGACAGGATGCGCTTGGCCTTGCCCTGGGCGATTACATACTGGTCGAGATAGTCGGCGATCTCCTGAGGCTTGGGGACTGCGGTCAGTTCAGGGACGGCCTCCTGCTCGCGGCGGCTGCGTAGAATCTCGTTGCACAGCTCCACACACTGCGGGCAGATGTAGACGCCCGGGCCAGCGATCAGCTCGTGTACCTGATTGGGACGGCTGCCCTTCTCACGCCCGCAGAAGCTGCAGTTCAGTTTTCGTCCGTCTGATGAATGAGTTGGTTCCACTGGTTATGTTGCTCCTAGCTGCGTCTTTTGTATCTATTCGCTTTCTTCCTCCGGCTGTTTGCGGGCAATTGAGTCAACGATGCCGTACTCCACGGCCTGTTCGGCATCCATGTAGTAGTCGCGCTCGGTGTCCTGTTTGATTTTATCCGGGGGCTGGCCGGTGACCTCGGCAAGGATATTGTTGACCCACTCGCGCAGCCGCAGGATCTCTTCGGCCTGGATCTGTATGTCGGTGGCCTGGCCGGCCATCTGTCCCCAGGGCTGGTGGATGAGTACCCGCGAGTAGGGCAGAGCGTAGCGGTGACCCGGCTGGCCAGCGGCCAGCAGCACCGCGGATATGCTGGCAGCCTGGCCGATACACCAGGTGTGCATCTCCGGCTGGATATACTGCATCGTATCGTAGACAGCCAATCCTGCGGTCACTGAACCCCCCGGCGAGTTGATATACATTGAGATTGGCTCCAGGGGATCCTCTCCCTGCAGATAGAGCAACTGGGCCATAATGAGGCTGGCCAGGTTGTCGTCAACCACTGTGCCGATGAAGATAATGCGCTCGCGCAGCAGCCGCGAGTAGATGTCATAAGAGCGCTCTCCGCGCGGCGTCTGCTCGACTACCATTGGTATTAACATGGCTCTTTATTCCTCCTGGGCTAGATGGCCCGTTTCAGCTTCTGCTATCGGGTCAGATTTGATCGCCTGCTGCGCTTCTTCCGCTTCAGACGCCTCCTCAGGCTTGCCGGGTCGGCGGAGTTCCTCGACATATTGGTCCATGTGCCGCTTTGCGCGCAGCGAATAAGCTTCCCAGGGTACCTCTTCTATTTCGGCGTTTTCCAGCAGAATCTGTATTATGCGCTCCTGCGTAGCGAAGTTGCGCAGGCGGTTCTCCATTTCCTCGTGGACCTCGGCCGCTTCCCTGACCATCTGCTCGTCAATATCATTCTCCGCCGCATATCCAGGAATGGCCGCCTCCAGATCCTCATCAGTAATCTCGATCTCTTCCTGGTCGGCTATAGCCTGAAACACATAGTGCAGCTTGAGGCCGCCAATGACCTGGCTGCTTACTGTATCCTGGTCGTCGCGCATAGCCTGGACGGATTCTTCGGCGCTCAGGCCCTGGCCCTGCAGGTACTGCATATACGACTGTACCTGTGAGGCGGTCACGTTATCAATCAGTTCCTGGGGCAGGTCCATTTCGCTGGCGCGCATCACCAGGGTAGTAGCCATGTTACGCAGGTTACGCTCGGCGACGCGGCGCTTGCTGTTGGCAAGTTGATCAGCGATCCGGTCGCGCAGCTCGTCAAGGCTCGCCAACTGTTCGTCCACCTTTGCGGCAAAATCGTCGTCCAATTCGGGCAACTTGCGCTCTCTTAAGCTCTTGATGGTCGCCTCAATGGTGACTGTCTGCCCGGATAGCTGCTCATCATCGAAATCCTCGGCGATCGGCGTCTCGTCGGTGACTACCTGGCCGATGATATGGCCGCTGAGCTTGCGGGCCACCGGCTGATCCGACTCGCGGTCGGCAATGAACTCCGACTCGGTTTCCTGCATAATCTCGCCGTCAGGCCCGATAATATTCATGGCCACCCGCACCAGGTCGCCTTCGGCCACCGACTTGCGCTCGACTTCTATCTCATCGGCGTAGCTTTCGCGAAGTTGCTCAAGCTGCTCATCAATCTCTTCATCGGTGACTTCTGTTCGCGCCTTGATTAACCTTAATGCAGTGTAATCAGGCAGCTCCGGCTCAGGGTGAACCGTCAGCACCGTCTCGACCTCAACGGGCTGCCCCTCGCCAAAATCGTCCAATTCGTCCAAGGAGGGCACTTCCGGCGGAAAGATGGGCTTCAGATCGCTGCCTTCCAGCGCCGGGGCATAGATATCTTCCAGGAACGCCGTCCAGGCCAATTCCCGAATGATGTCATCGCTATAGTGGCGCTTGAGTATGGCCCTGGGCGCTTTGCCCGGACGAAATCCGGGCACCCGCCCCTCGCTGCGCAACTGTTCATAGGCCTTAGCGAAGACCTTATCCACGTCCTCGCCTTCGGCGGTCAAGGTGACTTTTACTCTACTGCCCGGCATTACTTCTTTGTCCAGCTTCACAACTATCGCTTCCTAACTGCTTGAGAGAATTACGCCGCCGCCCACAACAAGGGCGACGCACCAGTTTGGTATATTGATGATACTGAAGTGTCGGGGCAGGAATGCCCCTACTACCGGCTGTGCTATGGTGGGCGCGGGGAGACTCGAACTCCCATGGGTTGCCCCACATGATCCTAAATCATGCATGTCTACCAATTCCATCACGCGCCCAAGTGTCTTGAGTCTCACACCGCCTTGATTCCCGCCGCTCCAATCGCCCGTTTCCCTGACTCCACAAGCATTAAGCACGATTTACTCACTCGCACAATTCGTCAACGGTTGCCTTCTATCTTGCCCTATGATAGCACATAATCAACCCGGAGGCAATGTGAACCGCACAGGATTCTTCCGCTTGGTTGATGGTCAGCTCAACCTCGCCGGCAATGTGCTCAGGAGACTTTTCGGCGGCACGAAAAAAGCCAGCCCGTTTGCGAGCTGGCTTTACCTTCAGACCATGAGCCGCCGACAGCAATCAAGCGTTGCCACAGCCCGCTTGGACTGCCTACCCCCGTCTAGCCGATGCCGCGGGCATGTTCTATCAAGAAGTTACCGACCTCGAATGCGGACTGCAACGAGAACTCCGGAGTAATCGGACGCTCCAACAGTGAGGCGAGCTTCTGATGGAAGGCTATGGATTCCTTCCGGTCGAAGTCCGCCACCGCAAACCACACAATGGCGTGTCCGCCAGTCTGCGTCCGTACGTCGTCGCAATAGGCGAGGTCGACCTTCTCGAAGCCTCTGGCGCTGACCTTACACGAGCATAGTTTACGGTCGGCATCAATCTCTGGGGTCGCTGGCCACTGTGCACCGTCGATGGAAGCTACATATGGGTGGTCCCCAAGCGCCCCCCAACGATTCTCTGTTCTCACAAGTCTGCCGTTCACCAACACCTTGCAATCATGGTGTATAGACGCTGCGGGGCTTTCGAAGAGCTCTCTCAGGGCTTCCACGAAAATGTGCTCCCACACAGCTCCTATGAGCAAGTTTGCGCGGACCCGATTCCGCATGCGCCCATAGATATCTGAGAGTATTGACCTACAGTCATCGATTGCATCTTGGCATAATCCCTGCGGCACCTTAGAACCGAGCCACTCGTCGTCTCCCAGAGCTTCCTCGAACTCTTCCTCGGTCCGATTCTCGCACAGGCAGTAACCGACCGGCCCGAATAATCTTGGCTCCCGCCTAACCACCACCTCGCACAGTTGACGAATCAACCGCCTGTCAGTCCGATTAAGGCGCTGGTCCCAGGACCTAGCTGGAACAAACTCCACATGTGGTCTGGGGGGAGCGGACGGCTCACTCATCAGAGCTGTCGCCCTCTCTCTCATACTCCAAGACACTGGGTTCTATCTCAAGCGTGCCGATGCCCAATTCGGAAAACAGCCTCTTGACGACATCTACTGCCTTCTGCTGTAGAATTGGTATGGCGCGTCCAAGGATGGTTTCTTCTGAGTCATCCGTTGACTCCCACACGGTTCGTATCAGCAAATGGCCCTCCAAATCCCGTTCTTGCTCGTCCGGCATATCTTCATCATCAGTTCTAAACATCACGCGGAGGTCCGCTATGACCTTGTCTTCCTCGCGATTCGAGTCATAGTGCCATGCTATCTGCAGCGCCTTCTTCATTAAATCGCGAGGATCGTGAATCGCCTTGCCCAGAACAGCGCGATATTCTGCTACAAAAACTCGTTCGGGTGTCCGTGCTGCAACTTCAGTCATCGCCCATCTCTCCAGTGAATGGTTTAAGAAGCAAAGTACCAGCTGAGACACTTGTCGGCCTCAAAGTCGGCCCCCACGACATTATCTCTCGCTCGCGCAGTTCCATACCCCAGTCTGCGCCATACACTCTCACGGCCCGCTCCCGAAACCAAATCCAAGGCCAAGGCTCGCGGTACAACCCGTAGCGCTTCAGCCTAGCTACAAGCTCGCTTCCTGCACTTAGAAGGCGGTGTGCCCTTTCTTCATGGGCTTCGTGAGCGCTGGCGTCGATTGCTAGCCGCCTCAACCTTTGCTGAAAAACCTTGAACAGTTGCTCAAGTCCCGAAAGGCTGGGCACGTTGACTGACTTTAGAATCAGCACTATTTCTTCGGCCGCATCCCGCAGTGCGATCGCAGCAAATGGCTCTGCTGGCACCTTTCCTGCCGCATCACTGATAAATAGAGCCAATTGTTCAGGTGCCTCGCGCTGACCCCAACCCGAGGGAAGCGGCAGCAAGTCGCACGAGCCCTCAATGTATTTGTCGGCCTGCCTGAGAAACTCGCGTGCAAAGTCGGCCATGCTAGGTAACGCAGCTAACCAATAGACAGCCGCACTTGCCGGGGACAAGAGGACTCGCGCACACTCGCCAGTGACCGCTTCGAGGCGTACTAAGTCGTCAATCCCATTCAAGTCAATTAGAGCGGTCCCAGTAGGTTCCCTTGGTACAATTCGTTCATCCGCCATGATGGTTCCGATCTACACCTCTATCTTTACTGACCAGCGCCTCAGATTCCTCCCTACGAGCAACATTATTCCTCGGGGCAGGTCAAGAAACCTTTAGCTCTCTCCAAGCAATACTCCCTTCATATAGTATACCCATTGGAGCAAGTTTGGTTCCACTTTCTTCGCCACAGCCCCCGATTGTCCTGCCCAGGCCGCCCGCTTGACCGTCAACTCAAGGTCTGGCATGGGCTACTCCTCGCCCTCATAGCCAGCCGCCAACAGTTTCATGCTCCTATGGTGGGCCGTGCAGGATTCGAACCTGCGACCTGAGGATTAAGAGTCCCCTGCTCTGCCAACTGAGCTAACGACCCACCCAGTTCGTTGTGCCCTTGCCTGTTGTTGTGCCTGCCGTTGTACCTGTCGTTACACATGGCGCGCCTGGAGGGATTCGAACCCCCGACACCCGGATCCGAAGTCCGGTGCTCTCATCCACTGAGCTACAGGCGCGCATTCGATTAGCAAAGGGTGGGGTGGACGATGGGACTCGAACCCACAACCACCTGAGCCACAGTCAGGTGCTCTACCTTTGAGCTACGCCCACCACCCACAACTGGTACGCCCGGCCCGATTCGAACGGGCGACCCGCGGCTTAGAAGGCCGCTGCTCTATCCACTGAGCTACGGGCGCATATCACATCCTGGAGCGGGAGACGAGATTCGAACTCGCGACATTCAGCTTGGAAGGCTGACGCTCTACCGGCTGAGCTACTCCCGCTCGCATTCCATTTCTGGTCGGGGCGGCCGGATTCGAACCGGCGACCTTCGGCTCCCAAAGCCGACGCGCTAGCCAAGCTGCGCCACGCCCCGTCAACGCTTCCAGTATACCCAATAACCGCCCCATCGTCAACCCAAACAGAGCTAATTGCCCCTGCTATCAGCGCGGAGTATGCCAGCTAATATTGACAAACAACCGGCTGTAGAGTACCTTATTGGTGCTATGGAGCAGCGGGTTTTTTCATTAGCCAGACGCAAGTTCCAACGTGCCGCTGTGCTGGTGATTATCATCATTGCAGTCGCATTGCTGTGGCACCTGGTTTTTGTGATGACCGGTGTCAGCCGCTGGCAGCAGGTGGCTGCCGCCCAGCGCCCGGCGCCTCCCCAGCCAGTCAGTCTGTCACCTTTGTCTACTGACTGGGTTGACCTGGAGATTTATCAGCAGACTCACTCGGTGTGGAGACCATAGCCTGCTGGGCTGAGCGGTGCAGAGGCGCTGTCCCCCTTAGCGGCGAAAGATTGCGCAAGCGAATTCCCTCAGTTCACAGGAATGAACAGCCACTCTGACTCCACAGTTGTTGTGATTGGCGGTGGCATCGCGGGCAGCGAGGCAGCCTGGCAGGCGGCCCGCTGTGGCGTAGATGTCATCCTGTATGAAATGCGTCCGGCGGTCACTACCGTCGCTCACACCACCGACTTACTTGCAGAGATGGTGGGCGACAACTCCTTCGGCGTATGGCTGTCTACCAAGGCCGACGGGTTGCTCAAGCGCGAGCTGCGCCAGTTGCAGTCGCTGGTGCTGGACAGTGCTGATAAGTGCGTCCTGCCCGAGAGCTATGAGCTGTTGGTAGACCGCCAGCAGATGGCCGCCATACTCACCGAGGCCCTCACCGAGCCTCCCCGCATTGAAATCCGCCGACAGCACGTCACTGAACTGCCCCACAGCGGAGCGGTCGTGGTGGCCTCCGGGCCACTGACCTCCCAGCCGCTGGCCCGGGCGCTATATCGCGCTATTGGTCAGCCCTATCGCTTTTTCTATCAAAGCTCAGCGCCTATTGTCAGGCTTCATAATATAGATGACCGCGGACTTGTTCCTGGTTCCCCCTATGATCCCCAGTGTGATAGCGGCGAGCGCAACTGCCTGCTGGATGAGGCGGGATTTGAAGCCTTCTGTGCGGCGCTGCTGGAGGCTGAGACAACCGTCCCTGAGCAGGCAAATCCCGAGGAACTGCTTGACCGGTACCTGCCTGTCGAGATTATGGCGCGCTCGGACCAACATCTGCTGCGGCGCGGGCCGATGAGCAGCGGTCAGCTGGTGGATCCGGCAAGTGGCCAGCGGCCGACGGCGCTGGTGCGACTGGTGTCGGAAGATGCGAAGGGCGATCTGTGGCGGCTCGCCGGTATGGGCACTGGCCTAATCCCTGACGAGCAGCAGCGGGTCTTCGAGCAGTTGCCAGGCCTGGAGGGTCTGGAAATAGTGCGACCGGGCCGGGCGGTGCGCAGCGTCTTTGTTCCTGCGCCGACTATACTAGCGCGCAGCGGGCGGGTTGCGGACTGCGGGGGACTTTTCCTGGCGGGACAACTGCTGGGCACCGCCAGCTACGTGGAGGCGGCAGCTAGCGGCTGGCTGGCAGGAGTCAACGCCGCCCGTTGGACCTGCCGCCGGAAGCCTGCCCTAATCCCGGGGGAGACGATGTTTGGCTCTCTGATTCACCGATTGACCGAAAGTGATGTGAGCAGTTACTGCCCGGAGCCAGTTAATTTTGGAATGCTGCCCACGGGGAGGGGAGATGCCGGTCTCTCCAAAGAGGAGCGGCGCCAGTTGCAGGTGCACAAGTCGGAGGCTGTGCTGGCGGAGTTACTTGCTGAGCAGGTATCAGAGACAGGAGGTTGATGAGAGTGATTTGCGTAGGAGTGGACGTGGCGCTAAGCAGGCCAACTAATATTGCCGCAGTAAACGCGGATCTGAGGGGTTGGTCCTGCTTTCGGCGCCCCGGCGATCGGTAGCAGTCTATGGGGATGCTCGAAGTTCTCGTCATTGCGCACCCGACTCATACACACAGTGCCCGGCAATCCAGGTTAGTTCCATCTCCAATGCACCGTTTAGCACGACCAGGTCGGCGTCAAAGCCAGCTTCTATCTGCCCTTTCTGATCTTCCAGCCCTAAGACCTGGGCGGGATTGGCGCTGGCCATGCGGATGGCCTGGGGCAACTCGATGTCGAGCATAGCAACCGCGTTGCGCACAGCTCTGTCCATTGTCAGGTCACTGTCGGCGAGAGCACCGGGGCAGTGAGAGTCGGCACAAAGCCCTTCACCCCGTAGCGAGGCAGCAGTGCACAGATTGCCTGCAAATCATCAGGACCGTTGTCGAGACGAAACCCGTGGAGGCCGTGGATGTGCAAATCGATAAAACCCGGTGCAAGATAGTTCCCACCGACATCTACGACACGGTCGGCGCCCCTCGCCGAGACAGCATCAGTCAGGCTTACGGACTGGATTCTGCCATCCGCCAACGTCACAGTCTGCTGCCTCGCTACCTGGTATAGTTTCACTACAGATGCATTATTGATTAGCACGCACGACATACGTAGCTGCTCCCAAATTGGCTACAGTTGCTCCGGTGCTGCTCTGATTGCAATGGGCTTATCTGGTGGCTGCCATTCCTCGCGTAGTATTCTCTGATATTCTGCGCAGAACAGGCAGTGTGGGTCGTCGCACAGCAGCAGCGTTGGATCGTCGCCGACAACCTGCATTGCGATCTGGAAGAGCTGTTGGGCATTGATAAGTTCCAGCTTTCCCAATCCCACGTCCAGTCTTTGCGTTTGCCAGCCGGCTGCCCGCAGGGCACGGAACAGTTTGCGTTCGTCGGCGGGCGGGTCGCACCAGTCGCGATGCCCGGGCAGCCACCTGGGGATGGCCACTGTCTCCAGCCTGCCATCCTCACGTTCTATCCACCCGTAAGCCCGCTTGAGAAACGGTAGGTTAAGGCAGTCCTCAATGAGATGGATGAAGGTCAGCGAGCCCAGCGGCGCGCCCAGCATCAGTATCTTCCCGCCGAGGTTTACTAGCTTTCCCAGTGGGCTGCGCCGGCTGGCTGGGGAGTCGGTCTCGCGGTGATCCCTGATACACTCTTCGCCTAGCGGCCCGGTAACTCCGACCGAGTGAGTCGGGTGACAGCTACGGACCACGTCCTCTCGTTCCAAGAATGTCTGGGGAATACGTCCAATCCACACCGGGCTTTTGTCGGAATGATAGGGTCTAATGCGTGAATCGCACCTCAGTTCAACGTCGCAAAAGAACACACATCGGCTGAATGTTGGCAAAACCAGCGTCCCTTCCGAACCGAGCACCGCCAGTAGGGCATTGATGGTTGTATCGGCTCCGCCCTTGATGTAACCCAGGGCACTGAGCGAACTGTGGACAAATAGCAGCTCGCCATCGGTCACACCCACATCGCGCAGGGCCGCTTCGATATCCTGCTGGCTGAGGCTTCGGGCATACTTTGCTTCCAGGTAGCCGTATTCAGCCAGCATCTCACATTGTCCGACGATAGCCCGTACTTCACTGTCAGAGAACGTGCGGGCACTTTCGGCCTCCAGGTATTCAACGACCTGCAGGAGGTTGCGTTCGCCGTCCATATATGCCAGGGGAGCCAACTCCAGCGAATCATACCGCCATCGGACCTCTTCGGGAGCTCTGGCCAGGTCCTGGGGGAAGCCGCGAGTTGTGCGTGCACATGTCATGTTCTGCGCCAGTTGGCGAGCGTGGCTGAGACTGCGGTCGAGCTGGAGTTGGCCGAGTTCAGTCGTCCACGGCGGTCTGTGGCTGGCTACAGTTCTCTGGGCATCATTGAGGGCCTTGCCCAGTTGCTCTCGGACCGAGGTGATCATCGCTTGGGCTTGCTGATCCGCGAGCAACGGCCATTGCTCCAAAGTGTCCAAGCGGTCGGCGTTACGCCTGTGCAGATACTCCAGCCGCCTGCGCGCGCGCAGTGCTGCTTCCATTGCAGTTCTTCCGTCGTCTACCGGTTGGTCGGATAGATGTTCTGCTTCGCGGCTGAGGACGTCGCTGCCCTCGGCGGCAATCTGCTCAGCGATCCGGCGAGCCTGCTCTTGGTCTAGTGCCGAAAGTGCCAGGCAGTAGGCGGCACCGACAGCAGTATTGTTCTCGAGCAGGCGGTGATCAACGATCTCCATAGTCTGCGCCGAGTTGTGCCAGTAGTGATGTGCGGGTCTGGTGACCATCAATGTGGGTATCCCTAGGGTGGGATCGCCAATGACCGGATCGTCGCTGAACACACCGTCCTCTACCTTCCAAGGCACATCATGGTCAGTGCGCTGGAACTGGGTGGCCGTCAGCTCAGCCAAAATCACATCCCCGAAAAAGCTGTGCGCGGGCTGACTCTGCCGAATCAGTAGGGGCCCGCTGACGGCCTCCCGGCCGGTGGCGATGCTGTCTAGGACCAGTGCTGTTAAGATGTTGTCTAGGTCGGCATGGCGCTGCTCCAGGTAGGCAGCGTAGCCGTAGACTTCGGCAGTGAAGATCGGGCGGATAGTACAGCGCGGGGGCTTGATCTCGCCGGCGGCAATTATTTCACTTAGGACCTGTCCGATTTCGATGCACGCAGCCACTCCCGTCGAATTATCATTAGGCATCGGCTCGTACAGATGAGACAGCAGCCAGATTTCCAACTCTGGTCGCTCGGAACCAGGGATCATCCCCGTCACGGTGTGGAGGTGGTCGGGATAGCAGTGGGTGCTAACCTGGGCACGTACCTGGACCTGGCCTTGAGTGCAGGCGTTGCGTAACTCCTCGCCCTGGCGGGGACTGATGCAAAATCCAATCAGTGGCTCATCCCGCAGCATCGGCCACCAATTAGGCCCGGCGGTGAACCGGTTCTCCCAGCTCACACCTTCGGGATTGGCCATGCGATCTCGGTTGTAGTCTGCGACAATCCCCACTGCTCCCAGATCGGTGGCCGCCTTCACCAGGGAATGGGGCCGATGGTGGGGGCCGAGCAAGACGAACTTGCCCTGCGCGGAGTTGCCTGCCCACATCTGTTGCTCGGTTATCAACTGTGTCTCCAGTCCCTGCGGCGGCGTGGACGCGGATCCCAGTATAAGATGCTTGGGCTCGCGATGCCAATCAGCGAGGACTGGGTCACTGAAACTAACAGGGGCGGCAACCACCTCCAGACGTCCGTGTTCCGCCTCCCAGCCCAGCGGCATTATGTGATCGTTGAACACGGTCTCGCCGTCGGCTGGTACGGGAATCATCTCCACATCAGCAAAGCCCGCCTCCTGCATCTGCTCGGCGGCATACTGGGCCGATTGGCGGTAACTGCTGAAACCGAAGCGGTACTCGCGCCGATAAAGCTGCTCGGTGCGCGTAAGCAGCCGGTCAATTTTCACCCGCTCGGTTAGCTTGTCCAGAAGCTCTTCGTACATATTTTTTCCTCACAGAGGACTGTTCTGTGTAATTCTGAGTATCT
>Ga0114925_10000934_pt1 | contig 13884 bp, 16 predicted proteins | sample SumtaG_2_FD_87287 | JGI IMG/M metagenome (GOLD analysis project Ga0114925, IMG submission 87287) | Deep subsurface microbial communities from Indian Ocean to uncover new lineages of life (NeLLi) - Sumatra_00607 metaG | ecosystem: Environmental > Aquatic > Marine > Oceanic > Sediment | place... | reverse complement strand
GTCTACCAGGAGAGGGAAGCAATCAGTTATTCATGTCCTTTCGGCAAGCGCGCATGAAAATGCCAATAAAAACTCATGGTTGCAATCTTCGCATTTAACACGGGCAAAGCCATTATGGAGGATGCCACAGTCAAGATAGCGATAAATGACTTGTCTCACATAGGACCGGAAAAAGCCATACTGCTTGCGCTCATCGTAGATCTGTTCCAGCGTTTCAAAATTGCCCTCAACGCACTGATAATACTGAGAGTTCTGTGGTTTACGTGGTTGATAAACGGGAGACGTGTCGGGCATGGTCTGTTCTTTCTGAAACAAGATGAAGATATGCCCGATAGCCTATACGGTAAATTAAACTGAAAGTAAAGGGGTCAATAAATCCGTAGAATCGTGGTGGGAAAGAAGCGTGAACCTCTATCTCTGCTTATAGGCAAGCGCCCCCTGCCCCAAAGGGGGCATAGGGAGCTTTTGATTCTTTTTGGACAAGAGAGGTTTGTTTTTGATGGCAGGATAGCTGCCTGACAGATCAAATAAGTTCTTTATATTAACCTATAACTTTAATTGAGTTAAAACTCAATTTGTTGAATTCTGGAAATACAAACATGCCATACATGAAAACGGCAAAGCAAGTAGGTATCCTGTTCGGTGTTACGGTAATTATCGCTTTTGCAGTTAATTATTTCTCGCCGGGGGGCATCACCCTGGTGGGCCAGTGGGATATCTCACAGGGCGTGATTACTGCAAAAGAAAAAAACGATATTGTCATCAACGATCTTGAAATTGGCGACGTAACCCTGGCCAGAAAATTGTATGACAGCGGAAAATTCGTATTTGTTGATGCCCGCTCCCGGGATGACTATGAAGAAGGACACATCAAAGGAGCGGTTTCTCTTCCGGTGGGTGAGTTTGATGAAAAAATCGAGGTGTTTCTGGAACAGTATTCGCCTGAAAAAGCCATTGTAACCTATTGTTCGGGCAGGACCTGCGAGGACAGCCACCAGCTGGCACAGCTTCTTTTGGAGTTTGGATATACTGAGATAAATGTGTTTATCGACGGTTATCCGGGCTGGGTAACACAGGGATATCCAATTGAATGAACCCTTCAAAACCTTCTTTGGTAACAGCTGGGTTGAGCTGGCAGCACGCTGGATTCTTGGCGTAACCTTTATTTATGCCAGTTATAACAAAATTATGGCGCCGGCGGATTTTGCAAAAATTATTTACGGATATGATCTTTTCCCCGCCGCGTTCATCAACTTGATTGCCATTATTGTACCTTTCATGGAGCTTGTCACTGGGCTGGCCCTGATTCTCAGGTCTTATCCACGGTCCGCCGCACTGATCGTCAATGGTATGCTTCTGGCCTTTATAATCGCTCTTTCCATAAATCTAATTCGAGGCCATGAATTTGACTGCGGCTGTTTTTCGATAAACTCGAGCGGTCAAGCGACCTTTGCCGGGCAATTGCTTTTCTGGGACTTTATATTACTTGCTTTGGGGCTTCATGTTTTCTTTTACCGGAATCCGCGAAAGCTGTGTATGCTTGCCGGGTGAAAAAACTTTAAGAGTCGGTAAAAATAATCAACAAAGCTATATTTTCTCTGTAAACATTTTGTCTCTGGAGGTATTCTTAAAATTAAGATAAATCTTTCAAAGTCTTTATAAGTTAAACCTATTTTTTCAAGTAATATTAGTCTTAATCTAATATTAGATCTCATAAGACATTCTCCAATCAACCAAAATCACCAAAATAACAAGAGTTTTTGAGAACCCTATATAAAATGTGATATTAGAAATCAAAAAAGATTGATTCTCGGCTATGTTTTAAAAGGATTTTATAGGGGATCGAAATGGCGGCGGGGGCTCTCATATCAGATAATAAGCAAGTGCCCCTGCTCCCTTGGGGATAGGGGAGTTTTGTTCTTTCAAGAAACAATGGTCCTTATAAGGTCAGCCTTACCGATGATTCCAACGACGCGATCACCATCCACAACAGGAATAGTGTAGATCTTTTTCTGAGTCATTACTGTGGCAATTTCGTCAATTTCCGTCTTTTCATCTATCGTAAAAACATCTTTCGTATAGAGATCTTCCACCTTGGTGGCGTTGATCCTCTCAAATTCTTTTTCTAATTTTTTTGGGCTTTCCAGATAAAAGACCGCATCAAAAACGGTCACCACTGTCGGTATATGAAGCTTCCTGTCCTTTCGTATCAGATCACTTTCGCAGATAATCCCAATAAGCAGACCATCATCGTCCACAACGGGAACCCCGTTAATGTGATTCTCATACAGTATCCTGGCCAGATCCTGAAGACCTGTATCTTTTTTAACGGTGATGACCTCTGTGGTCATAATATCACTGGCATTCAACATATTTACCTTAACTCCATTCTGCAATCTATACACGTACAGAAAAATACTTTTAGGTCCTTATTGCTTTTATTAGTTATCACTCTTCTCCATCACCACCATGGCGACACCGTATTCGCTTTCATCAGAAAGACTCAGATGTATACTCATTATACCCTTTTCTTTGCAAATTTCAGAAGATTTTCCATGAAGCCTCAGGTTTGGCTTACCACTGGGATAATTAAAGACTTCTATTTCTCGCCATTTCAGACCCTTCCGCATCCCTAAGCCTATGGCCTTTGAAAATGCCTCTTTTGCGGCGAAACGGAGCGCAAATGCAGAAAAGGAAGATGACCTCTTGTGACAGAAATCAATTTCAGCAGGCGTAAACACTCTACGAATAAATCTGTCCCCCCACCGCAGGATCACCCTCTCAATTCTACTGACACTCACAATGTCTACGCCGATACCGTAAATCATAATAATTTAACGTCTCAGAATTTTTATCCCGCCCTAATCCTCCCTGACCACTGCCATCAGCCTTTTCTCTTCTCTTTCCATTCGCCTGGCTTCCGTGTCCGATTTTTCGTGGTCATAGCCTAAAAGGTGTAAGAGCCCATGTATCAGCAGTCGATCGATTGTGTGCTCTAAGTCCTCCCCAAACTCCTCCGACTCTCTAAGGGCAGCGCCAACTGAAATGACCACATCTCCCAGCATTGGCGATTCAAATTCGGATGTTGGCCCCTCTTTCATTGGAAAAGCCAGCACATTAGTAGGTCCCTTTCTCCCTAAGTAGCGATTGTTCAGATCGGCAATCCTTTTGTCGTCTGTGAACAGGATGCTCAATTCTTTTTCAGGACAGGCCAAGTCTTTTAAGACTCTCTCCAGCTTCCGTTTTATCTTCTGGCTTATTGGGCCTGGAATCTCCTGCTGGGAGCTGATCTGTATTTCCATTACCCCCCTTTTTAGAAAGCCATGCTGTTCTTCCGTTTACAGCTGTCTCGCGCCTGCGCATAGGTTTGCCATCTGTCACTGGCTCTGGATATTCAACCCGGTGATGAAAAATACCGCCCAGGGTCTGGTTGAAACTTTTTGCAATCTCATGAAGGTCCTTTAGGGTAAGCTCACACTCATCAAGTTGACCATCGGAAAAAACCTTATTAATAATTTTCTGAACCAACCCTTGAATGCGTGAGGCCGCAGGATCCACAAGCGTTCTGGAAGCGGCCTCTACAGCATCTGCAAGCATTATGAGACCAGCCTCCTTGGTCTGAGGCTTTGGCCCCGGATAACGGAAGTCCTCCTCCTTGATCTGAAGAAATTTCCTTACCTTTTTTTCCCTCTGTTCCTTGGCCTTTTCATAAAAAAAGGCTATGAGGCTTGTACCATGATGCTGCCGGATGATATCGATAATCTCACTTCCCAGCTTGTGTTTTTTAGCCAGTTCTACACCATCCTTGATATGGGAAATGAGGATAAGGCTGCTCATAGACGGGGCTAGTTTTTCATGCCTGTTTTGGTTAACTCGCTGATTCTCGACAAAGTAAAGTGGCTTTCTTATCTTCCCGATATCATGGTAGTAGGCAGCCACCTTGGCAAGTAGGGGGTTGGCCTTGACCGCTTCAGCAGACGCCTCAACCATATTGCTGACGATTACGCTGTGGTGATATGTTCCAGGACACTGAACCATAAGCTCCCTTAGAACTGGTTGGTCTAAATTGGCAAGCTCGAGGAGTTTGATGTCCGTGGTAAACCCAAAGGACATTTCAAACAGTGGCAGGAAGCCAGTGGCTAAGACGCCAACGAGAATTCCCCCAATGAAGGCCGCTCCACATGCAATAAGGGCCTCGGGGTTATAAAGCGATCCATGCAAAGCCTCCATTGCAAGAGCCAAAATCATATTCGTAAGACTTACCTTTAGACCTGTCTTAATGAAGACGCCCCTATCCCGGCAATGTCTTACCCCATAGCCTGCAATAAGGCTGCTGACAAAAAAATACAAAAAGAACTCTGCGTCACCCCCTACAACAAAAGCTGCAAGTACTGATATGATTAAGGAGAAACTGGCGGCCAATCTCATCCCCTGAAAGACGGATACAAGCATGGCCCCACTCGCGACCGGTGCGGCGAATAAAATAGTCCTGGGCGAAAAAAAACGAAATCCACGGGCTACTTCTTCAGCCATGAAATTAAACATCACGACCACCAAAAAAACGGCCAAAAGAGTTACTGCATTAAAGAGAAGGCCCTTTACCTCCGCTCCTGATGATCCATTTGTTAACAGACCCACCATATAAATGGCCGCAAGGAGATAAGCTATCAGTAGGGCCATGGCGGGCGCCCTGCCTATTATCTCTTTTTGTTTAAGAGACTTGTTTTCTTCTGAAAGTCTTAAAAGATGCTCACCTTGGATCCTTTCTCCTTCCCTGACAAGCATTTCACCCTTCTTTACCTTAAAATAGAAGGGCTTAACCGATTTTCGAGCAAGGTCTTTTCTTAATTCCGTCTCCCTTTTGTTGAAGGTGAGATTTGGTTTGATGAGGGCGACAGATAGCTTAACCGCAACTTCAGCCAGCCGAGAAGAGCTTAACGACCTCTCTAAGGCCTGGCTTTGCCCGTTGACTATTTTCCTGACCGCCTTCACATCATAAAACCGATTAAGGTCTGTTACCTTGAGTTCCTGTCCAGTATGGATATTATGTAAAAAGATTCCCATTCCACTCTGGCGCTCCAAAATAGCCTTATTAATAACAACCCCTTTCTTTTGGACCAGGGTGACCAAACCTATTATCGAATCTTCCACCTCCCTGGGAAAACCGTTTTTCATTAAAATATCGATGATCTTTTCGTCCGGAGAAACATCAAGGGTTTCGAAAAAGCCCTGTTTAAAAGCGTCAACGTTCGTTGACTGATCCTTTGGTAGTTTTTCAGGGGAATCAGTGACAGAAGGAACCTCAGCTAAATACTGCCTGCCTGCAGAAAACGCATCTCCTATCCTGGCCAGAATATTTGTGCCGGTGGGATCAAAGTCATAAACAGGAAGCACTTCTTTAATGGCTTCCTGTCTGCTCTTCTCCGTCAGTTCATTATTTTCAATGAGCAGCTCCCGGGAGGCCTTGATATCCCGATCAGCCACATCTCCAAGTTTATAGATTCTTGGCCTTGTCAACGCGTTCGGGAACAAAAGAATGGAAATAATTATGCTCAAGCCAATCAAGATGGCCCACTTTTGGACATTAGGCCCAAACCAGCGGCCTTTTTTTCTTGAATGCTTGCTCCCGTGAAAGGTCTCTCTTTCTCCCCTTTTTTGGGGCTTGCTCCGCCCGAGGGTCCTTATTTTTGTTTTGTCTGGCATATCAAAATCCTAAAAAAAGCAGTTTTTACGCGATTCCCATCTATTTTTTCCGCTTGCTGCTTTCCATTTTCTCGTAAGCATGTATAATTTTCTGAACAAGCGAGTGCCTGATAACGTCCTCTTTGGTAAAATAGGCAAATCCAATTCCTTTGATGCCTTCGAGAATTCCTCTTGCTTCAATCAGCCCGGAAATTCTCCCTTCAGGAAGGTCGATTTGGGTAACATCCCCAGTAATAACCGCCTTGGAGCTAAAACCGAGTCTGGTTAAAAACATCTTCATTTGCTCTGAAGTGGTATTCTGTGCCTCATCCAGGATAACAAAGGAATCATTCAATGTCCTGCCCCGCATAAAGGCCAGGGGGGCCACTTCAATAACGCCTTGGTCAAGCAAACGGGATGTATGCTCAAAATCCAACATATCGTGTAATGCGTCGTACAAAGGTCTGAGATAGGGATTTACCTTCTCATAAAGGTCTCCGGGTAAAAAACCCAGGTGCTCTCCCGCCTCCACCGCCGGTCTCGCCAGGACGACCCGATTGACCTCCTTTTTGATCAGAGACGAGATAGCCATAGCCATGGAAAGATAGGTTTTCCCCGTCCCTGCAGGCCCAATCCCAAAAACAATATCAAATTTTCGAATACTATCGATATAATTCTTCTGATTAACAGTCTTAGGGGTTATAACTTTTTTCGTTGAAGAAATATAGACTTCGTCCCGGAATATTTTCTCCAATGAGCGTGACTGATCACCGCTCAGAATCCTTACAGCATAGTCCACATCATTTTTATAAATCGGGTAGCCCGCCTTCAAGAGGTCATATAATTGGGTTATGACTGCATCTGCCAGGCCGACCTCCCAATCCCCGCCCTGAAGAGACAACACGTTTCCTCTGACATATACTGATACCCCGATTTTTTTCTCCAGCAAATGCAGATGGGCGTTATGCTCGCCGCAAAGGGTTCGCATCAATTCATGGTCTGGAAAAGTCAACTGCTTATTAAATTCTGAAGTATTCGTTGAAATGGGTCTTTTCAATAGACGGCCTCAATTGTCTCTTAATTTTTGACTCACATCACCTAATCACCAGATATCTGGACCAAAATTCGCCGCTCACGGGGTCTATTATCAAAATCGATTAGCACTATTTGCTGCCAGGTTCCCAATGCCATTTTGGCCTCAATAACCGGAATATACAGCGATGGCCCAATCATTGCCGCCCTAACGTGGGCATAGCCATTTCCGTCTCCCCACCTCTCGTTGTGCTCGTAGTAGATATCTTCCGGCGCCATCCGATCTACTGCCTTTTTTAGGTCATTGATAACCCCGCTTTCAAATTCAATGGTTGTAAGGGCAGCTGTAGAGCCCGGGATAAAAAGGGTGACACATCCATTCTCAATGGCGGATTCTTTTACCTGTTTTGCCACCTGAGGCGTAATATCAATAATATCAGTCTTTTCAGTGGTTTGAGCATATAAACTATGGTTTTGTACAGGCATCGATTGGCCCTCGCTCCTATTCATTCCGGCTTTTAGAATTTTCTATCACAGACCCATTCTTCATGCAAGAAAAAGTCTGCTCTTTCAATAATTCTCATTATGGCTTTCCCACGGCACTGCATTAGCAAGGTCGAAAGGCTAAAATCAGGATTGCTGATACTCTTTAGTCAAATTGGATTGACAGTATTCACTTACGAGAATATTATCAACAGGAAAGGAGGTGATAGTTATGGCCGTCAAAATCATTATTAAGAGAAAGGTAGCCAAAGACAAAGAGGCTGAGCTGCTGCCGCTCCTCATACAAATGAGAGCTCTGGCTACAGCTCAAACAGGGTACATTTCCGGTGAGACCCTGAGAAATATGGAAAACTCAGAGGAATATCTGGTCATCAGTACATGGCAATCTGTGGATAATTGGAACGTGTGGCTCCCGAACAAACAAAGGGCCGAGGTTCAGGAAAAGATTGACTCTCTTCTGGAAGAGAATACGGAATACAGCATCTATCTCTATGGATAGCCCAGGATGGTGGGTTTCGCTGCTTTAACCTGATTGTGTTGATTTTCTAAATTTTGTACGGCATTTAGACAAACGCCGATATTGAACCCTGAGAGTGTACTCCGAAGCCAAAATTTTTGGCAGCCGTTCTATTGGAACATAAAACGTCTCATGCTTATATTCATAAGGAGCCCCATGGCAGCCATGGTTGATATCAAAGATGACCCACCATAGCTAAAAAGCAGGAGAGGGATCCCCACCACCGGCAACAACCCTGTAACCATCCCCACATTGATTACTATCTGCCAGAAGATAAAGGCCACAATACCAACGGCCATAATAGAGCCAAATTTATCTTTTGAAGCTTTCGCTATGTTGAGGCCCCATAGAATCAAAAAAAGATAGACCAACAGGAGGAACGTTGAGCCTACAAACCCCCATTCCTCGGCCAGCACTGAGAGCGCAAAATCCGTGTGTTGTTCCGGTAAAAAGTGCAATCGGGTCTGTGTTCCGCGTAGAAACCCCTTGCCCCATAATAGGCCCGATCCGATGGCAATTTTAGACTGATTGATGTGGTATCCGGCTCCAAAAGGGTCCATATCAGGCCTGATAAACGTGAGGATCCGCATCCGCTGATATTCTTTCAGGCTGAACCATATAAAAGGAGCCACGGAAACAGCTGACCCAACCAGAATCACCAATGATTTCCAATACATTTTGACAAACAAAATCATGGAAAAGGACCCGGCAACCAGCAGGAGGGCTGTTCCAAGATCAGGTTCTCTTAAAATAAGAACGCTCGGTGCCGCTATCAGTATGAATGGCTGCCAGAGATCTCTCAAACGGTATCCGCGATACCCGCGCTTCTCACTGAAAAACTTGGCAAGCACTATCACCATAGCAATCTTTGCCAACTCGGAGGGCTGAAAGGCAACGGGTCCCAGGCTCAACCACCTCTGTGAACCGGATGTTACCTTCCCCACAAACAAGACAAGAATTAAGAGGGCAATGGTGAAGATGTAAGCTGGATAAGCCAGTCGCTCAAGGGCAAAATAGTTAAAGGTGGTCATCACAAAGAAGACAGCAAATCCGATTAAGAACCAGTAGATCTGCTTTAAAAAGACCTGTGACCCACCCACATCTCGAATAGCATATGTAGCACTATAGAGATTTAAGATACTGATTCCCGCCAAAAGCAGCAGCAAAAGCAGCAAAATCCAATCAAAATTCTGGACCAGCCTGCGGTCAAACATGTCTAATATCTTTTAGATAAGATTTCTTTTGTTACCAGCTCTTTAATAAAATTAAGTGGCTAAGTAATTAAACAAAATATAACACTGATAAACTTAGGGGCTTCGCCCCAATTGGAATGTTGGAATGTTGGAACACTGGAATAATGGGTTTTGGGGAATTGACGGAATGGGTTATTGGGAAAATCAAGTTGACTAGCCATAAGAGAAATGAGAAATTCGGATCTAATCCATTCGGTAGAAGACGAATTTACATCATTCCATCATTCCATTATTCCACCATTCCATTATTCCATATGTGAGGCAAGATTACCAAGCCCCAGCAAATATCTATAATTTCAATAAGTTGTAGAATTTCCGTGACGTTTAGTTACCGCTTCAGCTAACACCGATCTGTCCAATCCAAGATATGCCTTGATTAATTGACCGGCGATGGGCGCAGCAGCACTCCCGCCATGCCCCCCGTGCTCGACCACGATAGCAACTGCAATCCGCGGGTTTTCCGCCGGCGCGACAGCAACAAACCATGCATGGTCCCTAAATCGAACAGGAATATCTTTTTCACTCTCAAATTCCTCTTCCTTCTTAAGGGAAATGACTTGAGATGTCCCTGTCTTCCCGGCGACAGTCACTTCTTTCATCCTGGCCCTTCCACCAGTACCATGGGGTTCATTGACTACACCAATAAGAGCATTTTTTACAAACTCCAGGTGTTCCTGTTTGATCCCTATTTTCCCTGTCACAACCGGAGCAAACTCATGGATCTTTTCGGTCTCGCTTTTCCCTACCCACCTGGTCACCTGAGGTCTATATACGATACCACCGTTAAAGACGGCTGAGACAAACGCAGCCATCTGAATCGGGGTCACCAGGACAAAGCTCTGCCCGATAGCCGTGGAGAGTGTCTCTCCCCCCTGCCAGGGAACACCCCATCTTTTGAGCTTCCAATCTCGGGTCGGTATCAGCCCTGCCTTCTCATGCACTGGATCGAATCCGGTCCTTTTTCCAAGGCCGAATCTCATTGCATATTCAGCAATCTTGTCAATGCCCAGCCTGCGCCCCATATCATAAAAATACACATCACAGGACTCAACCAGGGCCCTGTGGAGACTCACCGTGCCATGACCATATTTCTTCCAGCAACGGTATCCACGTCGTCCCAAATAGTAGATGCCCGTACAAACTAACTCTTCCTCAGGATCGATAATACCCTCTTCGAGCCCGGCCAGTGCAACCACTATCTTGAAGACAGATCCGGGCGGGTATTGACCTGACAGGGCCCTATCCTGTAAAGGAAAATCCCCGGACAAGACAATTCCTTCCCAGCTTGCCCTGTCTATTCCCCCAACAAACAGATTCGGATCAAAAGAAGGGCTGCTCACCAAGGCCAAAATCTCCCCGTTGTTGGGATCCATGGCAACGATCGCTCCGCTTTTGCCGGCAAGGGCCTTTTCAGCCACCGCCTGAAGATCCTTGTCTATTGTCAGGCAGACATTTTCGCCGGGGACCGGGGTTTTGCGTGCCATCACCCGTATTTTCCTTCCTGTTGCATCCACCTCCACCTGTGCGCCCCCTCGCACCCCGTTTAAATCGCGCTGCCATTTCCACTCCACACCGGACTTTCCAATCAGATCACCCGGCTTGCTATCCGTGTATTTCCCGCTATTTAGCTGGTTCTCATTGATCTCTCCCAAATACCCGATGAGATGAGAGGCAAAGATTCCGTTGATATAATGGCGTTGGGGCGCTACCTTTATAATGACCCCGGGAAGATTGAAGCGATGGGTCTCAACTCTGGCCAACTCATCGCGGGACAAATCTCTTTTGAGGCAAACAGGCGTAAAAGGGTATCTGAGTGAAGTCTCATCAAATTTCCGTTCTGCCTCCTCCGCCCCAAGTCCGGCCAAGCGACTTAGCCTTTCCAATAACTCTTCCAGGTCCTGGACTTCTTCCGGAACCACATAAAGATCATAGGAGGGACGGTTGTCCACGAGTGTCGCCCCATTCCGGTCTAAAATCATTCCCCTAAATGGGGAGATATCCTGGAGATGTATGCGATTACTTTCCGATTTGGTGCGGTACACGGATCCGTTTACGACCTGTAGGAACCAGAACCTCAGGACTAAAACACCAAAAACAGCCAGTACTACCAATGTTACCTTTTTTAGCTGTCTGTCAAAAATCTCTAAAGAAAGAGGATCGAACTCTGATGTTCTCAAAGCCTTGTTCTCCGAAATCAATTCCGGTTGGCAAGTCTGCAATACAAAAAGTGAATTATATGAATGCCTATGGCCGCTCGTTCAAAGAGCTATAAGTATCTTCCAGGGAATCAGCCCTCAAACAATCAAATAGATAGAACAGGATAGGCGAAATCAGCCCTGTGCCCATCACTAAAAACCCGGATACCCAAAGAAAATCCTTTGAAAAAGCCAGCCTATGGTAGAAGACTGTGAGCATCATGAAAAACATCACCTTTTTCAATAAGACAGCCAGGGCAACAATGATCATCTGCCCCCTCGGGTGCTGGAGGTTAAAAAATTGCGAACCGAGATAAACCCCGCCGAAAACACACAGATAAAGAAAGGTAAAAAGCCCATGCAAGCCGCCTGAAAAAAGATCGATTAGAATTCCTTGGCCGAAAGCAAACATGACCGTAGCAGTCTGTCCGTAAAACAAAAACAGATAGGCGATGATGATGGTCAGGAGATCCAGATCAGAGAGATTCAAACCCATTATACTCATCCATTCCCCTTTAACCAGGGTGAAAAATAGTCCCAGGAACCACGCGAAAAGGTAAAATGCTATTCGCTTTCTTTCAGCTGGTTCGATGATCTGCTCTCCTCTAAAATCACCAGGACTTCTTCTAACTTTGAAAAATCAACAGCAGTCCTGATCTTAATATCTTTGAAAAGCTCTCCGGATATTTCTTTGACATCCAAAATCCGACCCACAGGTAAGCCTTTGGGGAAAACGCCCCCAAGCCCGGAAGTGACAACGATATCCCCCACAGTGATATCGTTGGATTTGGCCACATAATCAAGCTTGCAGATTTCGCTCATTAATCCTTTAAGCATACCTCTATCACGAGATCGTTGAACAAGGCAGTCGACAGCACTGTTTTGATCAATAATCAACAACACCTTGGCGTAATTTGATGAGACAGACACTACTCTGCCTACCACGCCAAAAGCATTCACCACCGGCATATCTAATCTTAACCCTGCCCATTTTCCTTTATCGATAATAACGGACTTAAACCATCCGGTGGGATCCAGCCCTATAACCTGAGCAGCCAATACCGGCCGGTTGATCGTTTGTTTGAATTGGAGAAGTTCCTCGAGCCTTTCTTGGGTGGCTAACAATTCCCGGTATCGGCTATTCGCCATCTTGAGCACATGAATTTCATTTTTTAGCTGCGTGTTTTCGTGATGAACGTCTACCAAACGGAAATAGTTTAACCACAATTCCTCCGTGCTTTTTGTAGTTTGTTTGATTAGCTTTTGAAAGGGAGCGGTAATTTCTATGACAAACTGTTCAGCAGGATTCCACGTGGGTCCCAGGTCAGAATTGGACGAAAGCAAGAACAAAACAGAGCCAATAATAAAAACCCATAGCCAGATTGTGCGAAAGCCTGTTACACCTTTCAATGCTTGCCCTTAGCTCCGCTTTAGTTTGCAATTGTGGCGCGCCCTTGCAGACAAGAGCCCAATGCGTGCAGGTTGTAGGTCTGATATCCGTGGTTCAAAGAAAACACTGGATCCTATGACTACTACTTGACCGTAACTTGTTTCAGGATTGATATATTGTCTAAGGTCATTCCAGAACCAAGGACTACCGTGGAAAGAGGGTCTTCAGTGATGGTTATGGGAAGCTTTGTTTCCTCTCTCAGCAGGATATCCAAATTCTTGAGTAATGAGCCTCCTCCGGTCAACACGATTCCCTTGTCCACAATATCAGCTGCCAGTTCCGGAGGTGTTTGTTCAAGGGCAATACGTACGGTCTCAATAATAGTCTCCACCTGCTCTGAAATGGCTTTCCTTATCTCATCTGAGTCTATAGTCAAAATCTTGGGAATCCCGGTCACCAAATCCCGACCCCTCACTTCAATTGTATCAATCTGATCACTGGGAAAGGCGTTACCAATAGTTGTCTTTATGATCTCTGATGTCCTGATGCCTATTAACAGGTTGTATTTTCTTTTGATGTGTTGAAGGATGGCTTCATCCATTTTATCACCGCCAACCCTGACTGACTTGCTATAGACGATTCCTGCAAGTGAAATGACTGCAACTTCCGTGGTGCCGCCGCCAATGTCTACGACCATGTTGCTCGTCGGTTCAGTAATGGGGAGTCCCGCACCTATGGCAGCCGCCATAGGCTCCTCGATAAGGAACACTTCCCTGGCTCCAGCTGACTCTGCAGATTCGCGAACAGCCCTTTTTTCAACCTGAGTAATCCCGCTAGGCACACAGATAACGATACGGGGCCTTATGAGCGACCTTCTATGATGGACTATTCTTATGAAATGACGAAGCATTGCTTCAGTGATCTCAAAATCCGCGATCACGCCGTCTTTCATTGGGCGAATAGCCGTAATGTCACCCGGGGTCCGCCCAAGCATCATTTTGGCTTCCTGGCCCACTGCCAAAACCTTGTTGGCTCCCCTGCCGTCTTTTCTGACAGCCACGACAGACGGCTCACTCAACACAATCCCTTTGCCTTTCATATAAACGAGGGTGTTAGCTGTCCCGAGATCGATGGCTAAATCATTAGAGAATAAGCCAAATATGGGGTCCAGAAGCATTATTCCCTCCTTTCGGCGAAATTTTTATTTCCCAGCTTATATTTAACTATACATTAATTATACCATATTATTTGAATTATCAATTATAAAATAACAAAATGAATTTTTCTTGACAAAAAATGCAATCCATGTTT
>Ga0114925_10000932_pt1 | contig 13910 bp, 10 predicted proteins | sample SumtaG_2_FD_87287 | JGI IMG/M metagenome (GOLD analysis project Ga0114925, IMG submission 87287) | Deep subsurface microbial communities from Indian Ocean to uncover new lineages of life (NeLLi) - Sumatra_00607 metaG | ecosystem: Environmental > Aquatic > Marine > Oceanic > Sediment | place... | reverse complement strand
TCCCAGACCTGACTAATCTTATTGGCCCTTTCATAGGTTACATCCTTTGTAATAGTTTAGCTATTTGAAAAAACTCTGAGCGAATCACAAGGGCATGGGGATCTCTTTTTCGGTTCTTAAAAGAGACCCCCATGCCCTTGTCTTACATGTTTTCAAAGATCTAAACTGTTACCAATCCTTTAAGCATAATCCAAGAGCTTGTATATCATCACCTCTTCTCTTTTGCCTTTGATTTTGACAGCAGACAACTGCTCGGTGATAAAAGTGCCGGTAAGGAGGTTATAAGTGGTCTGACTTAGGATGATATCACAGGAAAATTCCTTAGTCAGTCCCCCGATTCTTGAAGCCAAATTTACTGTGTCGCCTACTAAAGCGTATGAAATTCGGTCTTTGCTACCAATATTGCCTGCTAATACAGCTCCGGTATGAATACCGATCCCGTGCCGGAAAGGTCTGAATCCTTGCTTCTCAAGGCTTTGATTCAATGTAATAAGTCGTCTTCTCATCTCTAATGCAGCCTCAACAGCCATATCTGTATGGTCATCATAGCTCACAGGGGCTCCGAATACCGCCTCAATCTCATCGCCAACATACTGGAGAACAAGGCCACGGTTTTTTTTAATGGCCTCTGTCATCTGAGTAAAATATTGGTTCATAATGGTGATTACCTGCTTGGGGTGATTAGACTCTACAAATGGCGTGAAATCCCTGAGATCAGAAAACAATAGAGTCGCCCTCTTCATCTCTCCATCCAAAGATATTCTCCCCTCCAGGATCTCATCTCGTATTTCCTGGCTAACATATTTTCCGAAGGAATCTTTGATTGACTCAGACTCTTTTAATCCCTTAACCATTATATTGAACCCTTCAGTAACAGACCCAATTTCATCGTTTGATATAATCTCTACTCGCACATCTAAGTTTCCTTTTTCCACATCTTTCATGGCAGCTTCTATTTTCTTCAGGGGAATGGAAACGCTGTTCGAAACAAAGACTGATAATACAATGGAGGCGGCTACACAAATGGCTGTGATAACGATGATTTCCACAAATAAAGACGAAAGGAGTTGAGCTCTTACAATCGCGTCAGCGTTATGTAATGCCTGGGCTTTTGTGTAGGCTACAATCCCAAGCAAGGGGAGGGGCACCAGGCTGATCGCAACAAACACGATTAGAAGTCGATGATGCACATGGGGCTTAAAGGCGTCTTTCACCTGACTCAAATTACCTTCAGGGAAAAACTTTGGTATAGCCCTCCGCCAATGTTTTTCTATAGTAAAATAGATAAAGAGTGCGGTTATTGAGCCACCGATAAATGTAATACCAAAGAACTGTTTTAGACAATGAATGAGATCAGGTGGGACGACTCCATAAAGAATTTGGGAGATGACGGGGTGGAGAAGGCTGAAAATAAATCCTGCCAAGATCCAGACCAGAAAGCTAACTACTGCTATATAAGTAGGCAATTCAATAGCCTTTCTTTTAAGTATTTGGGCAGATACCCCATCCATATTGTCAATTGATACTTCATCTTTAGCGACCTGATATAAGGGAGTGAACGACCGCCACATAATCCTCACAAAAAAGAGGATAAGTACACTAGAGCCGATAATAAAAAAGAGAATATCATAATAAGGCGGAATGTCATGCCGGACGTGCGAAGGTTGATAAAGAATTAAAAAATATAGACGGGTCAAAATGGCCCCGATTGAATTTCCAACTATGATTAAAAATGTAATTTTCAGTCGCATACTTCTTTTCCTTTTTGTGCTTGTCATCCGAAAAAACCTTCCTAAAAGCTTTATTTGGCCTGCTTAAAATTTACTGGCGATTTTTCTAAATGCTTGCAAAACTCTGTTCTTAACTTCTTCTAATATTTCTACTACCGGTTGCTTGTTAGCACCCCCTCCCTGCCCTCCCCCTTGAAGGGGGAGGGGAAGGGTGGGGGTGGAAATATGTTCCAGGTATAGATCTTGATTGATTTCAATCTGGACACTAATTTTTCCCATGCGGGCATATTTTTGACCATAGTGGGTCGTAATAAAACCTCCAGCATATGGATTATTAATAGAAACAGAAAAACCAGCTTTTTGAAAGGCATCTTTCATCAGATACAACCTTTCTGGCGGACAGGTTATCCTGCCACGGGCCGGATCAGCGTTTCCGATTTGATCCCCATTATTGCTCAAGATGATATCCTTCCTTTTCTTTCCCGCATCTGGTGCTTCCGCTGGTCCAATTCCATTTAGAGAATGACAATCAAACAAGACCTTGATATCCGAGTTCTCAAGGGCCTTGGCCAAGCGGTTATGGAAAGGCCAATAGTATTTCTTAAGCTGCCGCTCTACGACTTTTTCGTCGGGGATATATCCTTCCCGGAAGACAGAGCGCCCATGATAATCCACTTGGGCAATGACCCCTTTACGATCCCTTTGATCATGGCTCCTGTTTAGGTCAACCACAAGTCGGCTCCATCGGGCACAAAGAGAAACTTTTGCAGGAAGGGGGCCGAAAATTTCTTCCGTCCCTATATCAGTGGACTCCCATATTTCCTCGTTGGTCAGGGCAAGGGTTGGCAGCACTTCTTCAGGAATCTTGCACGAACAATGTGGTGTGGATATGATAAAAGGAAATTTCATTCGAAACCTGTATTGATTCCAGGTTATGCATAAAAGCAGGCTACTGAATGTGAATTATCTGATTCCCTCAAATGCGGCCTTTCTTGGCTGCATCTTCCTTGATGGGCGACTTTGCACCTGCTAAAAAAAGGGCAACCCACACCTTGGGAAGTATCACGCTCCACACTGAGAAGGGTATCATGACTTTCCACTTCATCCCAATGCCCGAATTTGGGTATGGCGTTAAGGAGGGCTTGCGTATATGGGTGTTTTGGTTTTTGAATAACTTCCTCTCCAGGACCCATCTCAACCAGATTGCCCCTGTATATTACGGCAATGCGATCGCAGAGATAGCGAGCAGCCGCTAAGCTGTGACTGATAAAGAGGAGGGTCACATCAAGTTTTTCCCTCATTTCTAATAAAATGTTAAAAATTTGAGCAGAAATAGAGGCGTCGAGCATAGACGTAGGCTCGTCAGCAATAACAAACTTTGGTTTTAAGACCATGACCCGCGCAATAGCTACTCTCTGCCTCTGTCCGCCGCTTAGCTGGTGAGGGTAACGATGCAGAAAGTCATCAGGCGGCGAAAGCCCTACGGATTTGAGGGTCTGTAAGACCAAATGCTTTCTGGCTTGTACATTATCTATTTTGTGGATGAGCAATGGTTCTGAGACCGTATCATATATGGATACCTGAGGATTAAGGGACTGGTAAGGATCCTGGAAGATCATCTGCACTTTCAGGCGAAAATCCTTTAATGCCTTTCCCTTGAGCCCGGTGATTTCATTATCGTCTAAGAATATCCTCCCTGCGACCGGCTTCTCCAGTTTAACAATAAGACGCCCTGCGGTTGTCTTACCGCTACCACTCTCCCCAATGAGACCGAATATCTCGCCTTTGAATATCTTCAAAGATATATGGTTAAGAGCGACGATCTCTTTTCCTGTGTTTCGAAAAAAGGACATCTTCGACCTATAGGTTTTGCTTATATCTTCCAACTTAAGGATTGGTTTCTTGCTGTTTTCTTCCATTGTTCTTACCGAATGCATGAGCAGAGGGCACTATGCGTTGGGGTTAATTCGACCCATGCCGGCGATTCTGTTTTGCATGAAGCCCTGGCTGACGGGCAACGATCACAAAACCGACAACCGGAAGGCGGGTTAATAAGGTTGGGTGGCTCACCAGGAATAGGCTCAAGTTTGTCTTTTTCTCCAGTCAATGTAGGATAGGATGAAAGAAGAGCTTTCGTGTAAGGATGAGCCGGTGAGCCAAAGACCTCTGCCCTGCTTCCATATTCAATCAACTGGCCTGCATACATAACTCCAATGTTATTGCAAACATCAGCAACAACAGAAATGTCGTGGGAAATATATATGATACTAATTTTAAACTCCTTCTGCAGATTTTTTGTCTCTTCCAGGATTTGATGCTGGACAATCACATCCAGGGCAGTTGTGGGTTCATCGGCAATGATTAGTTTGGGCCGGCAGGCCAAGGCCATAGCAATGATTGCTCGCTGTTTCATTCCACCGCTATACTGGTGCGGATAATCTCTCATGCGATCTTTGGGGACCCCGACAAGCTGAAAGAGGTCTTCAATTTGTTTTTTGGCGTCTTCTCTGGAGGATGTGGGGTCGTGAGCCAGAATGGCCTCTGCTATTTGATCGTCTACCCGGTGTACTGGATTCAGGGCATTCATGGCGGCCTGAAATATCATGGCAATCTTTTTCCACCTGGCAAGTCTCATTTCCTCATCTGACATCTTAAGCAGGTCTTTACCTTCAAAGAGAATATGACCGCTTTTTACTGACCCATTGCGAGGTAACAACCTCATCAGGGCCATGCCTATTGTAGTCTTTCCGCAGCCGGACTCTCCAACAAAGCCTAAGGATTCACCCTTTTCTAAAGAGAAGGAAACCCCTTCCACCGCTTCAAGAAAGCCTTTCGGGGTTTGATATCCAATGCTCAGATTATCAACTTCTAACAAAGCCATTTTAACCAGCCTGCTCCTCATCCCTTAGTCTTGGATCAAGCACTTCATCCATGGCCCGGCCTAACATATAGAAGGAAAGGGTTATGAGTGAGATGCAAATGCCCGGGGGCAGGAGCCAGTATGGGGCCTTGAACATGTGTCCCGTTTTCCACACCCATTGGAGCATCATGCCCCAACTGACTGTGCTTGGATCTCCAAAACCCAAAAAGGCCAGGGCCGCCTCAATAATAATTGCGGAGGTTACACGAAAGGTCATGTAAAGAAATGCGAGTGGCAATACGTTTGGCATAATATGCCTGAAAATGATTCTCACATGCGAGGCCCCGGCCACCTTGGCAGCTTCAATAAAAGGCCGTTGCTTCAGGGAGAGAGTCTGGGCCCTGATCACCCTGGAGACCCCCGGCCACCGGAAAAGTGCAATAATTAAGACAATGGTCCATATATTGAGCTGGCCAAAGAGGGCAGCCAAGATGAGCACGACCAGAAGGGTGGGCATGACCATGATCATGTCTGCCAGTCGCATCAACAGCGTATCTATGAACCTACCCATATACCCGGCAATCATTCCTATGGTCGTACCAAGAACGATGCTCATAAATGCGGCTGATACCCCCACCATAAGCGCAACCCTGGCACCAGCCAAAAGTTGGCTCAGGATATCTCGACCCATAAAATCGGTACCCAACCAGTGTCTGATGCTCGGGCCGGTTGAACAGGAAATCTCAGGATCTACCCCGATCATGGGCTGGTACATGGGGTCTACTAAGGGTGGGATAAAGCTACACAGGGCCATCAACCCGAACATGGCCAGCAAAGTAAGACCGATCTTACCAAGGAGGTTCTGCTTGTAGATGGCCCATCCCCCTAAAAACCGGGCCATCCATGGGGATCTATTCAGACGCTTTTTATTGGGCTTTTCCATGCTCATTTATTTCAGATTATTACATTCAATACCTGATCCGTGGATCAAGGTAGGCGTAAAGGATATCCACCACCAGATTGGAAAGAAGGACCACTATTGCTATAAGTAAAAATGAGGCCTGGGCCAAGGGGTAATCATTCTGGCTAACTGACATGACAAGCTCCCTGCCTATGCCGGGCCAGGTAAAGATTGTTTCAGTAAGAGCACCCCCATTTATAGAAAAGGCCAGGCTAAGGCCCACGCTGGTCACAACCGGAAGAGCTGCGTTGGGAGCTGCATGATGATTGCGGATCACTTTTTCCTTAAGGCCCTTGGCCTTTGCAGTAAGAATATAATCTTCTTTCAGAGTATCCAGCATACTGCTGCGCATGATCAGTAAATAGGATCCGAAATGTATGAGAAAAAGGGTGGATAGGGGAAGGACCATATGATGGAGAACATCCAGGAACTTGGTCAAGAAGCTTACATCCGGGTCCAGCCATACGTCCTCCGAAATCATACCAGTGATGGGAAACCAGTCCAGTTTGTATGCAAACACCCAGATCAGTATCAGGCCCAACCAGGGGAGAAAAACAGTATGGGTGACCAACGCTCCTATGGTCATCACTGTGTCTGTTTTTTCTCCCTTGTGCCACGATGCGATTTTACCTAAAAATATGCCTGCCAAGGCGGAAAGGATAATGGCCGTGGTAAAGAGCAGAATGGTGTTTGGCAATCGGTCCCAAATGATCTTAATCACTGGTTCCCCGTAATTAAAGGAATTGCCAAAATTGCCCATAAAGAAATTTTTCAAATAATAGACGTATTGCACCCCGAGGGGCTGATCAAGGCCCAATTGGGAGATAAGGAGTTCCGCATCCTCCGGGGTCATATCCGGATCGACCATTCTTGAGACAGGATCTCCGGGGGCCAGACGAAAAAGCAAAAACAGGACCGTGAGGATTACAAAAAAAATGATCACAATCTGAATCAATCGTCGGCCTATATATTTCCACAATTCCATAGCAATTCAGTTATCCGTATCTCTAAAATCCCCCCAGCCCCCTTTTAATAGAAGGGGGGCGAGGGGGAATCCTCCTCTTGGCTTGGACTTTGACAGGGTCCTGGGACGATTTATTTCGGTTTAAGCTCGCAAAATGACCAGAGATTTCCAATTCCTTCAAGCGTCTCTACCCACCCTCTGAATTTATCCTTGCGCACTGCTTCAATTAAATCGGGAGTATAAAGAGGGATATAGGGAATATCGCGCATGATAATCTTTTGCATTTCCCAGATCAAATCCCGTCGTTTTTCCCTGTCCATGGTTGCAGCAGATTCGTCAGCAATCCTATCAAAGTCAGGATTGTGATACCCGGACTTGTTGCCTCCGCGTCTTCTATCTTCTCTTGAACAGAAAAACCTTCTTAACCAGTCGGGATCAATATCCAGTCTTCCATAGCCTAATATAAAAGCATCAAAATCATGTTGCGAATTGACTTTTTGGAGCAAAGCTCCCAGGGACATGGGTTTGGCAGAGACCGGAATGCCTACCTCTTTAATCCATTCCTGAATAATCATCCCGCTCATGGCCCGAAGGGGGTCATAATTAGCAGGCGGAGTTAAGACAGTGAATTTCTTCATAAGTTCCCCATTGGGGAGCCGGATTCCCTTACCCTTGACCACTTCCCCTGTCTCATTAACAGGTGGAACATCCCAGGTATACCCTGCTTTTTTTAGAATCTCATGGGCCTTTTTAATCCTATCTTCCTTTATCAGGCCTTCACAGTAACGGGGCAAATCCGTACAAAGCCAAAACTTGTTGCCCTGGGGTATAACGGAATCCATTCGAGTCCCGTGTCCTTGAAGAATACGAGAAACAATAAAATCCTTGTCAATGAGTGTGGCAATTGCCTGTCTGAAGTTCACGTCGCTAAAAGGCGGTTTCCTGACATTGAAGCCCCAATAGTAAAGTGCACTTCTTTCATTAGAAAAAAGCTTTATGTCAGGGTCCTTTTCAAGGTCATCGAGGTACCCCGGCTGAATGCCCCACCAGAACATGTCAATAGTCCCTTTTCTCAGGGCGAGAATAGCGGCATCGGATGTCCCGAAAAACTTGAAAATAATTCCATCAATATAAGGCCCCAGCATCTTCTTACCTATCCTTTGACCGGTCGCGAAAAAGTTCTTGTTTTTCTGGACAAAAAGGAAGGCCCCTTGACGCCACTCCTTCAATACAAATGGTCCGGTTCCTACTGGCCTTTTTATTTTGCGATTTTGCAATGTGGTGAGAGGCTTTTCGCTGTTCCTGGCTTCTTCAACAATCTTAGCCCATTCCTTCTTTTGTATAATAGGTGAAGTCAGGGTTCGTGTTGTAAAAATAGCCATCGGTTTCTCAAGATAGAATTTCACGGTGCGTTTATCGGGCGTTTCGATCCTTTTGATGAATTTCCACCTGGCGTGATATCTGGGCACCTTGAATTCTTTTATGAGTCGTCCGGTAAACGCCACGTCCTCAGAGGTGAACTCGGAGCCATCTGACCATTTGGCCGGCCTTAGTTTCACGGTAAATGAAATTGTCGACTCATCATAAACAGGGTCTTTTTCAGCCAGCCACGGGACAAGCTCTAATGTGTCGGGATCCCGTATGTAAAGGCGTTGATACATTAGCGAGAGCACCCTGCCTGACCATTTATCGCTTGCCATCCAGATATTGAGTGTCTTGGGTTCTTCTAAGAGGCCAATTTTGAGGATATCAGCAGCATTTGCCTTGGAACCTGAAAGCCCTGAACCGATAACACACATCAAGTAAAGCACAAAAAAGCAGGTCAGTCTGAGTAGAGATTTTCCCATAACAGAATGGATTAGCGTCATAACTTTTTCTCCTTTTACCTTTGGCGTTTTATTGCCTTCTGTTCAATAAAATCAATAATTTTTGCTTCAAGCTTTACACCATCCAGTTTGTTTATGCGAGGAATCCCTCCAGGGCTGACACAGTTTATCTCGCCCAGTTTATCCCCGATCACATCAATTCCCACAAAATACAGGCCATCTCTTATCAACTTGTCCTTGATGGTTAGGCAGATCTCCTTTTCTCTCTGGGTCACCTCATGTTTATATGCTCGAGCACCAGCGTGAATATTCGTCCTGAAATCTCCTTTGCGAGGTTTCCTTCTCATGGCTCCAAGAATCTCTCCGTTCAGCATAAGGATCCTGACATCCCCTTCTGTCTGCACAACATCTATGTATTCTTGGACCATTATCGGTTCACGCTCCTCATAAGATCTATATGCGCTTACGTAGTAATTAATCAATGATTTTAGGTTTAGTCGATCTCTAACGCTGACCTTGATCACACCTTCACCACCGAACCTCTGCAATGGCTTGATCACCATGTCGCCTCCAAAATCATCTATGATTTTCAGAAGTCGGGCCGGATCTCTGGACACGTGAGTCTCCGGTATGATATTCGGGAAGTTAAGGGTGTAGAGCTTACTGTTGCCCATGATTTGTCCTGTGGTACTATTTATCATGAATACCTCGTCGTTGATAGGCGACAAAAATTCCATAGTCTGATACAAAAGAGGAGGATCCTTCCTTAAAAATAGGGCATCGAGCTCTGTAACAGTTTCAAATAACAGCTCATCTTTATTCAGGCACCTTATTAGAGAACGCCAGTATTTTTTCATAGAAAGATCTGGCGAAACAGTTATATTTCGCATCCTTGCCACTATCTCATCACTGCGAATATATATATCGTGGGGTTCAAGAAAATACACGCTATGCCCCCTCTGATTGCATTCGTACATAAGGTAGCTTGTGGTCTCATATTCTGGATTGATTGACTCTAATTTATCCATTAAAAAGGCTATTTTCATAATACATCTCCTAAGATTTGGTTAGGCATCCAGAACTTTGATCCTTTAGAACTATTTCTCATAACGCTTCATCTTCTCATGTAGTCTTCGCAGCCGCCCACTAAATTCCTTGCATATTTGAAGCGCAATCTGGGGATATTCTCTCACAATTTCTGAAAACTCCAGCTTGTGGAGGACGAGGAGATGAGACTCTTTCTCGGTGCGTATTGAAGCTGATCGAACCACATCTTCAAAAAGAGCCATCTCTCCAAAATAGTCGCCAGCACCGATGCGGTCGAGCTCTATTTCACGTCCTTTCTCTTGACCCTTAATCACCGATACTTCCCCTTTGATAATCAAATACATAGTTTCTCCGGTCTCACCCTCTTTGATAACTATCTCGCCTGGAGGATAAACAATTTCTTCTGTCGCAGATGCAACAGCCGCCAACTCGCTCACGGAAAGACCTTCAAATAAATTTATCTTTTTTAGATATAATATTTTGTCTGGTATAGAGATTTCTGTTTTCATATGGTCCTCCTTCTCAGAGGTATTTAAGTGGTGCAGATTAAAAATGGATTCAGCAGCCTTACGAACATGATCATTCTTTGACTCTTTTAGTTTTTCAATGATTTCTTTATCAAACGTATTGAAGTCTTCTTTGGCCACCATATGCATGGCGAGAATAACTGTTACCCAGTCCTTTTTTGCGAGCAAATAAGAGCAAAGTGTGCTTGAGTTGAAATCAAAATTAGTTATATTAAAATTTTTCCTGCCGATTGCCAAGCCTTCGGAAGCAGGAATCTCTTCGAGCAGAGGCGTTAGGATTTTTGACAAAGAGGAATCTATCAAATCATCTAAGGCCTCAATGCTATTTGATTGTTGACGGGGATTTTCCGAAAATATTCCTCGCCAGATGATTCTCATCTGCCCCGAACTATCCTGCGTATCCAGAACCCGTAATATATTTTTAAGGAGTATCATCCTTTTTTGTTCAAAATGGTCTACAAGTAGACCCCTCTCCTGACTCTCAGGAAAAAGACTGAAGGTCTCACCCTCTGCCAGGGAGGTGTAACACTTCTTAAGCTGGGACCGAGCATAATGATAGACATCCAAATCCTTTATATTTTGGGATGTCAATAGCTCAAATATTCCTTCCCGTACATTTCGTCGAGGGATAGAAAGCGATTCAATAAGTACCTGGGCATTTTGATAAGAAGAGGTATCAATCTTTTCTCTTGCCAGCTCTTGGACCTTTACTGATGAATCATTCATAAGGGCTATGGCTTTCCTTAAAGAGTCGTCATTGTCAATATCAAACGTCTCAAGGGCAGCCAGGCGAACGGATTCCAATGGGTGAGAGAGGTAGGGGAGGACTAATGTATTTAATTCTTTATCTCCGAGCCGATCAAGGCCCTTAAGAATAAAAGGAAGAATAGAGCCGTTCTTTTCTGCGTTAAGCATCTCCTTTAGTTTTGAGATATATGAGGCATCTCGTGATTCCCCGGCAGCGATTATGCCTGCCTTCCTTTCATGCACATTATCTGAATCTAACCAGGCATGAATGGTACCCTTGTATTTCTGAGGTTCCTGACTATAAAGGGCAACCATAGCATAAGCCTTTATTTCAGGGTACTTACTGGTGACGTAGATTTCAGTGTTGAAACCTGTGGAAATTTCAGGGGAAAGTCGATTGACGGCCTGAATGATGGTGACCATGAGATCAGGTTTTTCAGGATCAGCCATGTCCTTTAATGCTTGAATAGCCTCTTCCCCGGCTTGTGGAGAAAGCAGTTCCAAAAGTCCAATCCGGGTTTTATCATCCTGGTTTTTAAGACAGGTTAGGATATGGGCATCAAGATTTTCTATTGAAAGCGATTTCAATAAACGTGCATACCATAGGCAGTCATCACCACGAGCCGACAAAAAGCCTTGAACTAATTGAGCTTGGATCTTCTTGTCGTTGAAGAGTTGGCCCATATCCTTTCTTTCCATAGATTTCAAATCCAGCAAATTCCTGGATATCAGGTCGAACAGGATCTTTGAGTAACTCCTTTTTAGAATAAAGGGCGCTATAACCCATGCCACAACAAATGGAAGGGCTACAAGGGAGAGGTATCTGGGATGGAAGAGTGGTTCAGAAAACAAGATTAAACCAGAGCCTAAAAATAGGCCAATTCTCACGACTGTTCCCCTTAGAAACGGCCTTACCATGGCACGGTAAGATTCAGGAAACAGACCCATCAGCACTGCATTGGCAGGAATATTAATTGTGGTTCGCAAGATATTAGTAGACATTCTTGCATACATGGCTGAAAAGAAATCAAACCGAAATAAGAATGCGAGAAATGCAAGAATGTAATTAAAGGGATGGAACATGAGTGCGACTGGCAGGCCCCAGCGGCCATAAATCCTGCCAACAAACATGAGAATAATGAGATTAATTATGTTCAAAAACCCTCGAAAATAGCCAAAGAATTGGATCATTGATGCTTCAGTGGCGAATTGCTCGTTAATGGCATAGTTAAACTGGTAGTTCATGATAGGGATGACCACATTAGCCATAAAGGTCAACACAATCAGGGTCTTCACCAAGACAGATTCCTTCATAAGTGGTACAATCTTTTTGAACTCCTCAATCATTGATGTGCCCGATTTTGTTTTCTTGACCTTATTGTCAGAGAGCAGGAGTGCGGGGAAGCGAAGGCTCATACGTTTTACAACAACACCACCCAGCAGTGTTGTGCATAGATATACCAACAGGAGGTTATCAAAGGTTATGGTCTTGGCCAAGATAGGAGTCCCAAAACTCCCAAGGATTTGTCCAATTACTCCACCTGCTGTTATAAGCGGAAATAGGCGTTTTGATTGCCTTGTGTTAAAAAGATCATTGGCAAGGTTCCAGAAGAGGAGCGCGAGTAAGACCTCATATTGGGACTTCAACATAAACAGCACTGGATAGATGATATCAATGTCTAATGGTATTAGAAGGCGGATCCCTGCAACTGAGACTCCGCAAAATACAAAGAGATAAGATAATAAACGGGTGCCGGGGATCTTTCCCATTATAACAGCCATTAACCCCATGATAAAAAAGGTTGCAATGGCATTTATCATGTTAACGATGGGCAGGTACTCAACACCAAAACGTTTAAGAAAGGCTGTCTCCGCATAGTTATTGAGAAGGATACCAGAACTGCGTACGAGAAAAAGGAGGGCAACGATCCACAGAAAGAGTCCAATTTCATTTTCATAAATCTTGAGCCATCTGCCCAGTAATTTTAACATCAACCACCTCTAAATCTAATTCGCCTGCATTCTTCAATGCTGTTTCAATCAGATGACTCTATCCTAACAAGCCTGAACCCGGTATTATGAAATCGGCTGGCTGGATGTGCATAAGCCCGGTTGGCAGAACGGCATTGATAATCGTGGAGGAACCAGCTTCCCCCCTTGCGTATCCGCATGGTTCCTGAATCAGGCCCAAGAGGGTCTGTAATGGCATTTGCCGAATAAACTCCATACAAATCCTGACACCATTCCCAGACATTGCCATGCATATCATAGAGACCCCAGGCATTGGGAGGATAGGTTTTTACCGGCGCCGGCTGGTTGTTTTTTAGCTTCATGGATTGAACAAACAATATGCAATCGCCCGATCTACGCGTATTATTGCTGTACATGGCCTTACTGCAGTCAATCTCATCCCCCCAGCTATATGCTGTTTTGCTCCCTGCCCTGCATGTATACTCCCATTCTGCTTCAGTTGGCAACCTGTATACACCGTCATTGAGCGCGTTCAACTTCTTAATAAACTTCATACAGTCATACCATGAAACTTTTATGACGGGCATGTCATCTGTCCCTTTTTGCTTGCCTAAAAGCTTTTTTCCCATAAGGGTACGCCACTGCTTTAACGTTACTTCGGTCGTCTGCATATAGAACAATCTGCTTATGGTTACCTTATGTTGAACCTCTCTTCCGGCGGCATCGCGATTTACTTCATTTTCCGGGCTCCCCATGGTGAAGGTACCAGCTGGAATCAAGACAAATTCCATGCCCAGAGAATTGCGGAATACCTTTTCAAAGGCCAGTATTGGAGTAGGAAAAAAGATGTTAAGCATAGAAATAATGATGAGGAGGGATAGGATGCATAATTTCCTTGATTTTTTTAGTGTTTTTTCCATGATACATCCTTTCTTGAAAATATTCCGGTAGAATAATTTGATATTGCCTTTTATTGCTGTTATATTTTCAATTATTATTACCTAACCTGGATAAACCGTCAAATTTATATACATTATAAATATGAGTTTTAAAAGGATATAAAAAAAAAGACGATCGTAAATTTTCTTTCAGATTGGAGCGTGTAAAATGAAAATTGGTGTTATGAATAATCCCTCTGCTTCCGTGTATGATGAGATTGAATTATTTGGAAAGGCCAAATATGATTTTGTGGACCTAACCATTGAAGGCCCTACTGCTTCTCTGGATGTGAAAAGGGTCCAAGCACTCCTTGACCAATATGATCTATCTGTTGTTGG